>ULWP01073379.1_pt1 | contig 24756 bp, 20 predicted proteins | sample 1960461 | NCBI WGS metagenome assembly ULWP01 (sample SAMEA4835815, study PRJEB28245) | human gut metagenome | biome: gut microbiome; material: fecal sample | place: Denmark | collected 2008
TATGCGAAACCTTGGCTTTCTTCTTGCCGGTACCTTTTCTTTTCCTTTTATCTTTATTTTCCTTTGTCGCCATATATATTTAAATGATCTTTATCGGCTTCTTAAGCCATTCCCAAATGGAAAGTTACCGAATTTCTCAAAGTCAACAAATAAGTACGTTCGGAAAACATTTCCATAATGTACGTTGTCATTCTGAATTTCGTTGTCTCCATTATATTGTGCAAATACTTTGCAAACGAGTGCAAATAGAGTTTACTCTCAATTTGCCGAGTGCAGCTAAGTGTTATGCAAATATAGCATAAAATACGATTAATCGAGCGAAGCGGGGAATCTTTCTCGCTTCCGGGCGTCAGAATTTTATCCAGAGGCTGTAATTTGTTCCAGTACTCTCCGCCAGGTACTGTAGTACTCTTACGTAAGTACTGCAGTAATTTCTGTAAGAGTACTGGCGTAAGTCATATAGATACGATGCGTAAGTCATATAGATATGATACGAAAACTATAGGGTTAGACAGAATAAAAAGCGTGTTTGTTGTCTGCTTTGACTTTACCCTCAATCGGTCATTGGGGGCGGTAATGTCTTTTCCTAAATCAGAAGCTTGAATAAAAATAATATCCTTGAAGAAACATTATAGATAGAAAAGCAGTAACTTTGTAGCACGAAAAAAATAAAAATGTATGATAACATCAAAGACAGTTCATTCCTTCCAACTCAGTCAGCAGCAAGGACACACGCTCCTTACGGCACAGGAATATCCTTGGAGCGTGTTGCAAGTGGTGCCTACTACTCCGGCTGATTTTGAGAGTACGATGGCAATTCTGAAGGAGCGGGGAATGGTGGCTCACCATGATACCGACCGCACATTCTGTATTATCCATCTGACGAGCGGCGACCATGACGGGCAACACCCCGAGCGGCATATTACTATCACCCAAGACAACCACATGCAGATTATCAATGACCTAAAGGACACAATGGCGCAGGCGGCTGTGTGGTATAAGACGAATGTTGTAGACTCTCTCTTGTGATTCGCTCTAAATAATATACATCTTTTGAATCATAACAATCGACCACATGTAGAGATATGCTAATTTTATAATTGTCGGCGCAATACAATCATTGGGTAGCCGTTTCTAAATTAATATCCCTGTATGTGAACGTGTAACGTACGTTTAATAAAGCGTACTTTCTAAAACCTGGGTATTGCATAATAGATGGATAGGAAAGTCAACGTAAATTTTACGTAAAGGATATGCTATGCCTTATCCGCTCGGTCAGGATTCATTTCCTTCGTCCACTCCCAGTCCGAATAGGGCGAAGTCGCCTTTTAGCGGGTCGTCGGGGAATATCTTGAGCATGGTGTCTGTAAGCCGGCGGGCGGTGGTCATTGATGCCGTGCGGCTCTGCAGCAGATTCATGCGTTGTGCCTCCTGCACCACATGCGTGTCGAGCGGCATGATAAGACTGCGGCGGTCTATGATGTCAGCCCACAGGCCAAGGTCTACGGGTGAGTCCGTGCGCACCATCCATCGCAGGAACATACACACCCGTTTGCAGGCCGACGATGTGTTTTTAGGGACAATCTTGCTTGTTCCATAGACAGAAAAGAAGCGGCAGATGGCGTCAACCGCCTCTACCCCCGTGGATGCATTCCTCCTTACGTATTCCTTCATGCTTCCGTATTCAGTCAGCATCGTTTGATATGCCGATAGCAGACAGCACATGTCGTGACAGGTGTACAGCCGGTAATAGCAGTCGGTGGAGTCGGGAAGACAGGTTTTCCATCCGCCGTGGCGCACCCAATGGTCAACATCACCTCTTGCGTCATCGAGCAGAAACTGTATCTTCGGAAAGAACTGTTTCCTCGATCCATAGCTAAGGCATGAAGCGATGAAAGCCATAGCTTCCCTGTTTGCCTTGCCCTCCACTTTGTGCATGAACGAACTTGGGTCGGCAGGCAGGAAATCCTTTGTCTCGTATTTCTCCGCGAGATACATAATCCTTTTTCTTGTTTCCTCTTCAATGATGAAATCAGTCATTTGTCGTGATATTGTTTATGGTTGCAAAGGTAATTATTATAATTTGTCCATGATGTCGTTGGCCATAAAAATCATTATTTGTGGGTATTTTAATCGTTGTAATGTAAAAATATGTCTTTCAGGCTTGTTTTATCTTGAAATAAATTGTATTTTTGCAGAAATTAAAACGTTATCGATTATGAGGAAGATTTATTATATCATTTTTGCCTTAGGGTTTATGAGCATGCCGGTGGTAGCCCATGCCGATCCGGCTATTGAGATAATAGAGACTGACTATGACGGCCAGAAGGGCGGCATTTCGCTTCGCGTCATATCCGACGGTAACGGTCAGACGCGATTGCGTATTACCAATGCTAATGGTCAGACTCTGTCTATCTACGACGTGTCGGGAGCTCCTGTCAAGCGGATAAAGGTTGACGGAGTGGACAAGACTTATGAGCTGAATCTCCGCAAGGGATGCTACATTGTCAAAGTGGGCAATGTGGTACGCAAAGTTTCTGTCAGCTGACACATGACATTCTTTTGATAAGATTTTTAGATTAAGTGTAAATGGATGTAAAGCGTTGGACCTGTTCGGTAACCAACGCTTTTCCTGTATTCTGGGGCAGTATGTTTATTCTTGATAGAATGTATAAAATAAAAGTATTGACTTCTAACCCCAATCGGGCATTAGGCCGTTTTATGTAATATCTTAAACTGCTGTAATATCCATATTTCTGTTTTCAGAATTCAGCCAACGCTAACCTTCAATTATTGAATCTGCCACTATTCTAAAGTCAGTCTCTTTATGAAAGCCCAGCAGATTCTGTGCGTCTTGCCCTTCTTTGATAGAGAGCGTACGATGTACATGCCGTCAGGAATGTCTTTGACGGAAATCTCCTTGTTGTACGCTTTTGTAGTTAAAACCACCCCAGTGGCGGTTTCGAAAATCACGTACTGAGCATCGAGAGTAGACGGTTTTGAAGGCAATGCCAGTCGATTGCCGTCGTTTCTTATCAGCATGGCGTGCTGCAATCCCTCTTCGGCAGACAGGTCACAGTCGGATTGCAGAGCAGCGCTCTCCTTTCCGTATCTGTCCATTGCCGTCACGGCATAATGTCTGAACACGTTAGATTCCGGTACAGTCACTCCTGGATTCTTCACTCGCATTGCAATGATATTCCTTGAGTCAGTGATGTCGACCGGCGCTACATCGCTGCCATATACATTATAATATATGTTGTCTCCGTCGGCAGGTTGTCTGTTCCATGAAATGTGGTCGACACCGTTTCCTTTGCTGATTCTCAGATCTGTAGGAGCCTCCGGTGCCTTATGTTCATACCATGTCATTTCAGGCACGAGGGCAGGGTAGGAATACATCTCGTTGGCAGTGAAGTCGAAAATCCCTTTAGTGTTGTCGGTGAAGAATTTGTTGCGGAACATTGCTGTTCCGATTCCCATCTGCCGGCAGACATTCATCTCCCTCGTTATGTCATCGATGGGCCAGTTGGCTTCGCGTGGCGACATGAAGTAGATTCCCAGTCCGGCGCTTACCGTCTTTCCGTGGCTTCGCTCCTTCCAGTCGGCAGCAAAGGGGAAGAAGTTGTCTCCTCTGAAATACATCATGGGGTATATCTGGTCCATCCATCCCTCTTTCATCCATTTTTCCACATCCTGACAACCTTTCTCCTCAGCGTTCCATCCCCGGCTCCTGTATCTGTTCAGGTCGTTTCGTTTGCCGATAGGCGAACAGCTCATCTTCAGCCATGGCTTCTCTGCTTTCACGGCATCGTGGATGCTTTTCACTATGTTTGAGATGTTAGCCCGAGCCTGCTGACGGGAGATGTTCAGCTTCAGGTTCTCCGGATATCTTATGTAGTCGAGGTGTATTCCGTCGATGTCGTAGTTTTTCGCTATCTCCCTGCATATGTTTGCGATATATGTCGCCGTGGCAGCCTTCTCTGGCCGCATGAACATCTCGTCGCCCACCTTCATCAGTAGTTCCGGGTGCTTCTTTTTCAGAGCTTTATATCCTGTTCCCGTTGGTCTGCCCACGGGTATGGTTACCACCCAAGCGTGAATCTCCATCCCCCTTTTATGGCATTCTTCTATGGCGAAAGCAAGAGGGTCGTAGCCAGGCGACATTCCTGGGTTCCCCGATACGCATCCGTCCCACGGCTCGTAGGCAGACGGATAAATCACGGTGCCTCTGATTCTTGTCTGCAGCAGAATAGTGTTTATGTTCGCCTTTTTCAGTTGGTCGAGCAATGCGGTGAGTTCCTGTTTTTGTTTCACTATCGTCCGTGGAGTATGAGCGTAAGTCTTGGGCCAGTCCAGTCCGCCGATTGTCGTCATCCATACCGCCCTTACCTCTCTTTTGGGTGGTATGCTGCTATAGCTGTCTGTATGAAAAATCTGCGCCATAGCCATAGTGCAGATGAATAATGTCAGTGGTATCGTAGTTAAAAGTCTTCTCATCGTTTTTTTTCTAATAATGATATTTTCTGCAAAGATAGTGCAAACCGAGAGAAGAACGAAATGAATCCATTCATTTCTTCTTCCGAGGTGCCGCCTGTCTTATTCAAAGATAGTGCAAACCGAGAGAAGAACGAAATGAATTTCAGCATTTTCATTCCACTTTCCTTTGTTGCGAATTACGTTTCAATTTCAAGTCTATAAGTAGTATTGCCGACTCTTTTTCATCGTTTGCAGCCTCTTTGGGGCGCCATGCCACAACGAAGCGCACGGTGGCCCGTGTCACCAGATAACCTTTCATCTGCCATTGCAGCATTTTTTTCTGCATGTTCATTGAGAGTAAGCCGATGTCAGTTCCAGTAGAGGGCAGACTGAGATGATAATCGTGGTATGCGAGGGTGTCCCCACTTCTCAGTGACAATATAGTTTTCTTATGTTCTTTGAAAGCTCCCAAGTTTACGTCCTTGTGTGACAACTGCAATTCCATCTCGTCAGGCATGGGATAATGTATTGGGTCTGATATCCGTTTGTCGGCACGTATGTCATCGAAAATCTTTCCATTGGTGTGAATCGTCAGTGATAGTTTGGTTCTGCTCATTCCTACATATAGTCTGCGCATGATATCATCGGTATAATGTTCCGGTTCGACAACAAGCATTATGACGTTGTCAAACTCTCGTCCTTTAGCCTTGTGGATGGTGCTCACCACAATGTCGGCATCGGAGACATCACAGAAGTCTTCAACGGATGACTCAAATAGGAAATCTCTCAGATCGGTGTAGTATTTCGCTTTGTTCATCAGTTCAAACATCATGATGCATCTTTTCAGATAAGGCAGACTGTTGCTCGTGCTGTATTTTTGTAAGGTCTTCGATTTCGCTTCCTCCCAAATATCCTCTGTAATGATAGGATCCCGTGTGGTTTTCTGCATCCGGTCGATACATTTCACAAAATATCTCACCTCGGCGATGTTCCAAAAACGCAATCCGTCCATCGATTGAATCAGTTTGGCATTCAGACCATTTTCGTGGAGCAGTGCTACGGTTATCACGGCCTCTTCGTTCGTTTGCGTCAGTATGCAGGTCTTTCCCTGTCTGTTGTTCTGCAGAATGTCGTTTACGATAGGCAGAAACATATATACAGCTTTCTTTTCGCCGCTTTCCTTGTCTTGGAAGAAAGGCGGATGTTTAATGATGCTCACCATTCCCTTCTCCTTTTTCATTGAGATGATGGGGGCAGTCTTTAGTCTGTAGCTGATGTTTGGTGCGAAGTCGTTCACGGCATCCACTACATGTTCTGAACTGCGGTAGTTTTCTGTCATCTCTATGAATCTGCTGCCTTGCATCCTTCCAAGTTCTTCCATATAATGCGAATTAGAACCGCGGAATTCATATATGTTTTGGTCATCGTCGCCAACGGCGATGACTCTCATCTCCTCGTTGGCCCTCATCAATGCATCTACCAGGGCGAAGTCGTCGTCACTCATGTCCTGTGCTTCGTCGATTACGAGCACAGTCTTGCGTATCCTGTTAGGCTCAACTTCGCCAGACCTTATCATATCGGCAGCTTTCTTCACCACATCGGCAGCGTCATTAAGGTTCCCGATTCTGCCGAGCAGGTCGAAGCTGTACGAATGGAAAGTCTTTATTTCAACGAAGTGTGCAGCGTTGCCTATCAGCTGCATCAGTCTCTGTTTGAATTCCGTAGCTGCAGCTCTTGAGAAAGTGAGCATGAGCAATTGTTCGTGTTTTACATCTTCGAGTAGCAACAGGGATGCCAGCTTATGAACGAGCACGCGTGTCTTCCCGCTTCCAGGTCCTGCCGCCACCACTATGCACTTGGATTCTCTGTCTTTGATAATCTCTTTCTGCTTCAGCGACAGATTGCCGAACAGTTGTCTGTATTTCATTGGCGTGAGGTTGTGCTCCAGTTCCTCCTTCCGTTTGCCGTTGAAGTATTTCTCCACAAACAAGCGGTAGTCCATCTGGAAATAGTCCTGTACGTATTTCAGTGCGGCATCATAGTTTCTCACCATCAGGTTGGCATATTCGCCCACGATATGTATCTGTTGCATTTTTTGTTTGTAGAATTCATTGAGCGCCTGGTAGTCTTCTTTTTTGTAGCGCATGCGCATCTCCTTGAGTCTGTGGATGTCCATGGCATTGTAGAGGACAAGAAATCCTCCCTCAAGTTTCAAAGCCCCTGTCTTTGAAAGATACAGCAATGCTTCCTCAACGTCTTCCAGTTGGACTTTCCCGTTTCCTGTAAACAGATCAGAGACTGTGCTTCTGTTGTATTCGTCCAGCATTTCAATAACGGAGAACTGTACGCTCCCTTTTCCCGCTTTCTTTTCAGAAACGGTGTTTCCACCCTCTGTCGGTTTGGATTCCTTTTCCCTTTCGTTTTTCTCGGCAATGGCATAGAGGCGATCAATGATAAAGTGGCAGATTTTTATTCTTCTTTCAAATCTTTTTATCATGAAATCCAAGTCATGCAGACGTGTAATGATGATGTTCTTTTCTTTGTCTTGTTTCTTGAGGGTATAGCCCTTAACCACGAGGAAGTAAAGCAGTGTGCGTAAGACTTTCTCTGATGACGAGTCAATCCCTTCGTTTATGGCTTCTTCGTTTAGCTGCTTGTATGAACAGTGGAGCGGCTCTTCAGTTATGTGGCTGATGATGAATCTCTCGAGTCTGGCAAAATTGTCGAGTAAGTTTCTCGACTTCTTCTGTGTGTCGCCTATGTCATTCATATATGCAGACATGTCTCGCGTGTCGGCGAGTATTCCCTCCTGTCTCATCCTTATCACGGCAGATATTATCTCTTTCTTGCTCAGACCTAATATGTCTGCCAAATAGTCAATTCTCGATTCAGCTTCACTGTCTTGTGCTTTGGCGATGTTTTTCTGCGAGATTAGAGATTTTATGATTCTTGCCACATTATCCTTTTCCTTTTCAGTGAAGAGTGACGATTCCGTTATTCTTTTTCTTGCCTCGTCCATGTTTTTCACCGTAATACCAGTGGCATACACATGAGGAATGTTGTTGCCACGCTCTATATAGCCGCTTTGTTCCAGTGTGTTAAGGGCAGTGCGTACACGTGTCTCAATGTCGTTTATAGAGTCGTCCCATCCGGCTTGGCGTGCGATTTCTAGAGCTGAGCAGGATATGTGTTGACGTTGTTTGGTGAAATCTTTCACGGCCTGCCATACTTGCTGTATTTCACTGATGCTCAGCTTTGTCTGGTTTAAAAGTATGAAATGCTTATCCTGGTCGTTGTCGCTATACAACACGAAGCAGCGGGCGTTAAGGTTCGGGTCTCTGCCGGCCCGTCCTGCCTCCTGTACATAGTTTTCCAATGAGTCAGAGATGTCATAGTGTACCACCAGCCCCACGTCGCTTTTGTCCACTCCCATGCCAAATGCCGATGTAGCGACAATCGTTCTCACTCTGTCGTTCATAAAGGCCTCTTGGTTTTGTATCTTTTCCTCCGAGTCCATCTTTCCGTTGTATGGCAGTGCCGGGATACCATCGCGTGTCAGCTTTTCAGCAAGTTGTCTGGTGCGTTTTGTCCGGGAGACATAAATTATCGTGGGACATTCAGACTCTCTCACAAGAGTTCTAAGTCTGTTGTATTTGTCATTTTCGGTGTCCACGTGGATTACTGAATAGCGAAGATTGGTTCTTGTTGCTGAGGTGGCAAACAGTTGTAGCTCAACACCGAGCCAGTGTTTGAAATAGTCGCATATATCCTGCACCACTTTCTGCTTTGCCGTTGCCGTGAAGCATGATATCGGGATTTGTAATTTGCCACCCTTGCGCTTTTGGTATTCTTTTATGAACTTGCCGATATATTGATAGTCCACTCTGAAATCCTGTCCCCATGCCGAGAAGCAGTGTGCTTCGTCGATCACAAATCTTGTGACGTGTCTCTCGCCGAGTATTCTTTCTATAGTCTTAGACCGCAGCATCTCCGGTGCGATATATAGCAGAGAGGCGTCTCCGTTTGTCACCCTCTCTATTGCCAGCGACCTGTTTATTGGGTCGAGCAGACCGTTTATTGTCACGGCGTCGGTTATTCCCCTGTTTGCGAGGTTGTCCACCTGGTCCTTCATAAGCGACTGTAGCGGGGATATTACCACGGTGAGTCCGTGGACAGCCTTTCCCGCCATCAGCGCCGGTAATTGGAAAGTAAGGGATTTTCCGCCTCCTGTAGGAAATATCGCCAGCAGTGACTTGCCGTCAACGGCTGCTCTGGTGGCATTTTCCTGTAGCGGTTCGTTATTGTAGCTTCTGAATTTGTCGTATCCGAAGTTTTCTTTCAGTGCAGCGCCCACGTCGAGAGACTCGTTGCAGTATCTGCACCCCTTCTCGCAGCGGCAATGTCGTAGTTTCCGTATCACGTATTCCACTTCTGGAAAATTGTGTAATACCCAGCCTGGTGTGATGGAGCGCCTGTCAGTAGTGTCTATCAGCGATAGGGCATAAGCCATTGCGCATGGTTGGGATATGGCCAAATTCCTTATCTCAGCATTGCTGCAAATCTTTCCGTCGTATTCTTCTCTTATAATGTCTGCCAGCTCTTCAGTGTCCGTATATAGCCCTTGTGCTCCCATCATCGTGAGAAATCCGACGAATTCTTCCCTGTCTCTCAGCAGCGAGGCGAAAATCTTCTGTCGTTTGGGTGAGAGCGAGTTCCAGCGGGCTTCCTCGTCATACAAAAGTTCGCGGGCTTTCATGCAGTCGTTTACAGGGTTGTTTAGTTCGTCGCAAAGCAACTTGTCGTCTTTCACGAGTCTGTGGTATGGTCGTTCGGGAAAGAGTAGAGGTGAGAAATATAGTGTGTCTACTAGTAGCCATCGTCTGCTGCCATCTGTAACGGTCGCAGCTAGACTACCGTTTGCGGATGAATATCCAAACAGGTATTTCGCATCGTGGTTTACGATGTTGTGGCCACAAACGAAATGTATGTCTTCTCGTTTGAGAAAATCCACCAGTTCTTTTGAGGACGCTTCGTGGAATATCGCTCCATTGTGGCTTATTGCCCCTATGTCGTGTATCTTATGGTCCTTCAGTCCTATTTCCGTATCTATGAATGCATACTTGGTCTTGTCCCATTGCCATGAGTCCCGTCTTCTCTTGTCGGTTGCTTTGTCGTTGGCATGATTATCCTCATTACCAGCAGTTCTTGATATCTTGAAAAAACGGTTGAATATGGACATGTCAGTACGAATTAAAATGTAACAAATGCAAATGTACTAAAAAATAGTGATGCTATATATTTAAAATATGTTTTAGTTGGTGGCGTTTATTAATTTTTGTCTATCTTTGTTTTATATATGTGTATTGAATCGACTTTTCATTGTCGTGAATTCTGAATGGCTTATGGTTTTTTGCAACCTGTATTTCACATTGCTATATAGGATTTCTGTTGCCTGCCCATATGTCGGATGATAATATAACGGAGAAAAAATGAATATTGAAAGCATAAGAACCTACTGTCTGTCGCTCCCGCTGGTGACAGAAGACATGCCGTTCGACGATACAACCGTCGTGTTCAGAGTGTTGGGAAAAATATTCCTGTTGCTCGACCTCGACCGTCCGGAATGGGTGTCGATGAAATGTGATGCAGACTTTGCCATAGAGCTGCGAGATGCCCACACAGAGATAGAAGGCGCCTTCCACATGAACAAGAAATACTGGAACCAGCTGAATCTTTACGGCTTTCTTGATGATGCGCTGATAGAGCGGCTTATCCGTCATAGTTACAGTGAGGTGGTGAAGAAAATGACGCGTAAACAGAAGGCGGAAAATCCGGAAATAACGACAGTGGAATAATGTTCAGATTATATATAGCAACATAATCATAACACGATGATATTAAAAGAAATAGCATATTTTCATTCACCGTTTACTTCCAAGTTCGGGGTACCGAAACAGAGTGGACTTGTTGACGAGTTGGAGGGCACGATAGAATTTGCGTCGGAGTTCAGAAACAAAGACATGCTGAGGGGGATAGAAGACTTCGATTATTTGTGGATAATATGGCAGTTTTCTGCCAATCCACATGCTGCCACGAGTCCTCTGGTGAGACCACCGCTGTTGGGCGGAAACGAGAAGGTGGGAGTCTTCGCCAGCCGTTCTCCCTTCCGTCCTAATGCCATGGGATTGTCGTCGGTGCGCCTTTCCCGTGTGGACTATACTGCAGAGGGCGGTCCGCTGCTCTATGTCAGAGGTGCCGACCTGATGGACGGTACACCGATTTTCGACATCAAGCCCTACGTTAGCCTTTCTGACTGTCATCCCGAAGCCCGTTGTGGCTTTGTTGACAGTCATGCTATCCGCAGGCTCAGCGTCACCGTGCCTTCTCATGTCAGGAGGCTGTTCACAGAAGAACAGTTGCTGGCGCTTGTGAAAGTGCTCGAACTCGACCCGCGTCCGCATTACCACAACGATCCGTCGAAGACATACGGAATGCCTTATGCAGGGCGGGATGTGAAATTCCGTGTAGAAGGCGATAGGCTCCTTGTTGTGGATGCTTGAACCCAAAACGGTCATTAGGCCGTTCAATGTAATATTTTAGAACTGCTTGCAGTCTTTTGTTTTTTATAAGGCGTCTTTTGTTTGTTTTTAATTCGCAATAGCTCGCTATTACTCATTAAAAGCCAAACAAAATCCATCATTCTAAAAAATCAAGATCCAAGCAAGCCCTAATGGCCGATTTGGGTTGAAAATGTAAATAATATAATCATTGGCTTACTTGTCAACTAGTAGAATGTCAACGGCATGCGAAACATGAGTTGTCTGCTGTAGTGAAAGTCATATGGATGGTGGCCGCTGTCGGGAAAGTGTCAATGCAGACGCTATTTTCTGTTCGTGGCGTTGCATACTTCATATATTATGATTATTTTTGCAGAAACATTTTTCAGAAAAACAAAAAACAGAAAAATATGATTGACGTAAAACAGACGCTGCAGGACAGCGAAGAGAAAATGGAGATGGCAGCCCTCTATCTGGAGGAAGAGTTGAACCGCATCCGTGCCGGACGTGCCAACGTTGCCATTCTCGACTGCGTGAGAGTGGAGTCATACGGCTCAAAAGTACCTCTTAACCAGGTGGCAAGCGTTTCTGTGCCAGACGCAAGAACGATAGCCATCAAACCTTGGGACAAGAAACAGATCAGAGACATCGAGAAGGCAATCATGGATTCAGAGGTGGGCATCACGCCAGAGAACAACGGTGAAATTATCCGCCTTGCCATTCCACAGCCTACAGAAGAGCGCCGCAAGGAACTTGCCAAACAGTGTAACAAGATCGGTGAGAAAGTGAAGGTACAGGTGCGCAATGTTCGCAGTGACATCAAGGACAAACTGAAGAAAGCCATCAAGGACGGACTTTCTGAGGACAATGAGAAGGACGCTGAGGCTGAATTGCAGAAAATCCACGACAAGTATATCAAGAAGGTGGATGACTTGCTTGCTGCCAAGAACAAGGAGATCATGACCGTATAACGAAACAGAGTATAGATGAGCGACACCGAAGGATTGGTTATCAAGAACACTGGCAGTTGGTACACTGTATTGACTGACGGCGGAAATACCATTGACTGCAAGATAAAGGGCAATTTCAGGCTGAAAGGCATCAGGAGTACCAATCCTGTTGCCGTTGGCGACCGTGTGGAGATCGTGCGCAACCATGAAGGCACAGCCTTCATAACAAACATCTGCGACAGACGCAACTATATCATCCGCAAATCGTCGAACCTCTCAAAACAGAGCCATATCATAGCAGCCAACGTGGATCAGGCTTTCCTCATCGTGACGGTGAAATATCCTGAGACTTCAACCACCTTCATCGACCGTTTCCTTGCCTCTGCCGAGGCTTATTCCGTGCCGGTGACACTTGTGTTCAACAAGGTGGACCTGTTGCAAGACGACGAGCGCCGCTATCTCGACATGATGGTTACGCTGTATGAAACGGTGGGTTATGACTGTTTGAAAGTGTCGGCAGAAACGAAAGAGGGCATGGACCGCCTGTTGCCGCTGCTGAAAGACAAGATAACGCTCTTCAGCGGTAACAGTGGAGTGGGGAAGAGCACCATGCTCAACTTCATTGTGCCTGGTGCGGAACTGAGGACGGCGGAGATTTCCGACGCCCACAACACGGGAATGCACACTACTACGTTCAGCGAGATGCTTCCGCTGACGGATGGCGGCTGGGTGATTGACACACCGGGCATCAAGGGATTTGGCACTTTCAATATGGAGCCTGAGGAGATTTGTGGATATTTCAAGGAGATATTCAAGTTTTCAAAGGGCTGCCGCTTCAACAACTGCACTCATACCCACGAGCCGGGCTGTGCAGTTCGCAAGGCTGTAGAAGAGCATTATATCGCCGAGAGCCGCTATGTTTCTTATCTAAGTATGCTTGAAGACAAGGAGGAGGGAAAATACCGTGCAGCATACTGATGTGTTAGCAGTCTTGATGGGCATAGAATAATTTCGGAATGTCGTTTTCTGAAATCCGAACAGAGTGTGTCAGATGGGAAGGGAAGTTCCTCTTGACACACTCTGTTTGTATATTAAACTCGTTGGTTTGTCTGCTAGTTAAAGCATCTTTTCCAATTTCTCTTTCCATTCAGCATAGGCTTCGAGATATTCCGAGCGGTGGTTTTCGTCGGGATTTATCACAGCAAGTTTTTCCAGCGAAGTAAAAGCCTCATTGTTGTCCTTATAGTATCCGCAACCCATACCTGCGCCCTTTGCTGCTCCCACGCTGCCGTCGGTCTCGTATAGCTCTATCTGTGCTCCGCTCACTCCGGCCAGCGTATTGCGAAAGACGTGGCTGAGGAACATGTTTGCCCTGCCGGCATGAATTTTCCTGATGTCCATGCCCATCTTTTTCATTATTTCCATTCCATAGCAGAAACTGAAAACTATACCCTCCTGTGCCGCTCGGATGATGTGGGCTTTGGTGTGCTTGTTGAAGTTCAGACCATTGACGGAACATCCTGTCTCTCTGTTTTCGAGCACTCTTTCCGCTCCGTTGCCAAAGGGGATTACCGATACGCCTTCAGACCCTATTGCTACGTTGGCAGCCATATCGTTCATCTCAGTGTATGAAATTCCTTCCGGTGCGATGTTGCGCCTTATCCAAGCGTTGAGAATTCCAGTTCCGTTGATACAGAGCAACACGCCGAGACGGTCCGTCTCTGCTGTGTAGTTCACGTGTGCGAAGGTGTTTACCCGGCTTTTCTTGTCGTATGCCACTTTTCCCAACACGCCATATACCACTCCTGATGTGCCTGCCGTTGAGGCTATTTCTCCAGGATTGAACACGTTGAGGCTCAGTGCGTTGTTTGGCTGGTCACCAGCTCTGTAGCTTATTGGCGTGCCTTCTTGCAGTCCTGTTTCGGCTGCTGCTTCTGCCGACACTTCGCATTGTACGCTGAATGTAGGCACTATGTCAGCCACCAGTTTGCGGTCTATTCCGTAGTAGTCGAGCACGAAGTCTGCGGTCTTCCTTTCTTTGAAGTCCCATAGTATTCCTTCGCTCAGTCCGCTTGCCGTGGTGTTTATCGTTCCGCTCAGTTTCATGGCTATGAAGTCGCCAGGCAGCATGAATTTGTATATTTTGGAGAATAGTTCCGGTTCGTTCTCCTTCACCCATGCCAGTTTTGCTGCGGTGAAATTGCCTGGAGAGTTGAGCAGATGCCCCAGACATCTGTCGGCTCCGAGGTCGTTGAAAGCCCTCTCGCCGTATGGCACAGCCCTTGAGTCACACCATATTATGGCCGGTCGAAGCGCCTTCATGTCTTTGTCTACACACACCAGTCCGTGCATCTGATACGAGATGCCGATAGCCTTTATGTCTTCGGCGCTGGCATTTGCCATCTCCTTTACTTTCTTGATGCATAGTTTGCAGTTTTCCCACCACATGTCGGTGTCTTGTTCTGCCCATCCGCTCTTCACTGCGATGATTGGTGCTTCATGTTCCGGATAAAAAGTCGTGGCGGCGCATTTTCCTGTTTCAGCGTCTACTAGCGATGCTTTTACTGATGAGCTGCCAAGATCTATGCCTAGGAAATATTGTCTTCTCATAGTTGTATTATAGTTTTTTTATAGTTTGATTTGTTTGAAATTTAGGTTTCTGACTCAAAATAGTGATAGTGAGAGGTCTTCGCATACATGGTCGTCTTTCCCGTTCTCTGCCTCTTGTTCTTCGTTGTATCCTTCTTTGAATTGCAGCAGCAGCTGGGTGTCGTGGCTTGATTTTTCGGTGAGTTTGTAGTAGCCCCATCGTTCTGCCTTTTCTATGAACGGTTTTGCGGATTTGTTGTTTTTGGCTATGCAGTATTGCACAGCCTTATAAACCTCGTCGTATGGAGTAGTTTCAAATAGTCCGTTGTGTTTGTTGAAGATATGGCGTGCGATTTTCTTTGCAGACAATCCTTCTTTGCCTGCTTCGAATAGAAGTTCTTTTATTTCCTGTTCGTAGCTCATATCATCGTAAAAAAAGGACTGGAGATATGTTACAATATCGCCAGCCCTTCTGTTCGTCTTATTTTTGCCCTTGACGGTTTTCTCCTTTCGGAGCAGTTTCTTATGCCAAGAGAAATTTGTTGTCCTCTCCTTTGATCTTGCCTTCTTTGAGCAGCCATCCCATTCCGAGCAGAGTTTCTTCTGTCGTGATATTTGCTGCCTTTGCGATTTCTTCCACACTCAGTGCGTTCTCAGCGTCTTTCAGCGTCTGATAAACGTCACCAGCCTTGAAACCTACGCTCATTGCATCGATCATGAATGTTGAAGCAACCTTCTTGGTGGCTGTTCTTCTTGTTGTTTTCTTAGCTGTTGGCTTTGCAGCAACCTTCTTCTCTGTAACTTTTCTTTCTGTCATAATGATAAAATTTAAATCCGTGACAAGTCTTTGTGACTCATTACTTTATAAATAGCTGATGCAAATATAATGTTTTTTTATTACATTATTTTGCTTTTGTTTCATTATTTGGTGATAAAGTTACATTATGTAGGCTCTATTTGGCGTTTTCTTGATTTACATCAACAGAAATCTGCAATTCCTTCAACTGTTTGTCATCCAGCTCCGACGGTGCTTCGAGCATTACGTCTCGTCCGCTGTTGTTCTTCGGGAATGCTATGCAGTCGCGTATAGAGTCGAGTCCAGCCATGATTGACACGAATCGGTCGAGTCCGAAAGCGAGTCCTGCGTGAGGTGGTGCTCCGTATTTGAATGCGTTGATGAGGAATCCGAACTGTGCCATTGCCCTTTCGGGTGTGAAGCCCAAGATTTTGAACATTTTCTCCTGTAGCTGTCCGTCGTGGATACGGAGGCTTCCTCCTCCCACTTCGATTCCGTTGCACACGAAGTCGTATGCTTTTGCCCTCACTCTCTCCGGATGCTCGTCGAGCAGTGGTATGTCGTCAGGGTTTGGCATTGTGAACGGATGGTGCGTAGCCATGAGTCTCTGCTCCTCGTCGCTCCATTCGAAGAGTGGGAAGTCGACAATCCAGAGGCATTCGAACTTGTTTTTGTCTTTCAGTCCGAGTCTGTCTGCCATTTCGAGTCGTAGGCTGCACAGCTGTGTTCTCGTCTTGTTTGCCTTGTCACCGCTGAGGATGAGTATGAGGTCGCCTGGCTTTGCTTCTGCTTTCTCCACCACTTTGGCGAACACTTCTGGTGTATAGAACTTGTCGATGCTGCTCTTTGTCGTTCCGTCTTCGTTCACCTTTATCCATACCAGTCCCTTTGCTCCCACTTGTGGTTTCTTCACGAAGTCAGCGAGCTGGTCGAGCTGTTTGCGTGTGTAGCTTGCACATCCTGGCGCGCATATTCCTCCGATGTATTCAGCGTCGTTGAACACGGTGAACTCTCCTGTGCCTTTCAGCTCGTCCATCAGTTCCACGAATTCCATTCCGAATCTGAGGTCAGGCTTGTCGCTTCCGAAGCGTCTCATTGCTTCGTGCCATGTCATCTGCTGCAGCTTTGCCGGCAGTTCCACTCCGCGCACTTCTTTAAAGATGTGGCGTGCCATATCCTCGAAGAGGTCGATCACATCGTCTTGGTCTACGAACGACATCTCGCAGTCTATCTGTGTGAATTCGGGCTGTCTGTCGGCTCTGAGGTCTTCGTCGCGGAAGCATTTCGCTATCTGGAAGTATCTGTCGAATCCGCTCACCATGAGCAGCTGCTTCAGTGTCTGCGGGCTCTGTGGCAGGGCGTAGAACTGTCCTGGGTTCATTCTCGAGGGCACGACGAAGTCGCGTGCTCCCTCAGGTGTGCTTCCGATGAGTATAGGGGTCTCCACTTCGATGAAGTCCTTGCTGTCGAGGAAGTTTCTTATGAGTATGGTCATGCGGTGGCGCAGTTCGAGGTTGTGGCGCACGCATGGTCTTCTGAGGTCGAGATAGCGGTATTTCATTCTGATGTCGTCTCCACCGTCGGTATTGTCCTCGATTGTGAACGGCGGTGTTGCGCTCTGGCTTAGGATGTTGAGCTTGTCGGCTATGATTTCGATGTCGCCTGTAGGTATCTTGTTGTTTTTGCTCTGTCTCTCGTTCACTGTTCCTTCCACCTGGATGCAGTACTCGCGTCCGAGTTTGTTGGCGAGGGCGCAAAGCTCGGCGTCAGCTTCTTCGTTGAAGACCAGCTGTGTGATGCCGTATCTGTCGCGCAGGTCTACGAATGTCATTCCTCCCATCTTGCGGCTTCGCTGCACCCATCCGGCGAGCGTCACCTTTTTTCCTGCATCGGAGAGTCTCAGCTCTCCGCACGTGTTTGTTCTGTACATAAGAATGTGTGTGATATAAAGTATGTTTTGTTTTCTTTTCTTGCGTTTTGCAAAGATAGCAATCTTTTTTGGAATCTCCTAATTCTTTTCGGAATTTATCTGGAACGTGAGTTCTTCTTTGTCAGGGTCCTTTCCGATGTCGATTGTGGTGCCTGGTTTCAGCTCGTCGTTGAGTATCATCTGGCATATCCCGTCTTCGATGTATGTCTGTATTGCTCTCTTGAGCGGTCTTGCTCCGAACTGCACGTCGTAGCCTTTTTCTGCCACGAGTTCTTTCGCCTTGTCGGTGATGGATATTTCGTAGCCCATAGCTGTGAGTCTACGGGTGAGCGACCTGAGTTCTATGTCGATGATTTTCTTTATCGCTTCCAGATCGAGCTGGTCGAAGGTTATTATCTCGTCGAGCCTGTTGAGGAATTCGGGACTGAACTGCTTGCTGAGGCTCTTCTGTATGATGCTGCGTGCGTATTCTTTGTCTTTCTCCTGCATGTCGGCAGATAGTCGTCCTGCATTGAATCCCACTCCGTGTCCGAACTCTTTGAGCTGTCGTGTTCCGGCATTGCTGGTCATTATTATAATGGTGTTTCTGAAGTCAACGAGCCTTCCGTTGCCGTCGGTAAGCCTTCCTTCATCCAGCACCTGCAGCAGCATGTTGAACACGTTGCCGTGTGCTTTCTCGATTTCGTCGAGCAGCACGATGGAGTAGGGGCGTCGGCGCACTCTCTCCGTGAGTTGTCCTCCTTCGTCGTAGCCCACGTATCCTGGAGGTGCTCCCACGAGGCGTGATGTGTTGAAGCTCTCGCTGTATTCGCTCATGTCGATGCGTATCAGCGCGTCGGCAGAGCCGAAGATGTTTTCTGCAAGTTTCTTTGCCAGATATGTCTTTCCCACTCCGGTTGGTCCGAGGAACATGAAAGCTCCGATGGGGTGGTTGGGGTCTCTCAGTCCAATCCTGTTGCGCTGGATGGCTTTCACCACCTTTTCTATCGCCCTGTCTTGTGCCACCACGTCGCCTTTGAGCGTTTCGCCCATATTGCGCAGGCGTGCGCTCTCAGTCTCGGTGATTCTCTCGGCTGGTATTCCTGCCATCACCGACACCACTCTCGCCACGTCGTCTTCTGTCACGTCGACTACGTTGTTGAAGTTTCCTTCTTTGTATTTCTGTTCCAGTTCCTTCATTTTCTGCTGCAGCTCCGTCTGCTTGTCGCGGAAGCTTGCCGCCAGTTCGAAGTTCTGGTTTCTCACTGCGTTTTGTTTCTTTCTCGCCACCTCGGCTATTTCCTTTTCCGTTTCTGTGATTTCCGGCGGCACTTGTGCGTTCTGCAGGTGTGCCTTGGCTCCTGCCTCGTCGAGAGCGTCGATTGCCTTGTCGGGGAACTGTCTTTCGGTGACGTATCTGTCAGTGTATGCCACGCATGCCTTTATTGCCTCGTCGGAGTATCTCACGGCGTGGTAGTGTTCGTATCTTTCCTTTATGTTTGTGAGGATGTCGATGGTTTCCTCAGGTGTGGTCTGTTCCACTATCACCTTCTGGAATCTCCTCTCCAGCGCTCCGTCTTTTTCTATCGACTTGCGGTATTCGTCGAGTGTGGTGGCTCCGATGCACTGTATGGTGCCTCTTGCCAATGCCGGTTTGAGCATGTTTGCAGCGTCCATGGTGCCTGGTGCCGACCCTGCACCCACGAGTGTGTGGATTTCGTCGATGAACACAATTATGTTGGGGTGGTTTTCTATTTCCTTTACCAGTGCCTTCACTCTTTCTTCAAACTGTCCGCGGTATTTTGTTCCTGCCACGAGTGCTCCCAGGTCGAGTGTCATTACTCTTTTGTTGAACAGCACCGGCGAAGTGTGTTTCTTGGCGATGAGCGTGGCGAGTCCTTCCACTATGGCGCTTTTTCCCACTCCTGGTTCGCCGATGAGTATCGGGTTGTTTTTCTTTCTGCGGCAAAGTATTTCGCACACTCTGTTTATCTCGTTCTCTCTGCCCACAATGGGGTCGAGTTTTCCTTCTTCGGCAGCCAGTGTGAGGTCGGTGCCGAAGTTGTCGAGTATTGGCGTGTCACCGCCGGTCTTGGTGTCGGTGGCTGTTGAGCCTCCGCCCTGTTTCCGGTTCTGGCTTCCGGTTCTGCCGATGAAGTCTTCTTCTTCTTCCTCCTGCATTCCGATGCCGTTTTTCGTTATGTTGTCAGCCTGTTTCTTTGAGTATTCCATAACTTGGTCGTAGGTGATTTTTCTTTCTTCCAGTATGTTTTTTGCCCCGTTGTTTCTGGGGTCGTGCAGTATGGCGAGCAGCAGGTGCATCTCGCTCACGGTTTCCGTTGCCATGAGTCGTGCCTGCAGTATCGCAAGCTTCAGTATGTTGCTTGCCTGCTCGCTCAGCTCTATGCTGTCGCTGGTGGAATGGTCGTTGTTTCCTGCCGCCACGTTCTGCTCCAGCTGCTGCTTCATGTCTTTCAGGTCCACGTTCATGCTTTGCATCATGCTGCATGCTGCTCCGCTTTTGTGGCGCAGTATGGCGAGCAGCAGATGTTCGGGCATGACATTTGGACTTGCCAGCCGTGCGGCTTCTTCTTTGCTGAATGTGAGCACTTCGAGTACTTCGTCTGAAAACTTGTTTGTCATGTTTTGTTCATTTGGTTTACGGCCAGGCATGGATATTCCTTTGTCTGTCCGTTTACTGTTTGGTAGGTACAAAAAATATGCCAATATGGTGTGTGTCAGTTTCCCGATGGCTGTTGTGTGGCTTGTACTTTGTCCTTGTCGTGTGTCATGCTGAATTCGCATCCGCAGTATTGCTGGTTGTAGAAGCCATACTGTTTTATTATCTCCAGCCTCCTTTCGCTCAGTCCTCCTTTGCGCCAGTTCTGTTCCCACCATGCCACGTCGTCGTATGGTTCCACAGCCCATTGTCCGGCGGCGTTTATCTGTTCCAGGCTTTTCCATCTCGACGAGGCGAGTGTGGTGGTCACCACAGAGATGCCGTTTTCGTGGGCGTAGCGGGCTGTGCGTCTGAGTCTCATCTCGAAGCAGCGTCTGCAGCGTCTGCCTCTCTCAGGTTCGTTTTCCAGTCCTTTCACGTGTGCCAGCCATTCGTTGTGGCAGTAGTCGTCGTCGATGATTGTAAGTCCGAGCGAGTCGGCGTATCTGGTGCATTCGTTTTTTCTGATGAGATATTCTTCAAGCGGGTAGATGTTCGGGTTTGAATAGTATATCACTGGTGTAACGCCATTCTTCATCAGACATTCAATGATGGCGCTTGAGCATGGTGCGCAGCAGGTGTGGAGCAGTACTGTGGTCGCTCCTCCCGGCACGTTTATTTCGAATTTCTTTTTCATTTGCGGATTGACGGATATTTCCTTGATGATGGTGTTTGCTATAGGAAAGGTGTGAGCAGATGTGCCACCCATCCTACGAATTTCTTCCAGGGCGTTCTCCATCTGTTCCAGCTTTCGGGGGTGAGCTTGAACGATGAGAACTTGTCTGCCTCGAACATGTCGTTGAGCTGGCGTGTGGTGTGCGGGTCGATTATCACGGCGTTTTCCTCGTAGTCGAAGTTGAGGCTCCGGGCGTTGAGGTTGGCGCTGCCCACGGTGCAGAATTTCCCGTCCACCATTATTATCTTGGTGTGGTGGAATCCGTCTTCGTATATCCACACGTCCACTCCGTGTTTCATCAGTTTGTGCACGTTGTAGAACACGCAGTCTGGTGTGAGCGGTATGTCGCTGTGCGACGAAACCATTATCTCCACCTTCACTCCTCTTTTCACCGCCCGTCTGAGGGCCTTTTTCAGTGTGCGGTTCAGCGTGAGATACGGGTTCACGAGCTTTATGCTGTCTTGCGCATCATTTATGGCGTCGGTGTAGAACTGTCGTATTATCTTGTTCGTCGTCCTGGGTTCGCGGTTTATTATCCCCACCATCTTGCGGCCTCGCGTCGGTGTGTCGTCGGGCTTCAGTCCGCTGATGTAGTCGGCGTTTCTGGTGCCGCGGTAGTATTTCGCCCCGGCTATCTGTTCTCCCGTCACTTTTTTCCACATCCTCACGAATATCTTCTGCAGCGTGTTCACTTCTTCGCCCTCTATACGGCAGTGCATGTCTCGCCATTTCCCCACCACGTCGGTGCCCTTGATGTAGTAGTCTGCCACGTTCATTCCTCCGGTGTATGCCACTTTTCCGTCGATTACCACGATCTTGCGGTGGTCTCTGTGGAACACGTGGTTTACCCACGGAAAGCGGAGCGGGTCGAATTCGTGGATGTCGACTCCCCTCTGGCGCAGTTTCTCGAGATGTCTTTTCTTAAGCGGCTGGTTGTTGGAGTCGTTTCCGAATCCGTCGAACAGCGCCCTTACTTCCACTCCCTGGCTGGCTTTCTCTGCGAGGATGTCGAAGAGCAGCGAGGCTATGGAGTCGTTGCGGAAGTTGAAGTATTCCAGGTGTACGCTGCTTCTTGCCTGGCGGATGGCTTTGAACATGTCGTCGAATTTCTCCTGTCCGCTCATAAGCAGCGTCACGGAGTTGTCGTTGGAGAATTCCACTCCATGTTCCCTCATCTGCCTTGCGATAAGCGAGTCGGCGGTCACGGTCTGCGCTGCCGCCGTCATTGTGGCGCAGACCATAATGAGCAGGGCAAGTAACAGGGCAGGGCGCCCTGTGGCGTGTGTCCTTGTTTTATTTGTCCGTGCGTTGCGTATGTTGTCGTTGATAAAGAATATCATATATTGTCTATAACATCATTTGTCTTGATTCATGTCTCGCGTGCCTTGTCGGTCTGCCAGAAGGCAAGTATGCTGAGATGTTGCCGTTTCCGGTGTATTGCCGCAGGTGGGCGAAAACAGGTGCAAAGTTATGGAAAAAGTCGGTTTTGACAAAATATTTGTATGCAATGAAGAGAAATGGCAAAAAAATGCAGTGTATTTGTCATCAGTAACAAGTTGTTTTTTCACCGTCACTTTGCGTTGTTCCTCGATTATAACCCTGTGGGTCTTCATGCCTATGTGGGTGTTTTGCTGACCGTAAACCATTGGTTTCTGTCTCTTCAGTACGCGTTTGCCCGCGTCCGTCGGTTTCATGCATTGTCGATAAGCCCCGAAACGATGTCCGGCGTTCCGATCAGCATCTTGTCGCGGCTCACCGCGTTGTCGTGTAGCTGTATGATTCTCTTGAGCAGGGGAGGGAAGTGCTGCAATATCCAACTTGTAGGCGAATCTATAGCTGTTGGAAAAGTTTTTACAAAAGTGTCCCAAGTGTCCCACTGTCCCACTGTCCCAAATGGAATTATGTATTTTGTCTAAGTCATTATTTATCAATATATTATCTTTTTTATTACAATTTTTATTGCTTATTTGGTACAGTGGTACAGTGGGACACTTGGGACACTTGGTACTCTTTTCCTCTCTTTTCCTCTCTTTTCCATCTCTCTTGCCATCTCCTTAAGGTCTACATTTGCCATGCCTCATGTCATAGTATTTGCATGATTTACAGGAACAGAGTTGTTAAGTTTGCCGTAGTCTGCTTGTCGGAGAATGTATAGCCGTTGGAAAAGTCTTTACAAGAAAGTCTCAAAAGTCTCAAAGTCTCACGTGGAATTCGGTATTTTATATAAGTTATTATATATCAATGCATTATCTTTTTTATTACATTTATTATCGCTTATATGAGACTTTGAGACTTTGAGACTTTTGAGACTTTTGAGACTTTCTTCCTCTCTTTTCCATCTCTCTTGCCCTCTCCTTGAGGTTCACATTTGCGAAATCTCTTGCCAACTGGAAGAATGTGGCGATGGTGATTCCTCTCTTTTGCCTTTAACCCAAAACGGTCATTAGGCCGTTTAATATGGTATTTCATAACTGCTTGCAGCCTTTTGCTTTTTATAAGGCGTCTTTTGCTTGTTTTTAATTCGCAATAGCTCGCTATTACTCATTAAAAGCCAAACAAAATCCACTCTTATAAAAACACAAAATCCAAGCAAGCCCTAATGACCGATTTGGGTTTAAGCGATAAGAGAGTGGCTTGTTGATGGTTTTGAGGGCCCCCGGTGTCAATCTTCTGTCTTCTTGAGATACTGGTCAAGAAGCAGGATGCCCTTCTCGGTGCAGAAGCCGCGCAGCAACACTATGAAGAAGTTGCAGAAGATGTCGCTCAGCGAATATTTTTCGTAGAGAGCCTTATTGAAGCTCGTGTCCATCATTGAGTCGCAGATGTCCTGCAGGATTTCGTAGTTCAGCTCAGGCACGAAATATCCGTTCTCTATGCAGCGCTTCACGAAAAGCAGCGACTCCCTCTGCTGTTCCTCGTGGCGCGACCGCAGATATGCCGTCACCTTGTCGTATTTCTCAAGTTCAGTGAGGAAGAGAGGGGAGAGGTTGTCGAGGTCAGCGAATTTAAGCTTGAAGAACGTCACCACGATGTCGATTTCGTTTTCTGCCGTCAGCGCATATTCCTGGATATGCCTTAAAAGTTCTTCATGATCGTGCCGCGCACCCGCAAGCAGCAGGTCCTCCTTCTTGTCGTACACCTCATATAGAGTGCGCTTCGATATCGACAGCGCCGCTGCGATGTCGTCCATCTTCACTGCCTTTATGCCCCTCTGTTTGAAGAGCGGCATTGCCGTGCGCAGAATCCTGAGCTTCAGCTCCTGGCGATGTTCAGATATGTTGTTGTGGTATGTTTGCATTTCCTTCATTGCGTTTTGATTTTACAAAGATAATAAAATATTTGTTATTTTTCTTCGTGCGCCCAAGTTTTTTAGTAATTTTGCAAAAACTCGTCAATTGGACGAACGGACATCCGGCAATGGCGGATTGTGGGGAAATATCCTCGCTGGCTTGTCAATTCGAGTGATAATGACACAAACAATTAATTCTTAAATTTCTTATGGTAAAAATCACAAAAGAAGCAGCGCTGGCCTATCATGAGGGAATGCGCCCAGGAAAAATCGAAGTCAAGCCTACCAAGGCTTACAGCACCCAGACCGACCTGAGTCTGGCATATTCGCCCGGTGTGGCGTTCCCGTGTCTGGAAATACAGCAGAAGCCCGACGATGCTTACAAATATACCGACAAAGGAAACCTCGTAGCCGTGATCAGCAACGGCACAGCAGTGCTCGGACTTGGAGACATCGGGGCAATGAGCGGAAAACCTGTGATGGAGGGCAAGGGACTGCTCTTCAAGATATATGGTGGCATCGACGTGTTCGACATCGAGATAGCTGAGAAAGACCCGGAGAAATTCTGCGAGACCGTGGAACGCATAGCGCCCACCTTCGGCGGAATAAACCTGGAAGACATCAAGGCACCGCAATGCTTCTACATAGAAGAGAGGCTGAAACGCACACTCGACATACCGGTGATGCACGACGACCAGCACGGCACGGCGATAATATCGGCGGCAGGACTCAAAAACGCACTCGAAGTGAACGGCAAAGACATTGCCAAGGTCAAGATCGTGGTGAACGGAGCCG
>ULWP01054422.1_pt1 | contig 24474 bp, 5 predicted proteins | sample 1960461 | NCBI WGS metagenome assembly ULWP01 (sample SAMEA4835815, study PRJEB28245) | human gut metagenome | biome: gut microbiome; material: fecal sample | place: Denmark | collected 2008
TTTGGCACAATGCGTGCATTTCATATCGCAGATATGAAAAAATCCGTGAACGAATTTCGTTCACGGATTTGGAGCTGATGACCAGACTTGAACTGGTGACCTCATCCTTACCAAGGATGTGCTCTACCACCTGAGCCACATCAGCATATTTTGGCGGAAGCGGAGGGATTCGAACCCCCGTGGGCTTTCACCCAAACGGTTTTCAAGACCGCCTCGTTATGACCGCTTCGATACGCTTCCATAATTGTTAAAGCAAATCGGTTTGACACAAAATGTCAGTCATTCTTGTATCAAGCTTATTTAGTATAGCAAGAGTTTGCGTTTGTGTCAAACATTGCCGTCAAATTTGCAAAAAAACTTATTTGCCGTTTTGTCAAACGAATGTTACTTTGCTCAAATCAACTTGGTCGCAACCGATAAAGGACGTTTCGTCTTTCTTTAAATCGCCGCCTTTTACGTTTACTATCGTTTTGAGATTCGGACAACCTGCAAACGCAAATGCACCGATTGTGCAAACGTTTGTATTTTCAAAATACACGGTTTCGAGGTTGGGCAAATTTGCAAACGCCGCGTCGTCGATTTCGCGTATACTCTCTGACACGTGAATTGTCACGGGCAAACTTTTGAGCGTTGAGTCCGCAAAAATGCTGTTTGCGATGCGATAAACCGTATAAGTGGTGTACGAACTCTCGGCAACTCCATCCACGCTTGCAAGCACTTTTTTCGTGCCGTTTTCCACCCAAATGACGTTTGGAATATACACGTTTGAAAGATTTACGCCGTCGGAGTCGGTGTAAAACGTCGTGATTTCAACGATATTGCCGCTCCAACCTTTTTGTCCTTTTTCGCTATCTGATATGACGTTGTAATTGAAATACTTTGCCCACACGTTGTTTGTCGTAGGCGTCACCGACGGAGATGCGGTTGACTCGCCGCCACCGATAGAGCCGTCGGGAGAGATCCAAACCGCATAGGAAACTCCCATCGTCGAAACGGCGACTGCAAAGAGCACTATTATTGCGATTATCATCGCGGTTTTTGTCTTGCGGCTTGACGTCATGCGGGCATGTTCCCTTCTCGTATATCCACGTTTGAATCTACCTTGTCTTTGATTTCAAACTTGAATACGATTGATTTTTTCGCTTCGTCGAGATAGATGAGGTTTTCATCGCACTCTTCGTCGATTTGGTTGAAATATATCGTTGCTTTGACGTAGTATTTTTCGCCGGGCTTGACAAGCATATAGAGCTTATAACACGGCATTTTGGTATCTCCGTCAAAATACGGCTGATTATAATAAATCGCGCTCGGATTGTTTGCAAAATCCGACGGATTTACAGATGCGATCGGTTCGGCAACGGGCTTGTCGCTGCCTTCTTTTTCCACGAGCTTGACAAGGCTCATCTCAACGTTGAACGCCGACAAATAGTCTTTTGTCTCCTCGCTAACAATACCCTCTTCAACCGTGCCCAGATGCGCCGAAATAACGCTCAAAACCAACGATTTTCTTCCGTCGGTTGCGCCCGAATCCGACGTACCGACAAAGTTTATCGGAAAATACAACACGGCGCATTTTGCCTTGACGGTAATTTTCGTGTCGTCTTGTTGCGTCAAATCCTTTCCGTAAGGCGCGAGATTGCCTTTTGCAAGATATCCGGGATTTGCGATTGCAGGCCATATTGCCGTGCCGTAGTCGCTTGCGGTGTTGTCTATGTCTATGCTTGCGCTCTCTTGCAAAAGCGCGGAATCGATGGTGAATCCGTCCTCGTTGCTGTCGGCAACGTTGGTAAACCATGCCGCCGTCACGCTGACCGCCGTAACCACGAGAATGAGCGCCATAACAACCGATGAAACGATAAGAGTGCGTTTGGTCTTGTTCATTATCCTTGCGCCTCCTCGTGTACGGTTGAGATGTGAATCACTGCTGAAAATTCAAAAGTCGAGCCCGAATAATCCATGCTCGAATAGAAGATTTGATTGTTCAGATTTTCGAAAATCTTTTTCGTTTCGTCCTCTTGCGTGTAAATTTCGCTTGCGATGTATTTGTCTTTGTCCGCAGAGAAAAACTGCATCCAGAACATTTTTTCGGGAGCAAATACGACGTAGAAATCGAACAATTGCGACGTGCCGACGGTGTTATACGTCGAGAAATTTGTGATATTGCGTCCGTCGACGCCTTTTATGCTTGACGCTATCGTTGCGTCATCGTTGACGCTTTCCACAAGTCCGTCGCTGCCGAAAGCGAGTTTGCCGTACGGCGTGTACCAAACTTCGTTTACAGGTTCGAGCTGCAAAAGTCTTTGCACGGTTTTGTTGTCGCCGGATTGCTCGTTTTTGTAATTCTTGCTGACGTTGCCGTCAGTGCCGACGTGCTCTTTAAAGAACCACGTGAACACGTATGGGATGTCGCTCGACGAATTACTGTCAACGCCTTTGCCATACTCTCTTTTGGTGGTGGGTGCAACAGTGTCGTCTTTCACATAGTTGCCGCTTGGATCGGTTTTATACGTATACTTCAAAATGCTTACAGTGTCAAACGCCATGCTCATATCGAACGACTTGCCCGTCGTGTCGAGCGCAACAGTATTGATAAAATAGTATGCGCGATTGCTCGTATCAACGGTGTTTGCTCCGGCAATACCCTTTGTCATCAATTTGCCGGCATTCGTTCCGCTGTCGCAAAAAGCGGTCTGACCGACGTACTGCATATTGTCCCACAGCCTCTCGTTTTTTTGAAGATTGAAATCGATTTTGTACGACTCTGCCGTGGACATCGTGATTTCGGTGACGGTGACCTTGTCGGCATTCGTAAACCACGCAAAAGAAGCACCCACCATAACAACGGTGGTCACCACTATCAAAAGCGGAATCATGATTGACATGATGATTTTGAAAGTTTTGCTTTTGCTTGCTTGGTTTGTCATATTTCCCTTTTGCCGGTTTGCTCGATTGCGGCATAATATACTTTTATATATATTATATATAAACTACAATCGAGCGTAGCGTTTTATTGGCTTTTGTACGTCCTTTTTCCGTCCGAATTTACGCGATTTGCAAACCGACGGATTAGAACGCCGATTTTGCAAAAAATCAATCATGCCAAGGCGGCGTTTGTCGTCTTGGCATTTTGATTGCTATTATTGCACCGAAAGCCATGCCGTAGTGTCGTTTGAATACGCTTCGAACATAGCTTTGTCGCAAGTGATTTTGTAACCATAACTCGTCCCACTCTCATTGGTTGCGCTTGTCACGCTGCCATAGAACGCACCCGAGAACGTACTTGCGATTTCAATCGACACGTTCGCTTTGAGCGTGAACGATGCAAAGCGGAGTTCTCTGAGCAAAGACACGTTTTGCTTGTTGGCAATCGCAATCGGTTTTGCGGTTGTGCCATCAGCCGTGCCGACAAGCCAGCTCGAAGTGCTGATTGCATACACGTTTGCACCGTTTAGATTGCCGGAATCGGTTGCTTGCGTTTCATTCAACGAATACATGAGCAAGTACACTTTGACGATGTCAGCAAGGCGCATGCTTTGGCGTGCGTTTTCTTTGTTGTCAACGGAAATCTTGGTCAAAACAACGTCGTCAAGCACGTCGTATTCACCCTTCGTTACGGAAGTTTCCGATTCGTGATAATACTTGTTTGTCGTGCCGTAACCGGACACCGATCCCCTCATCAATTCGTCGTAAGTCTTCTTTGCGTTTGCATGATTTACAAACGTAATCGAGCTTCCGTTTCTTCTCCACACCGCATTTTGGAGGTGGTAGGAATTTGTCACGTTCGTGTTGGTTTGCGAGAACGCTCCGACGTTGCAGTTTGCGTCTATTTGCATAAGCGACACGACGTTCGACATGCCCTGTTCGGATGAACCAACCACGCCGCCGACTTTTGCATTTACGTTGCTCACGGTGATTGAACCGAGAACGATTGCGTTTTCAACGGCTCTTTCGCTTATGCCGAACAATCCGCCGACGCTTTGATCCGTCGAACCGGTGACGTTGATCGAGCCGTGGAAGGACACGTTTTTCACACTCTTTTCGGTTAAAGCATCCGCCGCCGCAAGCACTTTGCCCGCGATGCCGCCGACGTATTTTGCATTGCCGTTGATGGTTACGTTTCTCAAATGCAAGTTCTTGACGATGCCGTTTGCGCCTATCACGTCGAACAAGCCGACGTTATCTTTGCCGTAGCCCATAATGTTGAGATACTCGATGACGTAGCCGTTGCCGTCAAACGTACCGCCGAAGCCCGTCACGTCGCCTGCTTCCTCTGTCTTTGCCGTGGACACGAACAGACTGCCGTTGATCGTTGCGATCTTGCCTTCAGCCGCTTTGAGAACGTTTTTGAGATATGTTCCGTTGCCGCTCCACGTTGAAGTTGTCGTTTGACCGTCAGCACCTATCACCGTGAAGAACGTATTGAGGATGGATATATCGCTTTCTGTAAACTTGCCGACTATATCTTTGGTCAGTTTATACGATGTAGGGATTGTAGAACTTTCGCTCGTCGTAGTCGCATAGTAGCCCCAAGTGTTTGCGGGGATATTGTCTTGTGCGTTTGCCTCGATATTGAGGAATACCGAATAGCCTTTTGCTTCCAACTCGGTAAAGTATTCGTCCCACGTCGTTGCCTTTGAATCGGTTATAGGCGTGTCTTGCGGAAGTTCGAACTCACCCTTGTCATAATCGTCCGCACTTACGACGCTCACCCACTTGTAGCCCGAAGATACGATCTTGATAATTTCAAGATTGCCGGGGTTCTGGCTTGCCGTGTAATAGAAGGACGCTATGAGCAAGCGGGCAAGCGAGTTGATTTCGTATTCATCTCCCGTGGACACAAAATATGCAATGGTCAACGTCGGTTGATTGCTCAAACGATAGTTGAGATCCATACCGTTTGTCGGATCGACCTTTGCGCCGAGGCGTTCGCTGTTTTGAGAACCTCTGATCGTCGTATAGCCGCGATATTCTCTCTTCGTGTAACCCTCCTCGGCAGTATGGTCTTTGCCGTCCGCATACATCCAGCCGTTTGACACCTTGATTTTGGCATCAGCCTTATCCATATCTTTGTTCGTGCCGGTTATAGGCTTCCAATCCGTATTGTAGGTGTTGTCGTCGTTTGCGTAGCTTTGCGCAGTGTCGGAGTACTCGACACGCACGGATTTGACGGTGATTTCAATTTGAATACTCGCCGCTCCGATTGCGTTCTTATTATTCGAATCTCTCGTATCGTACACCGTGACGGTTTGCGTATCGCCTGCCGTGCTGTCTTTCTCGCTATACTTGTTGCCGCCTTCTGCGGACGAATCGTAAACGTTGAACGTATAGTTTGCCGCATCCGTACCCGTCATTGTGAATACGAGTTTCTTGAAATACTTGCCTGCCGACGCTTTCTTGAACGTACCGTCGGCGTCTTTGTATACGTCGTTGACGTATTTCGAGAAATCAAAGTAATTTCCGCTATTGCTGTTGCGCGTGTTGTCAGCCTCTTGATATCGTGCAACAACGTTGATATTGTCGCTGCCAAGAACACCGCTCACTGTAAATCCTTCGCCCGTGCGATAGGTCTTGCTGCGTCCGTTGCCGGTTGCACCCTCGGCGCCACCGTAAAACTCGTCGTCGGTATACGTTCTCGTCGCCTTGCCGCTACGCAACTTGTCGAGCGCAACCTTGATATGTGCCGGCGTGATTTGCCCGACGGTGTACGCACTGCTGTCAACCGTTCCCACAACGTAATCTCCCACGTTCGTTGGATCGGTAAACGTATATGAGAACGTAACCGCTTTTTTATCACCGACGTTCTTGTTGTCATACTGCGCCGTAACTTTAAACGGATTGCGTGTCGGATTGTGCCCTGTTGCGCTCCAACTGAAATAGCTATCGTTGATTTGGCTTGTGGGTACGGTTCTGTTTCCGTCATACACCTTTGTGAGTGTTGCGTTTGGCGCATTGAACTTGATTGACACAACAGACGGAGTGATTGTAAATTCTCCGCTCTCGCTTCCTTCTACAATCTCGTAGTTGCCGATTATCGGTTGCGAACCATCCGCGTTTGTACCCGTAATGTCGGTTATGGAAGCAGTCATATGCGATTTTGGATCATTAACGTGTTTTATCGAACCAGACAATGAAAGTACTATCGTATCTTTCCCTCCGTAACCCGTAATACGCGCGGTTGTTATATCCGAAGAAATAAGTTTCAAACTGCCGTTGCCGTCAACACCCGAAATGCCGGTCACTTTTAGTCCTTGATCTGCATTGCTAAACACAAACGAATCAATGCTTTCCCACGTAAGTTTGATCTGTCTGGGTTTAATTTCGTAAGTTGTCGAATCCGCGCCGGAAATCGTGTAGTTGTCGGACGTATCGACCTCGCCGCTTCCGGCAGGACGCTTTGCAGGAGAAACGGCAATTGCGTTGCCACTCGTTCCGCCTATCTTAATGCTATACTTACCTACGTTGACCAGCGATTCTTTTTGAGCACTATCGCCTTCAAGAGTTGCGGAGAATTTGATCGAAATCGTATCGTTACCCCACGGAATCGTACCGTTGGTCACCTCATCTCCGTTAACTTTTAACGTAGGCGTATGTGCCGTTCCGTCGTAGACCTTTTCACCGCCCGTCAAACCGCTCAATTTAAGTTCTTTTTTGTTGATAGTCCAATTTGCCGTGTCGGTCGCAATGTCGTAGTTGCTGTTTCCGCCGTCGGATGCCGTTGCCACGTAAACGCCGTGATTGATTGTGTTTACACCCGCTGATTTTGCGGAGGCATTCACGCCGCTCACGGAATAAGTATAGTACGCCTCTCCATTTCGCGTAACGACAACGGACACTTTGACGGAATCACCGGATATTATGCCGACATCGCCCGATTGTGCATTGACTTTTACTGTTGTCAAGCCTTGATGTTTGGTATTGTAGGTATACGTTCCGTCTCCTTCAAGCGTCAATGTCAAATTCCGTTTATCTATCTTGTATAATTTTTTCACTTGAGTATTAGTTTTCAACTCGCTCGGATAAGCGCAATTATGCAGATTATTGTTCACAAACGTATTTGTTTTTCGCGAAACCTTTGCATAATATTCGCCGGCATTTACATCTGTGGTGAATGTGACATATGCTTTATTGTCGGAATAAGTGACAGTACCATTTTGCATTGTCATATCGAAATAGTTGTCTATAAACTCTTTCAAATTGGTCAGGGCTACGGTTGTACTTATTGTAAGTGTAATCTCTCCTTTTTTCGTACCATTATAAACATGTTTTCCGTTTACGCCATTCCAAGTGAACGTAAATGTATTTTGTGCTATTCCGAAATGGTTGGTTTCTTTTTTGTTTTGATCACCGTTTACAAGCTTTAGAGTGTAATTGCCTGCTTCCGTAGTTGCAAATTTAACATAATATGAGCCTTCGTTGTTTGCCGAAACATCGATCGCCGTCGGATTTGACGAAACTTCAAAGTTCACCCCCGCAACGCCGTCAATTGTAACTTTTCCGGTTTGTAGGCTTGTTGGGCTCGCGTATAAAGCTTTACTATGTTCCGCATTATTCACATATGCGCATACTTGTGGTGAAAATGCCGCAAGAACGGCTATCGTATCGCCATAGTTGGTCACTATACCGCTAACTTTCCACCGATACCCGTGATTTTCTCCATTGAATGTCGGAGAAACAGTACCCTCACCGGTTATATTAAGTTCTTTCTTCCTTACGGTGAAACTGCCTGTTAATGACAAGTCGTATAATTCTGCCCATTGTTTGTTGTTGTTAGGAGCAATAGCTGTCGATGGTTTAACCTCAATATCATACTTCTTGGCGTGTTTAAAATCGATATAACAACTAAACTCGCGCAAAACCTTATCACCCGGTTCGTTGACATTGTAAAGCAAATCGGTATCGGACAAATTGTTTTGAGAGTTACTCTCTCCTGCGGCAGAAATCGTTATGTCGTTGACGACATACTTTCCGGCATTTGCCGTAATACCGGTAAACGATGTGCCGTTCCATGTGAAAGTTGCAATTGTTTCGTTATCCGATTTAATTTCGATGACAAAACCTGCTTTTTCACCTGCGCCCGGAGCAATATTTGCTATCTTCAACACAACATCATGATTGTCGCCCGTATTATCGGTACCATATTCCCTTGTGTTGCTATTAATTCTCAATTCGCTTCCTTGGTTGAGATCACGTTTGTTTATCGTCCAACCTATTGCAACGCCGCCGACGACGTGCGGTTTGCCCTCGCTGTCGAAATAATAGATATTGACTTGCGAATGGAAGGAACCGGGATTGGTTTGTGCGCCGTCCGTGCCTTGTCCACCCGCAGTCGTGGTGTCTGCGGAATAGCAGTAACTATTCGGCTTGCCCGTTGCAGTTTCGGGATTTTTGATATAGCTCACGGTTTCGCCTTCCGAAGCGGTTATGCCGACGGGAGCGTAACGCAAATAGCCGTTGAACGTCAACGCTTTGCCTTTTGAAATCGTGCGATAATACACAGCGACGTTTTCGGCAAGCGCGTCGGCGTTGGTCGTGAGCGTTTGGATATAGAACTTGTTGCCTTGGTTGGTTGCGCTCGGTCTGGATTTTCCGGACGTTGCCATATAGAGATAGTATCCGCTCTCCGTACCTGCCGCGGTTGCGGTTGCATAAAGCGTGGATTTTTGAGGTGCGCCATTTCCGAGAACGATATCGGATGCAAGCGGATTTTTCACATTGTCGTCCTTACCCTCGTTGCGCTCGCTCGACGTATATGCGTCCGCAATTCGTTTCCAATATTGCAGATTCGCATTTGTGGAGTGTTCTGCTTTTATCGTGCCGATTGTCTTGTCCGTTGCGTAAACGAAATACCAACCGGTGTTGTTTGCACCCGTCGTATAAGTAGGCGCATTTGCAATGGGTTTAACCCACGCGCCGTTCTTAATTTGCGCAGAAGTTTCGCCGAGTTTATCTTTGAAGTAGTCATACCAAGTCAACTGTTCAACGTTCTCGCCCAGCGTAATGGTCTTGCCGTTGTAGGTGTGCGTGCCGGGATAATCGTCGTAATAGGTCTTTGGCGTGTACATCTTGCAGAAATCTTCCGTAAACACGATAGGTTGCTCTCCGACGTACTCGATAATGGTTTCAAACTTGCCGAGATCTTGTTGCAAATTCTTGACGTCGGTACCTGCAAGGATAGCGTTGGTATAGCCCTTAACCCAGTACGACGTGCTTGCGTCGGTGTCGGTTTTTGCAAGGCCGATGATACCGCCCACGTTCTTCGAGCCGGTGAAGGTGCCTTCTATTGCGTATGCGGAAGTTATGACGGTGCCTATGCCGTCGGTTGCACCGACGATACCGCCGACGTTTTCGCCGCCCTTGACGGTGGTGTTGTAGGCAAGCATATTGCTTATATTCACGTTTTCTGCAAGAATAATGCCGACAATGCCACCGACGTTGTTGATGCCATTTGCGGTGACGTTGCCGTTTGCGTAGTAGGTATTTTTGTTTTGCTCGGTGCCCCAGCGCACATTCTTACCGATGACGCCGATTGCGCCGCCGACGCCGCCCCAACCTGTTGATTTGTTTGTTGCTGCATCTTTAGCAACAGAAATCGCATTGGAATCCGGATTTGCCGTGAGCTCTCCCGAAGCCTCAAAGTGAGTGTTTTCCACCTTGACGTAATCTCCGGCGAGCGTAATGCCGACACCGGTAAGAATAGTTTCAAGCGGAGTAGGCACGCCGATGAAACCGACCGAGCCACCCACGGCGTTGACCGCTGCGATTGACAAATTGCCCGAACTGTTGACAAATTGCGCGTATTTGACGGGTCCTGCCAGCACGCCGATAGAGCCGCCCACAAAGCCTGTTGCAGTGACTGTGCCGGTGTTCTTGAAATTGACGGTATGGCCGTTGTCTACGCCCTCGATTTTGCCCACGAGTACGCCGATTGAGCCGCCCGCATAGTAGCCGGTTGCAGTGACTTGGCCGTCATTGACAAACAATGTTGCAACATTATTCTTTGCGGTGATTGTGACGTTCTTGCCGACGTAGCCGAGCGAACCGCCGACGAACTTACCGCCCGAAACGTTGCCGCTGTTGGTGAACGTACCTGCGATTGCGCCCTTGCCCGAATCCTCGGTGCGAAGTGCGGATGGAGAGTCGAGTTTGCCGACCACGCCGCCGACGTAGTCGCCCGTGCCCGTGACGCTACCCGTATTGTTTATTGAAAGGTTTTTGATTTCGTTTTGTTGTTCTTCCGAGAGCGTAACGCCGCCGATTGTCGTGTCTGCCGCACCGCCGCCCGTGGTGAGCAAGCCGTCGTTGAGTCCGATGATGCCTCCCACGTTGTTTGCGCCTTTGATTGCACCGTTTTGTTTGATGGTACCCTTGACGATATCGACGATTGCATAGTCGTCTTGTCCGCTTACGCCCTCGTTCTTGCCGACGATACCGCCGACGTTATCGTGCGAACCCGTAACGGATGCGGTGATTGTGATTTCGAGCGTGCCCGACTTATACGCCTTTGCGTTTGCGATGTTCGAGCCGATGTTGAGGGTGCTTCCCGAGTTGTTCACGCCGATGAAGCCGCCGACTTCGCTCGTACCTTTGATTTTGCCGCCGATTGAGATGGACGTGCCGTTGAGCGCACCGATCGTTGTATTTTCAAGTTTATCCGTCGTATCTGCGAGAATATAAACCGTGCCGATATTCTTGCCGATGAAACCGCCGACGTTTTCGGCATTTTCGGTTGACATATTGGGAGCGACGTTGAATTTGCCGATAAACGTAGCATTGCTTGTACGTCCTACAACGCCGCCGACGTTTGCCGCCGCCAGAGTTATGTTGATATTGCCGCGCACCGTAACGTTGGAGCCGGACGCGAAGTTTGCGCCCGAACCCATATCGCCCACGATACCGCCGATACAGCTTATTTTCGCATCGGAATCTTGCGACTTATTCGTTGCCTCAACCGAAACGGTTATTGTTCCGCCGAATGCCGAAGTGCCACTGAACGTGGTTGTAAGCGGGCTTGTAGTGTCTGTTGAGTCCTCGGTGAATCCCACTAGACCGCCGATTGCCGTGCCGTGCTTGGGATTTTCCGAAATGTTACCGCCGCCTTGATTTATACGCTCGATCGTGGTGTTTGCTCCGACCGTGCAGGAGTCGATATATCCGCCCTTTGCGTTGGACATACCGCCTGCGATACCGCCAAGGCTATGTTCGCCCTTTATGGACACCGTGCCGCCAACACCGACTTTGCAACCGGTGATGAATGCCGCCACATAGTCCGAGCCGTATCCCAGCACACCGCCGATATGACTGCTTTCTTTTGCGCTGCTTGCGGCTTGAATTGCCGCCTTTTGCACTTCGCACCCCTCGATACGCACGCTATTGCCTTTTCCGTTTGCTCCTGCGTCACCTCCGACATAACCGAGAACACCGCCGATGTTGCTCTTGCAAGCTTGAATGATACCGGCAAATGCCGCTCTATCGCCCGTGGTGGTTGAGATATTGACCGTGCAACCCTTGATGATTGCAGAAATACCCGCTTTGTATTCACTGCCTTGCTTGGGATCAGTCAATCCGACAATTCCGCCTGCGTATGTGATGTCGGAAGCGATATGCGTATCATCATTTTTACCATATGCTCCGATTGCAGTCGTTCCGCTCACGGCGCAATGCTCTATAATCGAGTCACCGGTAATATAGCCCGCAATTGCGCCAGTTGCCGCAATTTGTTGATTGTCAGACGAATATGCCCAAATATTGCTTTCTCCACCAACTTCGATATATCCAATATAGGCGTTTTCTACATGACCGAACAAACCGCCATATGCTCCACCGATTGTTTGTCCACTGGTGATACGCAAGTTGTTGATTACAGTATTTGCATTGTTTTCTTGTTTACCGCTGATACTGCCCTTGAATACCTTGCCGTTTCTACCGATAGTGAGTATATTTTGCGTTTTGAAAGTTGTGTAATTCTTATACGCACCCTCTTTATTTCCATATGCACCATTGTAATAATGGTTGCTACTCAGCCAATAACCATATGCAGTGTTTTGCGCAATATTATTATCATCATAACAAACTGCACTAAGCTTAAACAAATGATAGCTCTTTCCTATATGGTATGTGTTGTCTTTTCCCAATGACTTATACGCATTTTCCGAATCGGCAATCTTTGTGCTTGTGCTGTTTGAAATCGGCATATTGATAGCTTTTGCAATGTCAGAGGACAAGTTTTTGTCAAGTGTAATGTTGTTGCTGCCGTTGGCAAACTCGATATATTTGTCTTCAAATGTGTACCCCAAACCCACAAGTGTTTGAACACCCATAAGGTCAATGCCGTCACGGATAACATATGGACTGTACTCTTCGCCTGCTTTTTGCTCACGATACTCGCCATAAATATCTTGTCCGTAGTTCTGCGAGTTCATGCTCAAACCGTTGTAGGTATCCACCGCAAAAACGGCAAGTTGAGGCAAACAACCATAAACATAGACATAACCACCAAGCGTACCATTTTTGTAGGCTGTTGTGTTTTGTGCGCCGTCTTTTATTGTTGCCGTGCTTGCGTTCCATAGTTCAACTTCGTTATTCTGATTGTTTGCATAGTAGAATGCTCTTGGTTTTACACTTCCGTCAGAACGCATAATTGCGGTCAAATCTGACAATGAGTTTAATGTCGTACCTGTGCGCACATACTTAACATTGCCGCTACGACTATTCCAACCTGAGTAATAGACGACAGCACTATCTTTTCTGCTTACAATGTTATTTGCAATACCATAGCAGTTCGCAACACGAACCTTTGAATTGCCATCGTTATTATCGCCACCATCCTCATCTAAATATCCAACGATATCAGCACTGTATCTTGTGTCACTATTAGTTTCATTTTCCTCTATATATATTCTTCCTGTAGAATAACAATTGTTTATAGAAATACTACAATTTGATGCTTTTGTACATGCTTCGGCTAAAATTCCGCCATTTCTCACCTGCCAAGTGAACAGGTTGCCGACACCACCATAGCCATGAATATCGCCGGTATTATAGCTATACTCTATATTAAGTTTGACCGCAACACCGACAAGTCCGCCCGCATCCGTACCGTTGAAGTTATATCCGCTCAGACCTACCATAGTAATACCACCAAACTTTTTCCAGCCAATAGTAACTTCTCCAGTATTATAACAATATGCAATGGTAGATGTGTTATTTGCCTCAGTCGAATGCGGCTTTTCATTGCTTGGAATTGTACCCAAAATGCCTACTAGTCCACCCGCAACATTACTTTTGCCTCTTATAGCACCGGTATTATAACAAGCGTACATCTTTAACGTGGCGGTCTTGCTTGCCTCTCCGACAAGGCCTCCGACACGCGACCATGCATTACCTGCTTGCTTTTTGTCATCATTACTTATATATGGGTTAACTTCTTCACCAGTAATATCGCCGGTATTGGCGCTATTCTTTATTGTAGTAAATGCAGTAACACGACCGACCAGTCCTCCTACTTTCGTTTGCCCTACAACATTACCGGTATTAAGACAACTATCAATGGTTATATCATTCGTTGCATACGCAATCAATCCACCGGTGCCATATTGATAATCATCAGGATAACCGAGGTTTTGACCGGTACTCTTATTCCATTTTGATCCCTCAAAACTGGTTATATCGCCCTTATTAACACAACCGATTAATGTAATAGGAGACGTGGAAGAACTATAGCCGGAAAAGCCGGCAATCACTCGCAAACCTTGTATGTCGACAGCCGCAGTACAATTGGTAAACGTAATTGCTCCAAACGGCTTACCAACGAACGCCGCAATGTCATAACCGGAATTGCTTGTGTTCGTACCTGCCGCAATAGTGCCGTTTATCGTCAAGTTTTTGAAAGTTGCGTTTGCCGCATTCGGGAAAACACTGATACGATGGTAACCGCCGCTTGTATATTGTATATCGATCGTATTTCCGTTGCCGTCAAATGTGCCTTTGAAAGACGGTGTTGTTGTGCTCAACGTTGTTGATGTTCCAAAATAAATTCTATTGACTGCGGAGCTACCTTGAGATATGTTGCCTGCAAGATTATACCCAAGGTTTGACTTTGCATTTTTAATATCGTCCGAATTATTGTTCGGAGTACACTCCGTGCTGAAATTCAACGGGGTGCTTGAACTTGCAGTGCCCATATGTGCCGTTGTGTTGTTGATTGTTATGTTTGTAAGCAGTTTGACATACTCACCCGCATAATCTTTCGCACCGCTATAAACGCTATATGCAAAGTCGTTCCACTCTTTTTGACTGCTTATTGTATAAGGATTGGTTGAGCTACCCGGAGTGAATGTTTCGTCATAACCACCAATATTGCGTTTATCGTCGTATGCCGAGCCGATAACAACCGGTAAATTGCCGTTGCACTCAAAATAAACTGTTGCAACGATTTTTGTGATTTGTCTTTCGCTATTGAAGTTTGCGGTTGTTACGTGCACTATGTATTTGTCTGAATTGGACGGTTTTCTATACTTCCCCTCAACAACCGTTGTTTTGTCGGTATCGGTGTCGTTCTTTTGCGGTACGTTTACAAATTCGATACCGACAACGCAAATTTGCATGCTGTTGCCCGATGCCATATCGAGCGCAATCGTAAGAGTGTTGTTCTTGTTTTCAAATTTGCTGAAACTGTCAACATTGTCCGTCACGGTGTCACTGCCACTTGCGTTGTAGAAGGCAAGTTGCGTGTTTTCATAATTGGAATCCAACGTTTTGTTAGGCACCTTTACGGCAAATTCAAGCGTGCCTTCAACATTAGCATTCGTCAAAAGTCCTACAAATCCGCACAATGAAACAAACGTCGGATATGACGCTTCCGTTGCATTGATCAATCCTTCGTCAACAAGAATATACTTCCCGTACGGGCTTTGACTTACGGTCGCATAATACGCTCCGTTCGGTGTTGCATTTTTCGCAAAATTCGTGCGTTTTTTCGCGATATAGAACGTCCAGCTCGAATCTATCGTCGGGTTTGCGCCGTAACCGAGCAAACCACCCTTGGTATTGGACGTTTTTTCGAGATTGAACCCTGTAGATACACTGTTTCTGATGGTTGCGTTTTGCGTTTCGCCCACAAGACCGCCCACGTACTCACTGCCTTGATACGTGTCGGTGCTCGCCGTGATTGCGCTGCTGCCGCCGTTGGTTACGACGCAGTTTTGCACGTTGCCGCTGCCCATATATCCCACAAGACCGCCCACGCGCGTTGCGCTTTGGTTGTTTGTGTTGAATCTTGCTTTTACAACGATATATTGCAAGTCGTGTTCGAGGTTATCCACGAGGTAGCCTGCAATTCCGCCTGCGTAGCTTCCGTTGATAAAGATGTCGCTGCCGCCGCTGTATATGTTGAGTTTTGAAACGTCTATTGCACTGTCTTGCGGAGTGTTGCGCAACACAAAACGCACTTTTGCGCCGCCGTAGCCTGCAATACCGCCGACGTAGCTTCCGCTCACGGATATGCTTGCGTTGTTGACAAGTCTGCCTTGCGCCGTGATACCGTTGCCGGAAACCGTGGGAGCAAGACCGAGCGTCGTGCTTGCATTGCCGCTTCTTACACCCGTTGTGAGAACATTGTAAAGAATGGAATTCGTGTCGTTTTCAAAAGTCTGCGCAACGCTTGTGCTAAGATCTCCGAGCGCGCCGAAAATACCGCCCGCGTAACTCGTCGCATAGATTGTCGCCGAGTTTACAAGCGATATGCCGTTGCCGAAAATCGTCGTGCCTGTTTCCCAATACACGCCTGCTTGCGAGGACACGTAACCCACGATACCGCCCACAAAACTGCCAAGCGGTTTTGCCGCCGTGCCGAACGTCTGCTTGTCCGGGACGCTGTGCGTGATGGTGTGCAAACCGCCCGAGAGGAAAGTGCCGTCGTCTTTGAGTTGATATTTTGCTTCAATCGTTGCGTTTTTGCCCAAAACGCCTGCAATTCCGCCTATAAACGACGGAGTATAATTGCCCGTATCCAGCGTGACGTTGCTCGTTGTCCAGTCGGTGTTGAAGAGGATTCCAACGCCCTCTGCATAGCCCACAAGTCCGCCCACGACTTTCGCATTGCCGGACGCTGATTGCTCGTTTAACTTTTGCAAAAGGACTTTGACGTTGCCGACTTTAAAGTTGTCGCTTGCGTCTTTGTCGATTACGATTGCCGTATATTTGTCGTTTGTTGCATTTTGGTGATATCCGTTGCCTATAAACGCGCCGAACAATGCGCCCACGTACTCGATGCCGCCCACAACAATAAAGTTTCCATCCTTTCCGTTGTTGTTGAGTTGCGGAGCGTACGAAATCGTCGTTGCGCAAGACGACGTATCCATCCAGCCTGCAATACCGCCCACGTACTTGATGCCCATGACGTCGATTTGATCTGCCGGCGTGACGTATCTTTGTCCTACAACGCTTCCGCCGATTTGGCTTTGATTGCTGACGATCCACTTGCCGACGATACCGCCCACGTACGTTTCGCCGCCGACGTTTGCCGACGATACGGCTTCGGAACTTACAATGGTAATTCTTTCGCCATAACCGACGATACCGCCCACGTACGTTTCGCCGCGCACCCAGCCGCCGTATGCCAAGACTGAATTGTATAAAGTGGAGTCAACCGCATAGCCGGCAATGCCGCCCACGTATTCGATGCCGACGATACCGCTGTTGTCCGTTATGGAAAGTCCGCCATTGCTTGCAACTTTGAGATTGCTTATCGTTGCGCCGTTCAGATATCCGAACAAGCCGACGTAGTTCTTTCTCGCGCCGTCAACGTTGTAGAAACTGCCGACGTTGTAAACGTAGGTTATCGTATTGTCGCCGCCGTCAAACGTCGCGCTGAACGGCAATTCCGTTTGATTTTGCGTTGACCTCGTGCCGATGGGCAAGAAGTTGTAAACGCCGTCCGTGCTGATATAACCGCTCATATCGATGTCGACGGTGACAAGGAAATATGCGTCCTTATAATCTCTGCTCGTTGCCTTTGCCGTGGTTTGCGGAGCAATACACACCCCTGCCGTAACGGTATTTTGAATCGAGTTCCACGCCATACCGCCGTTGACGATCTGGCTGAGGCGCAACAAATGTTCGGGCTTGCTTATGACGTATGGATTGTCCGCGCTACCACCCCAATCATTATCTTCGGGCGTTTTTCCGTCTTTCCAGCCAAAATCGCTGAACATCGCAGTGTAATATTTGGTGATATTTCCGCTGAAATTGCCCGTGCCGCTTGCCGTCACACTCGTATTCAACGGAGTGGGATTTTCGACAGTAGGTGCATCAAGCGCACTCAAAGTGTATTCCGTGCCTTGCGTGAGCACGGCAACCGTGCCGTTGTTATACTTGACGTACAGCACGAACTTGTCTGCCGCGTAGTTGTGTTGCGCATACACAAGCACTTTTTGCACGCCGTTTTGCTCCGATTGCAAGGGATAAAAACGCTTATCGGCATAACTTTGGTTGCCGACGTTTACGTTTGCAATGCCTTGATTGCCGACAATCAAGTCCGTCCTTCCGCCAAACCACACGTTGCCGCTAGTGATGTTCGTCGCCAAACTATAAGGCACAATCTTCCACGTGTAGGTGACAACCATCGTATCGCCTACCGTTGCCTCGGAAATACCTCTATCCGACGTATCTTCTGTCAAAACCGTATTTGGGCTGAAATCATCGTATTGAGAGTATTTATTTTCTATTTTGTAGTTTCTAATATCATTCAACGTAAACGTGCGCGTGTGTGTCGTATCATTGTGCGCTTGCTTTGTTTCAACATAACCGCCAATCGTGTACACGTCTTGGGGAATGGCAAATTCTCCGTGTACAGACGCAACGGAAATGCCATTTTCTATGATACCCTGATGCTGTGTATTATAGTGGAAAATGTAGACGTTTGACGTATCGCCTGCCACGTGTTCGCTCGCGCTAGTCCAAACGTTTGACACCTTAAGCAATCTCTCTGTTATGGTGACCGTATCGCCCTTTTTCACGCCAACGATTTGACCGTCGATTTTGATTGTAACCGTTGTATTATACACGTCGACATTTGTTGGCGACACGTTAAGATTTTCCTTGTAAGTTGTGCCAACATACAAGAACTCGGTTGTATAAACAATCGGATTGTTTGCCGCCGCGCCATTTGCAGTATTCGGATACGTTGTATGTCCAAAACCGTGCGCCAATCCGTCATACTCTTTTGAGCCAATGGTTGGCAGAGTGATATTTTGCACACGAACTCGGATATTGCTTTCAATAGTTGCGCTATACCATGCCGTAACATCGCCGTTATCACCTGCAAACCCCTCCGTTTTGCTTGGTTTCACATACTTTGTATTAGTATCAGAACCGTTATCCGAACAGAAGAACTCGTTTTTTGCAACACTTCCGACAACCTTAAATCCGTTGATTTTGGATGACAATATATCTTCCCACTTCTGATTTGTCGTATTTTGCAAATCGACTTGCGGTGTGACTGCAAACGCGGTCGTCAATCTATACCCTTTTGTGCTAACAACAGGATTTGGGTTATTTGCCGTAGTCTGCGCTTGTTTTTCATTTATTGCCCACGAATTTGTTACGTTGCCACCGCTTCCAGTAATTGATCCGTGATTACATCCATCCCAACGGAACTTTCTTTGGCCTTGCACATCGTAGCAATAATCGATATTTGTATTATCCAATGCACTTCCGACAATACCGCCAATAAAGTTGTTGCCTTCAATCAAACCGCCGATATTTGCGCAGTATTCCACTTTTGCCTGTGCAAAACCGACGATACCGCCAACGTAGTCGCCATTGTTTATATAGTCACCACTTGCACTATGCGCCGCAATATGGCCTTTATTATAGCAATTTGAAATCGTGCCATTGACGGTTGTATATCCTGTGATACCGCCGACAAACACACCCGTTGGAGTCCCTGAAATTTCCCCCTGTGCGGTTGGATTTGTACCGACAATTTCGCCACTGTTGTAGCTGTTTTTTATAGGTGCTTGCACCCTGCCTGCAACACCGCCGACGGCGTTTCCGCCAATAACGTTGCCCGTGTTCTCTGCATTGCACATTTCTTTGTCGGCAAATGCAGTTACACCGCCAACCGTTGCGCCGTTTCTGCCATTGATTGAGCCGGAGTTCTTGAATGTACCATAATTGGAGTTTGTATCACACCAAAAGCCATGGTTTTCGCCCGACACGCCACCCACCATACTATTGGCTGTGATATTGCCGCTGTTGACAATCGTTCCGTACATTCTAGAAGTTGAGTCTGCATAACCGACGATACCGCCAACACTTGTATCACCCTCAACACTCGCATTGTTTGTAGCATTTTTGATGTTAGTTCCGTTTGCATAGCCGACCACACCGCCGACATTTTGAGAATTTGTTGTCAACAAATCAAACTCTGCAAATTGCAATGTCGAGTAGTTGTCAGCTGCTTTTACATATATGTAATAATATTTGTAATTTCTAAGCTTGAACCCGCTGAAAAACTCTTTCCTATAAGAGTTGGTAGATGGCATAGCAAGAGTGGAATCATAGACAACTTCCCATCCCCATTCGTTTGGAACGGTAGTATTGCCTCCGCCTGTATCATAGTCACCTCTTGTGAAATCGTTATTGCTTCCCCAAATTTTTACGCTTTGAGGAGTTCTTTTTTGAATTTCAGCAGTATTGTTGGTATCATCAGCATTGGTAATTGCAAATCCAAAAATATACGCCAACGTCGTGTTTTGGACTATAAAGCTCATTGCTCCTTTTTTTGCCGAATAATACTTACTGTTTAGATCTCCGTCATTAACTTTGCTGACCGCTTGAGTAGTTGAGTCATATGGGTGCGCGTCAAATTGTTTTATTTCATAAGGCGCATCTTTATAGGTGCTGCTAATGCTTGCATTGTTGGTGACGTTCTCAATGGTGCTGTTGAGCGCATAGCCGACAACGCCGCCGACATTAGACGAGCCTTTCACCGAGCCGTTCACCGTCAAATATTTGATAGTTGCGCCGCTGATATATCCAAAAAGTCCGACGTTGTTGCCTGCAACACTGATGTTCAAACCACTCAAATTATTCTTGTTTCCGTCAAAAGTTGCGGAGAAGACGTTTGAGCTTGTTCCGATAGGCGTAATGTTGCCAATGCTTGCAATACTTCTTGCCAGTTTGAAATAAGCTCCTCCATAGGAGGCAATCGTTCCTTTCACATACTTATAAACATCGGAGGTATACCAGCTATTTGTTGCATTTGTCGCACCTCTTACGATATTTGAAAGCGTAACGAGCTGATCTCTTGTGCCGATGATATAGGGGTTGCTCTCACTTCCCCACGGATTGTTTTCGATATTGGACTTGTTTATGCCGTTATTTTGCACGCCGAAATCGCCGGCTTTGACAATTACACTAAATCCGTTGATATCAAAGTTGTCATTTATGAGAGTATTGCTTGAATCATAAATGCTGATTATTGTTTTTGCAACACTAAACTCTTTTTGGTTTTGATCGATATCGATAGAACCATAGAAATTATGCTCGGTATCGTTAAAACCAAACACGACGGTGTACGCCCCTTTTGGCACACTAACATTTGATTGATTCTTTATAACAATTTGATTTTTTATTGCGTTCTCAATATCTTGACCATAGAAAAACTGGTTGTTGCCAATTGCAAATTTAAGTTTCTTTATAGTCCAGGTCGATTCTTTTCTTCCGACAAGATAATCTGTGTTGTTCGCCCTGATCCAAACGTCGGAATATACCTTGTATGTGCCTGCATTGGTTTTGCCAAGCGTTGCATTTCCGCCGCCGTTTTGGTCAAAATAGAACGATTGTTTGAAGTAGTGTGTATTGACGGTTGTCGGCAATTGAGTGTTATCGACAACATACTGTTCGGTCGCATTATAATCAACCGCCGCTGCATCGATTTTTATATCTTTAAGTTCCGCAACAACATTCTGTTTTGTGTTGGCGTTATAATAAACGATGAAATTTACTACAAGGTCTGTTTTGGCAGGGCTTCCAGTGCTGTTTTTTTCTTTGCCGATAACGGTTTTGTTTGGGAGCGTTGATTTATTCGAGCCGTCATGCAAAGCAAGGAACTTGCCCGATTCAGTTCTCCCCAAAATTTGAAACGCGTTGATATTGACGGTGAGAATATTTTGCCAACCATCGACTGCCGTATACGGCGTATATTCTGTTCCGTCAAAGTACGACGGCGACAATGTAAAAGCACTGGCAACTTGAATCGAATGTCCGGCATTGGTATACTGTCTGTTTCCTGTTGCTCCCTGAATTGCAGATGACAACTTCCAACTGTTGCTGACCGAGCTTCCGTCTTCTTTCTCTGCGCAAATGAAATCCAGTTTTGCGCTATTATCATTCCAAAGTCCGTTTATCTTTCCGCCGAAATAGCAATACTCGATTTTTGCATTGTTGCCGCTCGCTTTGCCAACGATACCGCCAACTTGGTTTGAGCCTTCTATCGTTTTATCTTTAAGGCTTGCACAATATGATATCGGAGCTGTTGTATAACCTGCAATACCGCCGAGAAAATCACTGTTGTCTCCACTTGCAGAGATATTGCCGTTATTATAGCAATTCGCAATAGAGCCACCATTGACAACACCGACAAAGCCACCGACATATGCGCCCTTTGTCAAACCGCTCGGTGTACCTGCTTTATTGTATTCACCTGTTATATCGGCATTGTTTACACTGCTTGTTATCGTCACATTGTTGCCAAATCCGACAAAACCGCCAATCATATATGCACCGGTGACGGTTGCGTTATTCCTGCAATTTGAAATCGTCACGCCGTCGGCATATCCGACCAAACCACCGACTGCCGCGCCGCCTACAATCGTTCCTGCCGTCGTCAAATGCGATATGGTCGCCCCTTTGACGTAGCCGAACAAGCCGACGTTATCCACACCGCTTTGCGATACGTTGAGATAAATCGTACGTTGTGTGCGATTGGTTGCGTCGCTATCGTTTCCGCCAAAAATCGTACCTGCAAAATAATGTGTGCTATCTTTTCCGATAGGCACAAGCTCGATTGCCGTACCAGCCCCCAAATCTGCCGCAACCACAAAATAGCAATCTTTGTAGGTCTTGTCTGTTGCAACGACCTGCTCTGCAGTAACCCCGTCACTTCCGACAATGCTATTGAGAGCGTCTCTGCCATTGACGATAGCCGACAAGTTTTTCAAATGCGTTTCATTGCTTATGACGTATGGGTTTGTCACACTTCCCCATTTCCCGGTGCCGCCTTGAATCTTGCCAAAGTCGCCCTCGATAATTTCAAAAGGCAACGTAACAGTGCCTCGTGTTTTTCCGTCTTTTGAAACTTCAATAATTGCAGAATATACGCCAATCGTTATCGGTTGAGCAATCTCGCTTCCGTTTGAATCTCTGTATGAAACTACTGTTGAATATGAAGAATCGACAGTGTGAGTCAAATACCCGCCGCGACCTTGCAAAACCTGCAAAACTTCATTGTTATATTGCGTATAATCTTTTCCGTTGAAAGTAAACGAAATGCCCTGATATTGTGCATACAACGTTGTTGTCGTTTGTCCGTTTTGCAAATTCGATCTCACAACGTTGCCAAAAGTGTTCGCGGCAGTGCTAGTTCCGGTGCTTACTCCGATTGCCATTGCAATGCCTGTTCCGTTTGCGCTGGTATTCCACCCTGTAAAGTATTGTCCGTTTCCAACATAAAAATCAGACGTTATGTTGGATGCTGCCATATACTTATGACTGGTGTTATCAACTGTTGTTGACGAGTTGATGCCATTCTTGCTGTATGAAATGTTATACGATTTAAGTTCGCGAGTTAATGTGACTTTTACATTCGAAAAAGTTGCTATACCAAAAGCTCTTAAAAATACGCCCAAATATCTGCCTTTACATGAAAAATAAATTCTTACGTATCGACCAGATACTTTTTCTGTTAAGCTAACATTTGACGTGCCTGATCCACCGTTGCCAACTCCTTCACTTTTATTCGGAAGCGCAACAACTTCTTTATATAAGTCATCAGCCCCTTTATTCCCGTCAAAATCAGAGAACTCACTGCTCGATGAAGTTATAGCCACATAAGCGGGATTCGTTGTTGCACTCAAAGTTCCTGCAACGTTTATTGAAATAGAATCACTGAATTTGGAATAATCACTTCCAAGATCAAAATCAAACCATGTTGTAGCATATCTTTGCACACCATGACCACTACTATCACCCATCATCCACCGACCACCAGTCGAAGCATTACCTGTAGTCCATGTTAAATCAGATGTATCGTCAATCAAATAGCTTCCGTCATCGCAAACATATCCTTTTTTCGAAACATCCGGATTTATATTCCATGACGTAACTGTTGGATTTGATAAGCCAATTGAAATATTAGATCCAGCAGCATTTGCCGCGCTTGCCACGTTGTTTTCAATAATGCCGTTTTGTTGGAGGTCGGATTCAATGCCGAAAGCACCGGAGAGCGTGCCGGCAAAGACAAGGACAAACGTAATAGCAAGCAACAATGCGCCTGCGGTCAGCTTTATGTAATTTCTCAATTTCGTTTGTGTTTTTGTCCTTGAATTTCTCATGTTTTTCTCTCCGTATATGCGCCCACGACGCATTGATTTATATATTTTATAATATATATACATTCAAAGCAATCGTTTTATTGGACATTTTGAAAAATTAATTTGTTTTCGCTTTTTTGCATACTTTCCCTTGACAGTTTTTCGCCAAATGGTTTACCATAAATATACCCCCACAGGGTATATAAAAACACCCCCGTTTGTCATTGCGAGGAGCAAGGCGACGTGGCAATCTCCGGGGACGGAATGAAAACAACAAGGACAATCTACAACATCAAAAGGAATATATCAAAATGGATGACAATCAACAATGCACGGCATGTTGCTCGTGCTGTTCGCATCAAAAGCACACTCCACGAAGCGAAGAGCAGCTCAAATCTCTCAATTCACGGCTCAACCGCATCATCGGGCAACTTGGCGGCATAAAGAACATGCTTGAGGACAACCGCTATTGCGGCGACATACTCATACAGCTCTCGGCGGTGCAAAGCGCGCTTGAAAGTTTCGGCTACGAAATTCTCGGCGAACACTTGAGAACCTGCGTGGTTGAAAACGTGCAGTCGGGCAATACTCAAATACTGGACGAAGCCCTCGCCCTCATCAAGAAATTGAAATAGTTGTTACGTTTCGCTCTCGCGAGATTGCCACGTCGCAACTGTCGTTGCTCCTCGCAATGACAAAAACGGAAGATTCCATTTTTTCCTTGTCATTTCGAGGGAACGCAGTGACCGTGGGAATCCGGCCGTCAGGCGCAATCGAATCGAGCGTGGGTGTCCCAGCCCTCTGTCATTCCGAGCGTAAGCGTGGGAATCCAGCCCTCGGGCGCATTTCGCTCCGCTAGATTGCCACGTCGCAACTCTCG
>ULWP01073320.1_pt1 | contig 24471 bp, 19 predicted proteins | sample 1960461 | NCBI WGS metagenome assembly ULWP01 (sample SAMEA4835815, study PRJEB28245) | human gut metagenome | biome: gut microbiome; material: fecal sample | place: Denmark | collected 2008
AGTGCAGAAGCGCCGAGGCGGTTGGCGCCGTGATCGCTGAAGTTGCACTCGCCGATGGCGAAGAGACCCTTGATGGAGGTTTGCAATTCGTAGTCCACCCAGATACCGCCCATGGTGTAGTGGCTGGCGGGGAAGATCATCATCGGGGTCTCGTAGGGATTGTCGTCCGAAATCATCTGGTACATATCAAAGAGGTTGCCGTAGCGGTCGCGAACGACGTCTTCGCCCAGGCGCTCGATGGCGTACTTGAAGTCGAGGTATACGGCGTTGCCCGTACCTACACCATAGCCGGCGTCACAGCGCTCCTTGGCGGCACGTGATGCGATGTCACGAGGACACAGGTTGCCGAAAGCGGGATAGCGGCGTTCCAAGTAGAAGTCGCGATCTTCGTCGGGTATTTCAGTGGGTTTGAGCTTGCCGGCGCGGATGGCCTCGGCGTCTTCTTTCTTCTTGGGCACCCAGATGCGACCGTCGTTGCGCAGCGACTCGGACATCAGGGTCAGTTTGCTCTGGTCTTCGCCGTGTACGGGGATACAGGTGGGGTGTATTTGGGTGAAGGCGAGGTTGGCCAGGTAGGCGCCGTGCTTGAAGGCTTGCACGGCAGCGCTGCCGTTGCAGCCCATGGCGTTGGTGCTCAGGAAGAAGGCACGTCCGTAGCCACCGGTAGCAAGAACGACGGCGTGGGCACTGTAGCGTTCAAGTTTACCATTGATAAGGTTGCGGACGATGATGCCGCGGGCGCGGCCGTCGATGATAACCAAATCAAGCATTTCGCGGCGGTTGAAGGACTTGACGGTGCCTTTCTGTATCTGGCGGTTGAGCGATGAGTAGGCGCCCAACAGCAGCTGCTGTCCGGTCTGGCCCTTGGCGTAGAATGTACGGCTCACCTGTGCGCCGCCGAAACTGCGGTTGGCCAGCAGGCCGCCGTATTCGCGTGCAAAGGGAACGCCCTGTGCCACGCACTGATCGATGATGTTGTTGGACACCTCGGCCAGACGGTATACATTGGCTTCGCGCGAGCGGAAGTCGCCGCCCTTGACCGTGTCGTAGAACAGACGGTAGATGCTATCACCATCGTTCTGATAGTTCTTGGCGGCATTGATGCCACCCTGTGCGGCTATGGAGTGCGCACGACGGGGGCTGTCCTGGATACAGAAGTTGAGCACATTGAAGCCCATTTCGCCAAGGGTGCTGGCGGCGCTGGCGCCTGCCAACCCAGTGCCGACAACGATGACGCTCAGGTGGCGCTTGTTGGCGGGATTGACGAGCTTTTGGTGGGCTTTATAGTTGGTCCACTTCTCGGCGACGGGACCTTCGGGAATTTTCGAGTCTATCTGGTACTCGGGGAGCTTCGACGATTCGATGTCGGCGAATTCCTGCATAATGGGGGTAGAGTCTATCATACCCTCGAGATTTTTGAGATCTGCCATTGCTGTCAGTGGTTTATGTTATTGTTGGGATTGTATCAATTCGGCGGGAACCTGCTTGGGAAGCATGGAGCGCACGGCGTTTACCATCTGGCTGAGGGTCTGCATTTCCTGTCCGGGAGCGGCTTTGGGGCACTGAGCGGTAAAGGCGTTCTGTACTGCCTCGGCTTTTTTGAGGAATGCCTCGCCGTTTTCCTGAATGTATTTTGTCTGAATTTCACCGGCTTCACGGCTGGCGGTCATACGAGCCTCGGGAGACGATGCCTCGTTGTTCATCACTGCAACCTGGGGGGCTATAAGCTCCAACAGTCCGGCTTCGAATTCGGTGCTCAGAGCCTTGGCTTCTTTGCTCCAAGCCTCGGCATACTGAGCCTGCAGTGCTTCATTTTCGGCATAGTAATTGGTGTGCGCACGATATGTAAACACAAATATCTGGCATACGAAGAGGGCTATCACGATGGATGTCCACCAGTTGGAGATGCACTTGAGGCGAGGCAGCCATGTATTGTTGTCCCAACCGGCGGTATGGAACATACTCCAAAATCCGTGGGTCATGTGGAGCCACAGGGCGGCGAAAGCCACCAGGTAGCATACGGGAGCCCAGAAGTTGCTGAAAGCCACTTGCAGGAACATAGTGCCCATAGCGGGATTGGCGGGAGCACCGGCGAAGTCCACGGTGGTCACTCCGGCGATTTGCGACGGAACGATTTCGGCGAGCTGCATCTTAGCCCAGAACTGCCACAAGTGGAGCAACAGGAAGGCGATGACTACGAAGCCGAGCACGAGCATGTTCTTGGAAGACCATTCGACTTGCGCGGGGCGTGAGGTGACAGCGTAGCGGTCGTTGCCACGAGCGCGGCGATTTTGCAGCGTCAGCCACAATGCGTAAAGGATGTGTATGACGAACAGGGCGGCAAGGCCGACAGATGCGACCAGGGCATACCAGTTGGCGCCGAGAAATTCGCACACGGCATTGTAAGCCGTGGGCCATAGCAGCGCTACCGAGTTCATCAGCACGTGAAAGGTTACGAATAGGACGAGGCACAGACCTGTAACGGCCATCACGAACTTACGTCCTATAGATGAGCTAAATAACCACATAAGAAGATGATTAAGTTAATAGAGAATAGTTTTTATAATTGTTTTGTTGTTGTCAAGTCGGCCGAACCGGAAAGCCCGTATGCACACAGGGCATCGGACACACAAGGCGCACGGCTTTGCAAAGTTAGGTATATTCCGCCGATGCCGCAACTTTTATTAGCGAAACTTTTCCGCAATTTGTGGCGTAAAATGTGGGAAAAATGGAAATAACGAGAATAATAAGAACTATGAGAGCTATGGAAGCTATGCCACTACCGTCCGTTCTTCATTACTCCCATTACTCTCATTATTCTCATTATCATTATCCCCATTATCCCCATTATTCTCTTATTCCCGGCGCTTCTTCAAAAAAAAGAGGGGGCGTGCCGGTGGGCACGTCCCCTCTGAGTTAGGCTTATAGCCTCAGATTTCAGTCTTACTTGATGACAACCTTGGTGGCTTTCTTGCCCTGAACGCGTACGTATACGCCGGGGGTCAGATTATCGGCAGCCACTTGGATGCCTTGCAGGTTGTAGTAGAGCACGGGGGCTTCGGCGTCAACGGCTTCGTCATAGAGGTCCTCAACTGCGGAGGATTTGCCCTTGATGATGTCGGTGGCGAGTGCCGGAGTGGTCACTACGGGATGCTCTTGTGCAATAGCATATACTTCGTACCTGCCGGAGGAACGAGCGTAATAATGGAGGTTGCCGGCATAGTCGAAGCGTGCTGTGCCCCAGTCACCTGCCTTGGTGGGTGCGAATTCGAAGCGCTTGGTCATCGTGGGCGCACCGTCTTTCCATGATACGTCCATTACCAGGAAGTTGCCGTATGTGCCAAGGACGAATGTCTTGCCATCGGGGCTGATGGCGATAGCGGAGTTGCCGGAGGTGATCCAAACTTTGTCCTCTTCGTTGCCGGAGTTGTATTTCACTGCGTTGTCGGTGCCGATATAAGCGAAGCAGGGCACGCCGAGGCTGTTGTTGCCGGCGCTGCGAACCTGCGACATGAACAGGCCGTCACCATAGGGCACGAGATCGCAGTTGGTGTTGAGCCAGCGACCGCTTTCGCCCGTGGCCTTGGGAGCCATGGTGATTTGCCATGCGCCACCGAGTTCCCAGTACAGCAGGGAATTCGTGGGAGCGATGGAGGTGTCATGGTCTTCGGAGAAGGCGTACATACGAGTGTTGTCGCCCTTGCCTACGAAGCATAGACCGCTGTGGCCGCCGCCTACGTTGACGCCGTTGTAGACGTATGCACCGGAGGACTGTTTTTCGCCGGCATACATGTTCTGCAGGCCTGCATCGAGGTCCAGAGGATCGACGTAGGTGACACCGGAGGCATCGTCACCCCATGCGGCGAAGACAAACTTGCCTTCGCGTTCGCCGCCACGGAACGGATTGGAGGCATTGGAGGTATTACCGCCCCAAAGTGCATGTTGTTTGAACAGACCGGTAGCAACTTCGTTGCCTTCGGGATCGAAGATGGTAACACCTTGGGCCTTACCGGGAGCAAATGCGCTGTAACCGAACGAGGGTTGGGTCGGGTCGGTGATGGTGAGCACGGATGCACGGATGTTGCTTCCCGAAGCGGCCTTCATAGTCTTAACGAGGCCGGAGGCGGGAATGGTCTTGTTGGTCAAACGTACTTCCCAAGTGTATTCCTTGCTTTCGTCAAGCAGATCTTTCTTGGTGAGTGTGTAGGTATTCTCGCCCTTGACGGCAGCACCCATGGGCACTACGATTTCATTCTCTCCATTGTGCAGGATGAGTTCGGCCTTGGGTGCGGCACCGGTGGCGTGGTATGTAACGTCAACGGTTTCGCCGTTATCCTTGGAGGTCAAGCCGTAAGCATAAGCAGCAGCCTCAACGGTGGCGGTGGTGCCTTTGGTGGTGAAACGGCTAACCTTGCCGTCACGTACTGCATAGAGGTTGACGTATGCAGCTGTCACTTCTTCGGTCTGTACATCTTTCACAACTTCGACTTCGCCGGCAACGGCTGTTGTTGCGGCCAGGCCTTCGATGGAGGTGTTGGTGGTTGCAACGCCCTGTGCGTTACCGACGCCTTCGGTGATTTCAACGAGCTTGACTCCGGCGTTGGTGCCCTCGGCGTTGTCGGGAGCTACCATATAGCTGTGGCCGAGATAGCGGAAAGCTCCGGCAACATTGGTATTGGCGAGAGCATCGGGCGATTGGCTGAAGCTACTGATATCGTTAAAACTTACTTCGTAAACGGGTTTGTTGGAGGATACCACCAGGAATTTGTTTTTGTCCAAAGGAGATGTCACAAATGTGTAGTCTCCCAGAATGTTCTGCTTGCTCCAATCGGGCACAGTGTTGAGGAAACTGTCGGTAACGAGTTCGCCGCCGGCTATACTGTACACATTATAGAACATAGTGGTAGACGAATACCAGGACTGTGCCGGAACGATGATAACGCCTTCGTCCGAGCTGCCGGTATATGCCATGGTTTCGCCCACGTATGCGCGGAGCAAATTGCCTGAGCGTTGCGAGCTGAACCACTTGACGGGGGCGCCTGTGGGCAGGCCGTTCTCATCGTTTGCCCATTTGTAGACGTTGTGGTCACCACGAGTTTCTCCCTCTTCCATTTGTGCATCATTGAATTGGTTGAGTTCCTTGGCACATGCCACCAGGACGCCGTCAGCGGTCACCTGAATGTCTGCCACATTCTTCTCGGTACCTTCGGTGCCTTCGGTGGACACTTCGGTCAAGACGGTCTTGGCCACGGGATCGTAAACGATGATGGTGGGGTTGGGTTTCGCAGCCTTGTCAAGGGCAAGAATATAGAGCTTGCCGTTGCGGGCAATGACGCGACGGATATTCTTGTCGGCGAGTTGTGCGATAGGCTCGTCCACGTACGATTGTACGAGGTTGAACTCATCGGGTGCAAACATTCCCTTGTTGGCAGCTGCCGGGTCGGGATAGTTTTCATAAATAACTGTCGGGGGTGTCCACGATTCGCTGACGAGGCTGGCAGTGGGATATACAGCATCGGCTGCCTTGACGGTCACTGCCACGGGTTCTTCGATGGGCAGGTAGCCTTCGGCTTCGAACTCGATGGTGTAGTCGCCGGGCTCAAGGCCGTCAAATACAAATGCGCCGTTATAGTAGTTGTCCGTGGTGTAGCGAGCCACTTCGGTGCCTGCCTTCTTGAGGATGGCAGTGACACCATTGAGAGGCTTGTAGGCATCCGGGGTGCTCATATTGGGCTTGTATGCACCATCTTTGAACTTCTCGTGCTTGTCGCGAACCACGCCGTAGATAGTACCGGTAGCCTCTTTGGTCAAGCCGAAGTAGTCGGCGATACCGTGAGCATATGCGTCACCTTCGACGCGGCACACATCCCAGTTCATGGCACGGTGACGTGCGGGCTGGTAGGTGTGGAAGTAGCCTTCTACGAGGAAACCTGGTACGTGGTGCTTGAGCACTCCGAGGTAGCCCTTGCAACCGGTGACGGAGCTGGTGCTGCTGCTTCCATAGAAGCTGATGTCACCACGGAGGTTAGTACCGCCGTTAGCATAGGCCGTCCACATCATATGGGTGTTCCCGATGGCGTAGGGCCAGCATTTGCCTGCCATATCACGTGAGGTCTGCTGGTGTTGGAGCGTTACGCCGGCTTCGTCCACCGGGGTGTCATAGCCGCGATAGAGGAACAACGGGAAGTTGGTGTTGGTACCTTCGGAAGCAGCGTTGGAGTGGATGGAGATGAACATGTCGAAGTTGTTGGCGTCCACTTCGGCGCAAATCTCACTGAGATTGCGGTTGAATACGTACAGGTCGGCGGGTGTTGCTTCGCCGAGCTGACTCGCTGTACCGTTGTCTTCGTGGTACGGGCCGTTCTTGACGCGAGACATGACGATATTATTATTCATGTCGCGGGCGGCGCCGGTGGTGGCGTTATCGCCGGTCTGGTTGAGCGTGCGGTCAAATTTGAGGCCGTACTGTATGAGGCGCTCGAGCACGCCGAAACCTTTCTCGAGGTCTGTATTTGACTCGAAGAAGCTCAGGGTATCGGTATTGGTACGCGAGTATGGACCGTGTCCCACGAGTGTGCAAGGACGGTCATCGGGTGTCCAACCGCCGTGTCCGGGGTTGATGTACACGCGCAGTTCGTCGGCAGTATTGGCGCCGGCGGCGACGGTGGCAGCAAGTGCCAGAGCCGTCAGGATAATGTTCTTTTTCATAATGTTGCGCGTTATTTGGTGAGTGTTACGATATACAGTTCGCCTTCGGGGGTGGTGAAAGCTATACGGCTGCCGTCAGCACTGGCGCTGGGGAACTGAGCCTTGACTGTGTCGTCGGTGATGGTCTGCGAAACGCCGGAAGCCAAGTCGTAAAGACGCAGCGAGGAGGCCGTCACCTGCTGGGCGGTGCCTTCAACTTCGTCCATGCCGACAAGGCGGTCGTTGCCTGCCCATACGGCTGCACGGAGCTCGCCTACACGTTGCACGCCGGTGCCGTCGAGGTTGCATACGAAGCATCCGCGACCCACAAGCCAATACACGACTTTTTGTCCGTCAGGGCTGATGCTCGGCCAAATGTACGAGCCGCGGCCCTGAGGGTCGATGCTGCGGGTCTTGCCGTTGACTGTAATGTCAAGGTGCCCGTAGTTGATTGAAGCAACGGCGCTGCGTACGGCCTTGGTGCCGTCGAGGCTCTGCACGCGAGCCTTGCCGTTTTCGACAGCAGTGACGCTGTTGCCTTCAATGCCTACGCCACTGTTAAGGCGGCGCGAAGCTTTGACAAGTGTGCGCACACTCTTGGTGGCCAAGTTGGCGCTTTTCAATGATACATAGCGTAAATGGTTGGAACGGTATTCGGGTGCAGCGAATACTACGTTCTGTCCATCGGCAGTGAGACGCAGATTGTATGCGCCCGGAGCTTTGGCGACAGTAGTGTATGTGCCGTCGGCCGTGATTTTCACGATACCTTTGGCGCCTGCCTGTGCCACAACGAAACTGCCATCGGCACTGATGACGGGCTTGTCTACGCTGACGCCGGCATCTATGCGCTGTACACTCTGCACAGTCGCAAGCTGGGCGCTCATCGACATCGCTCCTAACATCAGCACTGCGGTTAAGAAAATTTTTCTCATAGTGGTGTTGTTTAGGTGGTTGTTTTTTAGGTATAAACTTCAGTCTTTCGTATTCGAAATGCGATATGGCAAATATAGGTGTTTTTAAGACAAAAAACTTTGATTGTTAACATTATTTAAGGTTTGTTTGCGCTTATTCCGCATTATTTTGCTTCTTGGAGTGCTATGAAACAATGAAAGCAATGAGTGTGTCATGATAGTAGATTCAGCAGTGGTACAAGATATTGCGCTCGCGCAGTAATTCTCTATTCTGATACAATCTCGCCGAGGGCCACGAAGATTCCGAGTCTGCAGGCTCTGTCGGTGACAATTTATGGCCGGGCCAGGCATATCAGCTGGGGCAATGGAAAGGCTGCACGGGCAAAGGCAAGCCGCATCTGCCGTCCATCGGGGAGCAATGCCACACAATCGCCGAGATTAACAACTATGTCGGACACCACCAAAGGCCGCTTTGCATCGGGGTCGGCATGTATCGGAGTCTCACTTCCGGGAATGCAAGACTCGGCTGCCTTGAACGCCGCTTCCTTGGCCGCCCACAGGTGCAGCAGCCCGTCGATGTCGCGCGCCTGCGTGTCCTCGGCATTGGTGAAGCGCGATGCCAACGCAGCCAAGCGCGGCCGCGGATACTCAATATCTATTCCGAGACCATATTTTTCTCCCTCCGGACCGAGGGCTATGGCAGCATGTGTACGCGAGTGACTTATGGAAAACGGCCGCACCACACCCGGCAAATATGGAGCGCCCTCCGGGGTATGCGACACCTCCGGGCACCCCGTCCCCAGAGCCCGCATACACAGCCGTCGCACGGCAAGCACTTCGGCTCCGCGACGCTGTGACGGCGGTACAGCCTCATCGAGGTCGGCCACATAAATGTCTATATCATGTAGGCGCAGATGGGAAATCATTGTTGTTACGTGTCTTGGTGTACGGCTCTTAGTATGGCCTTTCTATTAGTATGGCCCTTGGTGTATAATCCTCGGTATACGAACCCCGGTTTGCTTACGCAAACGGATCCCTTACTTTTCGCAAGGCAAAGTTATACATTTTTGAAGGAACAGACACCCGTCTACGGCCTTTTTTTATCACTTTCTCGAAGCACTCGGATAGCGTTCGACCATGTCCCGGCGTAGCTTATTCCATATTCCACATTTTTTTTTGCCCCAAGCACAAAAAAAAATTACTCGTCATCACGACGGGTAATCTTTCTTAACCTTAAATCTAATACCATGAAAAACACGATGCAAAGGTAATGCTTTTTTTGACATTAAACGTCTTTCATCCATTAAAAACGAAGTGTTTTAGCATTATTTAACTCGCGCCTCTCTATACTATCTCCGTAAACCTCTGTTTATCAGCAAATCACGCGAGCTCCTCGTAACATCGCTTATCGGCTCGGATTGAAGCCTGAGCCGGGCTCTTCAGCCCTTTTTCCAATGGTATCTCTTAACCTTTATTTGAAATCACTTGTGGTCTTTGGATAGATACCGATGGTTCACACCATATTTTATCAACCCCTTATTTCTAATATCATTAAAAAACTCTATGATTCGATTAATTAATTGTCCATTTTTCCCGATGTCCGCCTGCCGCACTACAAGTACTTATCCCCGTAGGCTATCTTGGCATCGTTGACCATCTGCTTGATGCGCTGTTCCTCCGACTTGGGACATATAAGCAGCACATCACCCGAGTCGGCAACGATATAGTCGCGCAACGAGTCGCATACAACAAGTTTGTCATCAGCCACGGCAAAGATGTTGCCCGTGGAGTTGTAAGCCAGCACGGCGCAGCGTTGCGTGACATTGGCATCACGATTCTTGGGCGAGTTGTCGTACAAGGCACTCCATGTGCCCAAGTCGTTCCACCCGAAGTCGACACGCTGGACGTATACGTTCTGTGCTTTTTCCATGACTGCATAGTCTATGGATATGGACGGACAGGAGGCGAAGTTGGCCGCGATAAAGGCATCTTCTTCCTCATACTTGGCAAAAGATACGGTCGCATTGTCAAAGACGGCGGCCACCTCCGGCGCATAGGCACGCAAGGCGGAGAGGATAGCCTCGGCCGTCCACACGAAGATGCCTGAATTCCAGAAAAATTCGCCCGAATCGACAAAAACACGTGCCAGAGCCCTGTCGGGTTTCTCGGTAAAGGTCTTGACCTTGGCAAAAACGCCCTCGGCCGTATCAACGCGCTCGCCCTGCTGGATGTACCCGTATCCGGTCTCGGGGCGCGAAGGCACTATACCCAGCGTCAGCAGGGCGGTGCGATGTTCCACAAAATCGAAAGCGCGGAGTATGGCAGCCTCGAAATCGCGTTCGCGCGTAATCAAGTGATCGCTGGCTGCAACAATCATCGAGGCCAGCGGGTCGCGTGCATATATATGGTGGGCAGCCCAAGCGATACACGGCGCGGTGTTGCGGCGAGCCGGTTCGCACAGGATGTTTTGCCGCGGAATTTCGGGCAATTGTTCCCGTACCAAAGACAGGTAACGATCGTTGGTGACCACAACTATATTGCTTGGCGGGACGATATAGCGCAGACGGTCGGCGGTCATCTGCAACAAAGAGCGACCTGTACCAAAGAAATCTATGAATTGTTTGGGACGATCCTGGCGGCTGTAAGGCCAGAAACGGCTGCCGATGCCGCCACACATAATCACTGCATAACGACGCGAAGGCGTGGCCCGGCCGGCCGAAGATTGTCCGATATTGGCGAGTGTTGTCATGTCAAAGTATTGTGTTTTTATAGGAAGCTAAGTCCGGCGTTGGTGGGGAGTACGTCTGAACGTCGAGGCGTCAGGGCGTGCCGACAGATGCCGTAGTTTCGACCGCTAAGTTAATGCATTTTTCCCATCTGTACAAAATGCCGCTCCTAAAAAAACGTAAAAAAACGGCGGGGCAGACTTGCCGATGCTTTTCGGCATATCTGTCCCGCCTTGTCTTGTGTCGTCATACGACGCGTGATGTCAGGCACGGCGCCTGCATACGCGCGATATTATAATTCGAGCTTGGTGTATTCCAATCCCCAAGCCTCGGCCACGGCGGGGAAGGTCACCTTGCCGTCGACCATATTGACGCCCTGTGCCAAGGCCGCATCTTCGCGGCAAGCCTGACGCCAGCCCTTATTGGCCAAGCGGACGGCATAGGGCAGCGTGGCATTGGTGAGCGCCAGTGTGGAGGTGCGAGGCACGGCGCCGGGGATATTGGCCACTGCATAGTGCACCACTCCGTCAACGACATAGGTGGGTTCGGAGTGGGTCGTGGGACGCGAGGTCTCAAAGCATCCGCCTTGATCGATGGCAACGTCTACAATAACGCTGCCGGGGCGCATCAGCTTGAGCATATCGCGAGTAATCAGTTTGGGAGCCTTGGCCCCGGGAATGAGGACGCTGCCGACAACGAGGTCCACATCAGGCAATTGGCTCTCGATATTATGACGCGAGGAGTATAGTGTCTTTACGCGAGGCATAGTCTCGGCGACATGGCGCAAGGTGGGCAGCGAGATATCGGCGATGGTGACATCGGCTCCCAGTCCGACTGCCATAAGGGCTGCGTTGCGACCTACAACGCCGGCACCAAGCACCAACACTTTGGCCGGAGGTACTCCGGGAACGCCGCCAAGCAGTATACCTTTGCCGCCCTGTGGCTTCTCGAGGAAACGCGCACCTTCCTGTATGGACATGCGGCCTGCCACTTCGCTCATGGGAACAAGCAGGGGCAGCGAATGGTCGGCAAGACGCACGGTCTCGTAGGCGATGCAGACGCCGCGCGATGCAATCATGGCTTCGGTGAGCTTGCGGTCACTGGCAAAGTGGAAGTAGGTGAACACCACCTGATCTTTTTTGATGAGTTTGTACTCGGGCTCGATGGGCTCTTTGACTTTTACGATCATCTCGGCAATGTCATAGACGGCTTCGATGGTGGGAAGGATTTGAGCGCCGGCGGCGATGTACTCGTCGTCGCTAAAGCCGCTGCCTTCTCCGGCAGTGTGCTGCAAATACACTGTGTGCCCGTTGTGTTTTAACTCGGCCACGCCGGCGGGGGTCATAGCAACGCGGTTCTCGTTGTTTTTGATTTCTTTAGGTACTCCGATAATCATTGTTGTACGGAATTAGATTGTGGTTGGTGTTTATTGGATGGTTTTATATCTTGGTTAAAGATGTCTTTTGTGGTGGTGTTAGCGCTTTTTTTACGCCACTACGAGCCCGAAAATGCGGGCGGGTAAAGCAGGATATACCTCTCGGGCGGTGGCCATGCTTTTCTCGTCTGTACTGTATGCCGGGATGTTGTGTTTCTTGATTTTGGCTGCGTTGCCTCAGCGATCCACGGGGGCGATAATATATCCGCCGGGGGCAAAAGTGACTCCTATGCTGCTTGGAGCGGGCTCTCTGCCTTGCACCTCGGAGAAGTCTGTTGCCGAAATGTTTGCACCTATGATATTTTGCGAATAGGCAATATCAGGCGGCAAAGGCACCAAAACATCGTCCTTACCGAGATTGACGCACACCAGGGTGTAGGAGCGGACGTCATCGGCATTTGTGCGACGGAACATCAGCACGTCTTTGTTGCCGGTGTCTATGGGCTCGAAACCGGGAGCGGCTCCGGCACGCAGTTCGCGGCGGCTGTGCTTCAGCGCCGCCAATGTCTTATAGAATGACGTCATGTCCGGATTGGACTCGAAGTCGGGAGCGGTGTCTTTCTCGAAAAACTGCAAGGCGCGATCCATGCCCGCTTCCTGCCCGGTATATATAAGCGGCATTCCGGGGAGGGTGAACGACAGCACGGCCATGGCCGAGGTCAGACGTCCATAGCGTTGAAATTCGGTACCTTCCCACGAGTTGAGGTCGTGATTGGTGACCATATTCATCAAGTAGGCATCGGCGGGGAATTGTTCGCGCTGTCCAATGGCCAGACTTGCGATGTCAATGGCGTGTTTTTCTTCGTATTTGCGCGGGGCACTCTCGTCCGGTGCCACAAAGGTGTACTCTCCGGCAGTGGCGGCCACTGCATTGAAGAGGTCTTTCATCGGCCAGTTGTAGGCCATATCAAAGGCATGTTCGGTGAGGTCGGCATTGCTGGCCTCGGCAAGCATAAATAGGTCGGGGCAAATGCGTTGCAACTCGATTCGCGCCTCGTTCCAGTAATCGGTGGGGACTTCCATGGCCACATCGCAGCGGAAGCCGTCTATGCCGGCTTTCTTGAGCCAAAAAGCCATGGCATCGGTCATGGCACGACGCGTCGCCGGATTTTTGTAATCCAACTTGTAGACATCCGTCCAATCATACGGGCCGTACATCTCGCCTTTGGCGTTGCGAGCATAGTATTCGGGGTGTGTCTTGACCCAGACGTTGTCGCATCCTGTATGGTTGGGCACCCAATCGATGATGACGTGCATACCGTATGCATGGATACTGTCCACAAGGGCACACATGTCGTCCATAGTGCCGAACTCGGGATTGACTCCGTAGTAATCGCGCACGGCATAATAGCTGCCGAGCGTGCCTTTGCGCCCTTCCTCGGATATGGGATGTATCGGCATCAGCCACAGGATGTCCACTCCAAGGTCGCGCAGACGCGGCAGGTGACGCGCAAAGGCTTTGAAAGTCCCCTCGGGAGTGTACTGTCGTACATTGACTTCGTAGATAACTGCATTACGGCTCCATTGAGGATGGGTTACCGTGGTGGGATCGGCCGAGGCGGCAGTAGCAGGTGCAACGCCGAAGATGGAGGCGATGACGGCGGCGAAGATGGCTTTCATAGCATTCTGTGTTGTGTCTCGAGGACGGTAATAATTGTATGTATTGCGGAGATGTCAGCCGCGAAATATTCCGGTGTCAGTCGACATGCAGCGGAATTACGCGGTGTATCGAGTGGTCTAACGAAATGAGGGTCTCGGTACCCACAACTCCTTCAATGTTTTGTATCTTATTGTTAAGCAAATCCATAAGATGCTCGTTATCGCGGGCATAGAGCTTGATGAGCATAGTATAAGGGCCGGTGGTGAAGTGACACTCGACGATTTCCGGTATCTTTTCCATCTGTGGCACAACCTCGCGGTATAGGGCGCCACGCTCGAGATTGACACCTACGTACGTACATGTCGAGTAACCGAGCTTTTTGGGGTTCACGGTGTATCCGGAGCCGGTGATGACCTGCATGTCTATAAGGCGCTGGATGCGCTGGTGAATGGCGGCGCGGCTCACTCCGCATTCAAGGGCTACATCCTTGGAGGGGATACGCGCGTTACGCATTATAATACTTAGTATTTTGCGGTCAAGGTTGTCGATCTTTTCCATCATATAATTGTGTTTCGTTGTTTCTAAGGATAATATTCGTATCCGAACTGCGACGCATGCGCCTACACATTTTCGGATGTGGCAAATTTACGATTATTTTCGGAAAACAAGGGCTTATTCCTGCTTTTTTTGAAAAAAATTTTAGGCCCGCACCGTTTTCCCTTTGACAAAGGGTCAAAAAGCCTCCGGCATAAGGCGGCGCGGAGGGGTGTGCAACCATGGGCTCACCTCCCCGCGCCGTTTATTTTCGAGGTTGCTGTTTATTTACCGGCAGTCGCGGTGGGAGCGTCTTCGCGGACCACCTCGATGTCGACAATCATCCATTCCATAGGACCTACGCCGGCCTGTGCCAGTCCGGCAGGTCCGTATGCGAGGTCGGCGGGTATATAGAAGCGACCTTTGCCGCCTATACCGAGCATCTTGATGGCTTCGATGTAGCCCTTGGCAAGACCGTGCGGAACTATAACTTGCTCGGTGTCGGTACTTTGCCATACATCTCCGTTGATATGACGCGATTTCATATTAAGGCGCAGATGTGCATGTTCGGAGATGTCGCCTTTGCCTTTGGTCTCGATTATGGCCACAATGCCGTTGTCGGTTTTCACTGCTCCGGCATTATTCTTGAGGGCGGCTGCGGCTGCGGCTGCTCCGGTGCGGTCGTTTTTGATTGCTTCGGGCGACTTGCGCACGGCATCAAGACGGCGCTGCTCGGCCTTGTCGGCGACGCTCTGTACCAGGGCGCCCAGCGCTTCGCCATCGGCCTGTATGCGAGCGACATCTACGCTGTCTGCAAGCAGACTTGCCCGCAAGGCTTCAAGCATTTTTTTGCGATCTAAGGAGATGCCCATCTTCCCATATTCTTCCATATCGCCGAGAATACGCATGGCGCCGGCCACGCCGGAGAGGAAGTCGTTGCTACGTTCTTCGCTGAGAAGGTATTGTAGTCCGGCAAGGTATTCTTCCTTGTCGAGGGTATCTCCGGTCTCCCGGGCGTAGGCATCAAGGTTGCTTAGAATATTACCGCCGATGGTGCGGCCGTAGTAAATCATAATCGAGTCGTTGGTCTCGTTGCTGACTACACTGTCGTTGTGCTTGTCCGAGGCCGACCCGCTGCCGCACGAGACGGCGGCTGTAGCACCGGCGGCGACAAGCATTAGGGTGACGATTGTCTTTTTCATTTTTATTATGTGTTTTGGTTGTTGTGCGTGTTGTGCGGCACAAAGTTACGGATTTTCCGCCGCAAGAATGCTGTCTGTTATGCAAATAATTGTTTAAGACTTTATTCGCACCGTATGAGCGGCATCTTAAGTCCATGAGGGGGCATGTGATGCAGGGCAGCCGCTGCCGGCAAGGTCGCGTACGTTGTCGGCGTACTCGGCGGCGGCATCGGCATAGAACTCGGCACGTGCGGCGTCCGAGCCGCCGTATACCATGGCAAGCAAGCGGTAGGCGCCGAGCATCTCTAGAGCGGAGCGCACAGGTTCGGCGGAGACATCGGCATCGGCGCTCACGGCATACACGGCTGCAAGGGCTGCCGGGGCACATCTTTCCATGGCCGGGCGCAGGCGAGCGTCCACACCGATGGCATCGGTACTGACATGTGTCTGCAAGGCATCCACGGCCAGCGCGGTTTCTATTATATCATTGATGTTTATCATTGTTGTTACGACTTTTGATGTTTATGAAAATTTGTATTAGTGCAATAGGCGCGACGAGCGTGTCTGCCGGACGGCCACTTGACTTGCCTGATGTGGCCGACTTTAGCTTCGGCGCAGGCGTAGCGCAAAGGCGAGGGCCAGCAGCGCCGGAGTGCCGGACAGCTGACCGTCGCGCAAACGCCGACGCACTTCGTCGGCCAGAATGCGGCGTCCTTGTTCGGGGCGAAAGTAGTACCGAGGAGCGCCGTTGACGGCAAGCACATCGGCCACGGCACGCGGTATCGAGGCTTGCGGATGGCGGGCGCGGTATTTGTCGACGGCACGACGCAGAGCCTCGGCACGTTGCAGGCCTATACCGTCTTCGTCTCGGCATATATCGCTACAGCCGTATATCAGACGCAATGCGCGGTTATAGGACAGGTAGTACCCGGCCGCAGGAGTGTATATGGCACGGCGCACAATCACGCCGACATTGACAAGCCGCCCGTGCCGCAGGTCGGCATCGGCCATGCGCAGACATAGGTCGGCAAAGGCGCGGTTGCGTTGTGCAGTAAGTGTTTTCATGGTCGGGTCGTGCGTGTTGAGTTTGTAATGTCTCCGACTCTCGCAGTCGTACACTTCTCCTCGGCGGCATCACGTGTCGGCGTACATTTCTCCGGCAATGTTGCCGCAGGTGTACTGTCGGACTGCCCGCACAACAGTATGCGGCGGTCGCGATCGGACAAAAAGGACTCGAAGGTATCGAAGATGTCGGCAAGGGCTATGGTGGAGTTGCGCACCTGAGCATCGAAGAGCCCGGCGCCGCCGGCGGCATTGGAAGATTGGCCCAATAGGGCGTTGCTGACACCGCTGACATCTTCAAAGAGTTTCAGCTCGAGAGACAGCAGCCGGTGCGCACCGGCATCGGCACCCGTACCGGCTATCTGCGTGGGCAGCGTCTCGCCGCGACCCATCACCGGGATGACGCCGTCGGTACGGCTCCAGCGCTCTGCAATTTCTTCCCATGACACCAATGGGGATTTCTGGGCCATGGGGAACAGCAGAACACCTTTGGCACTGGCACCCATCATCTTGTCTATGAGCACGACAAGTCGATTGATGTATTTCTGCTGCTCGACAACATCTTCGACAAACGAATGCACCTCGCCGTCTGTCAGAGGATAGAATTTGACAGCAAAAGGGTGCGAGCCGTGCCCGAAGGGGCTGTGATATTGGTCCAGCAGTGTGCCATCGGGCAGCATCCATCGGCAATGCCATCCCATGGAAATATCGACACCGGAGGGTGCAACGGCGCTATCCAGGGTCCAAATCTCAATGACACGGCAGTATCCGCTGCGTGCCCGCGCAAAGTCTTCGCCGGAGGAGTCGCGCACCAGCGGCTCGGCGGGTATGCCGTCGCCGCCGGCAATAGCACGCGCTCGCTGCAGCAGCGCGGCCATACGCAATCGGTCTTTGCGGCCGAAACGCGCAGCCAGTTCGACGGGCGTCATCTCGTGCAGCATCCCCACCAATCGGATGTCGTGGCCGCGCGGATCGCTAAAGGCATTGACAAAGAAGTCGCGCGGACTGACATTGTCCACCCACACGGCGCTGCCGGCAGGCACGCGGTTTTCGCGGCTGACGCGTTGGATGGCGCAGCCGCTGATCAGGAATTCCTCAAGCATGCGGGCGTCGAGTTCGGCAAGACTGTTGAGCCGCGCATACAGGGCCGGAGCGTCGTAGCGACGGCTCTCGACGGCCATGGTGCGCCAACGTCCGACAATGGTCTTGACAAGGCGGCGTATCAGATTATTGGTCAGCGGCGGACGACCGCCGGCAGCCATGAGATCGCCCTCGCGCACCAAGGCGCCGCGGCTGTCGCGTACTATGTCGCCCCATTGGTCTCCGTAAGTGAAGCGTTTGTATCGCATGCGGCGTCGACGCAAATCGCCTTGCGCGGCATAAGCATCGCGTGCAGCTTCCAAAACGTGTTTTTCTATATTATCTGTCATGGTATTCCTTTTTTATTGCTTATGAACTTGTTTTTTTTGATGTTTACGATTACCGGATTTTTTATATTCCGGATTTTTACACAAAAGTGCTCAGGTCGACATCTCCGGGGATGGTGGCCAGGGCGGCCTCGTCCAAGATATAGGTCTCATCGCCGGGGTCGATGACAGCCTGCGCCTCGCTGACCGCGGGCAGGGTGTCGGCGCCACCCGGGCCGTGCCCGCAGGCCACAACGAGGCTGTGGCCACGGACGCAGGCACGCACCGGAACAAAGGCGGGCGCTCCCCACGGATTGGCGCGGCGACGACGATAGCGCGTCACGGCCGTTTCGGGAACGGCATCGGCATCGGGCACCACCATCGAAGTACCACATTCATCGGTGACATTGAGCCGCAGCAGCCGACGGCAGGTCGCGGGCAGCGTGGCGGCATACAAGCCGTCACCAACACGGCGCAGAGACATTTGCGTGGAAATGTCGGAGGTGGCCACAAGCGTCTCGTCACCCGTGTCAAGAAGCCGCAGATACCATTGCCGCATACGCAGTGCCAATTGGGCTTCGGTGTCTATGCTGTCCCATTGTTCGAGCGAGACAGCGGCGGCGGTGGGTTCGAGCCCTTGAGCTCGGCGCCACAGCGACAACATTTGGGCTTGTGTCAGTGTGATTTTCATCGTATCGGATATTGTTTTGACGTGTGTTCTTGTATGATGTTTAGCGCATTTGGTCGCGCATATTCGTCTTCGGCCGTATCAAAGGCCGGGCTGTGTCGGTGCGCCGACACAGCGATTTTGAATTGTCGGCGCACCATTACGGCTTTGATATCCCCCCGCCCTACCCTTCGACCATAGATTATTCGTTGGCCACTATGCGCATATGGGTAGCGGGATGGCGCAGCACAAGACAACTGGCCTCGGTCAGCACCACGGCATCGGTATTACGCAGGCCGCTGCGGCGCAGATCCAGCGTCTCGGCATGGAAGGGCACATGGCAGTACTTGGTCATATAATCGGGGTCGAGTATGAACCCGTCGTTACCGTGACCGCACTGGTCAAAGATCTCGCTGTGCACCACATACAGCGTGCCGAAGTTGGAGCATATCTCACGGAACTCTATGCCCCAACGCGTATAGGTCTGGCCGGCGCTGAGCACCTTGTCATACGGCAAGTTGGAGAGTTCTTGTATCAGACCCGAGCCACCGATAAGGATCTTGCGGCAGGACCCGCCGTTGCCGGTGAAGGCACGGCGACACATGTTGACCAATGCGATACGGTCCATGGCGCCGGGGGTGTAGTTGAACTGCTTGTCGGTCTGGCCCCATATGCCTCCGGTAAGGTATATGGTCTCTTTCTTGACGGGATCGTATAGTTCGGAACGGGTGCCGAAAAGAAAATTCTTCTCCATGCCCATGCGCATATCGATGACGGCCACTTCTTCCTGGTCGGAGAAGTCCCATCCGACTTCCTTGTTGGCGAGCTTCTGGAAAGTGGATTGCTCGACTTGCATCTTGAAAATCTGGCAGTTGTTGACATTGCGCTTGGGCAGTGCTTCAAACTGTGCGGTCTGCACATCCAGTTCGGCGGCGGCACGTCCCATGCGCACCACCTTGGCTCCTTCTTCTATTTCGGGAATATCGGCATGCGGCTTGTTATCCGAGGCGGTTTTGATGTCTGCATTGACGATGCGGCACAACATGCCTTTGGCATCGCCGGTACTGATAACGTAAAGCATCAGCGCCCCGGTGGTGGCCACGCCGTCTACCTTATGGGAGACCTTGACCTCGGGCAGCATCAGTGTCTCGCTCACCGAGAATATGGCATCGCAGTCGGTGTGCACGTAGACATTGGCGGCATCGTCTTCCACGATGGTATCCGTCGCACCGATACCGGTGGCCAGCAATGCGCCCACAGGCTTGACATCGACGGCATAGTAGTTGACTTTCATGGATGCGCAGTTGCGGGCTCCGGCACAGCGCGACAGCTGGTCGATGGGCGTGGCCATGGGACGGATCTTGACGATACGTTCGTCTACATCGTTGCGCAGCAGTCCGGGAGCGGAGGCCTCGGTAATGGCTGTGGTGAGCGGTGCGCCGCTGACTTGCGTGCCATAGGCGCTTTGATAGGTGTTTGTACTCATTGTAATTTGGTTTTGGATTGTGAATAAATTGTTTGGGTTGTCGTGTCCGGCCCCGGTGGCGCGGACGTTGTGTCTTATCGGCCGATAAGTACGTTTTTCTGTGTGTTTTTCGATGGTATCGGATAAGCTTCAGGCAAGGAAGATTAGTCCCAGAAGCCGCGACGTGGATTGCAAAGGAAAGTGGGGACACTTGCGGCTTGCTCGGGCAACCGTGCAGACACAGCAGTCCCTTCGGCAGGCACGTTCGCATCAGTGGATTTTGCCTCGCCGACTTGCGCGAGTCGAGACTCGCCGGCGTTTTCTTTGTCGGGCAGCGTTATGCCGTAGGCGCGTGCAAAGGCTTCGGCTGTATCGACACCTGCATGGATATCTACCAAGGCATGGGCGATGCGAGTGTCTATATCCATAGCGGCGGCGATGGCCTTGATGGCGACATCCGCATCTACTGTCGGAGCACCAACCTTATCGGCCGCTGCTGTCGAGCCTGCCGGGTCGGGACTGTCTATGCGAACTATGGGCGTTGTGACCGGCGTCAATCGGTCTTCGCCAAGTTCGAGCGGCGGAATTTTTCCCTCATCATTGTCAGCGGCTTCGGTCCGTACCGGAGAAGCCTCGGGCAACAGAATCTCGGCACACTTGGTAGGAGCGGCGAGCGTTGCAGACTGTTGCGGCTTCTCGACGGAAACGGCAGCTTCTTTGATTGCTGTCTTGTGTTTTTCGTTTGTTTTCATCTTTTTGTGTTTTGGTTGATAATTGGTGTTTGATTGTTACGCCGCAAAGTTATGATGATTATTTTAATTGACCAAATACAAATTTAATATTTAACATTATTTGGCTTTTCACCAACCTTCAGCGCACAACCGCGCTCATGACGGTAAACGTCAGCATCAATCCGCAGCCCTGACTATCAGACTAATATAAAACGAAGATGATAAACACTAACCCATTTCCCCACTTTCATATCGGAATATTCATTATCTTTGTGATTTCAATAAGGCATATTACCACAATTGGCAATATATTTTTGCCACATTTGTTTTTATTCAATAGGGCAATCACATTATGAACAACACTATGACGTTCACTACACTGCGGCGCAAGGCTGACTTGCTTGTACGCACGGGCGTATTGTTGATGGAATGCGGGGCCGACACCTCGCGCATCATGCGCACAATGACACGCCTGTCGGTGCATTTCGGCATACCGCACGAAAACCTGCATATCGATGTGCGATGGAGTCTTGTAGCCGTCAACATCAGCGACGCCACGCATTCGGTATATAAATCGCAGAAGGTGCGACGCCACCGTATCGACATGAACACCATGGCCGTTGTCAGCAAACTGTCTTGGCGTGCAATATCGCATAATTACGATGTGGAACATTATGCCGCACACCTAAAAGACATCGAGCGCGGCATCGGCGGCACTTACGCTCCGTGGCTGCTATGCCTATGCGCGGCCATAGCTTGCGCCGGGTTTTGCCGTATTTTCGGCGGCGGATGGGAAGCCGCAGCCATCACGGCCATGGCGGCTATTCCGGGCTATATTGTCCGACGATGGCTCAATACTACAAGCATCAATGTCTACGTCGTCATAGCCACGGCCGCAGCTGTCAGCACTTGTTGCGCCGCCATACTGATGGCGCTCACCGAGTGGGACACAGGCGGTTATCCGCTATGTGCCTGCACATTATTCATCATTCCGGGCGTGCCGCTCATCAATTTTGTTTCCGATATGCTGGACGACCACCTCATGGTGGGCGTGTCGCGTGCAGTGAACACCATAATGATTGTAGCGGCAATGTCTTTCGGTATAGCCATGGCGCTGCGCGTGATTTCGCCCACGATGCCGGACGCCATCGACCGCATCATGGCACAAAGCATCTCGGGAGGAACCTCATACGCGGCCGCGGCCCTGGCAGGCGCCATGGGTGCCGCCGGCTTTGCCTCGATTTTTAACATTCCGCGACGTGCATTATGGGTAGTCGCCATCGGAGGCGCCACCACCGTCAGCATCCGCACCTTCGCAGCCTCGACACTGGGGATGGGCCCGGCTCTCGGGGCTTTCGTGGCTGCCGCAGTCATAGCTGTCATTGCCATCAAGGTGGTGCACATCGTTCATGTACCGATGAATGTCATCACTGTGCCCTCGGTCATCGTAATGGTTCCGGGCGTACTGATGTACCGCGCCCTGATGACAATAATATATATGCACGGCGTGGTGGGCGAACTGACACAGGCAGTGTACAACGGCGTGCAATCGGCGCTGATAATCTTGTGTATCGCCTTAGGCGTAGCCGTGCCTACAATCTTTGCACGCCGGCATATCAACAGGCGCCGTCAACAGCGCGTCGAGGCTCTGGCCCGGGCAGCCCGCCGACGCAACCCCTTCATCGAGGAACAGCAGCACTGAGCATCGCCGCCAAGCCGCCAAACCCCACGAAAGATAAAAGACAACGAATTATAAGAATTATCGCCGGCCAACAAAAATAAACCATTGATATATAGAGCATAGTGTTTAGCCGTGCCGAGTAGCATCGACAACACCGTAGCGTACAACGTTGGTCGTATTGCCGCGCAGGTCGTAGCAGTAATATACCGAGAAGTCGGGTATGCGGCCTCTCTCGATGCCGGGTCTGTCCGCCAAGCCTTCCGCCGGAGTGAAGACGGCGGACTCCAGACGGTTGAGCGCATCATAGGGGTACGCGTAGCCGCCCTCGCTCCACGTGCGTTTGAAGATAGAGGTAATGTATCCAAAAATGTCGTTGGCGTGAGCGGCAATATCCCATTGTGCGTACAACGGAATGTAAGACGCGTTGCGCATCAAGTGAGGCATTTGCAGTGCGTTATCTTTCCGCATAACCATACCAAATAGCGCCGTTAGTTGTCCCAGTAATCCGGATATATTACCTTATATCCGTCAGCAGACCGGACAATCCTTATCACATCCGGATCAAAATCTGCGATGTGTACAATCCTTGCATTCAGATATTTAAGGGTAATGTATTTCGTTTTACTAATTCTCTTAACATACGGTGCGGCCGTATCTTTGAAGAAAACAGTTTTTCCCCCGATTTTACAAAACCCTCCCTTAAAGAAATAAAGGTTTGAGTTCTCAAATCTACTGTCATCAATAACACAAACAGTCCCGACTAAGTTTTCTGTTGTGTCCGAATAGCCCGAAAAGAAATCTTTTGGCGAAAAACACATCCAAGAAAACGGCCTGTAACTATGCGCTTCAAGCGCCGGGATGACCTCTTGCAATAGTACTTCGCGTATTGCGGAATCTACGGCAACCTCCGGAATGTGTCGTATGTCGTATTTGTTTTTAGACTTTGGCTTTGCAATAGCTGATAGACTAAGCACAAGCACCACTGCGATAGCAAATACATGTTGCAGTTTTTTAGTTTGGTAATTTCCCATATATAGTAGGTGTCAGATCGATTTCTAAAGAGATACTATAGTGTCTTGCGAAGCCAAAGGCATATCCTTTACATAGCGGATTGTATCTGTCGCCATTCTCGGCACTGCTCGTATCATACACATACGTTTAATTATGTATTCTTTTGTTTGGGATAAACTCTTTCTTCGTTCTATGCCTGAGCTGATAAAATAGATTTTTGCCTTTGTCCCGGGAATAAACCTTTTCATAAACAGCCTCGAACTGTCTTCCTTGATATACACATCATCTATGATTTTATAGTCGGCACTATCCGCGAGTGCCCAGCCCGGGGTAAGGTCAACAATCCAGCCGTCGGCGCCGTTTTGTCCGTCAACAACAAATGCGCCGTTGCAGCCTTTTTCTTTTAGAAAAACCTGGACAAAGTATGAGGGATTATCATTGTCATAGCCAGCTACTGTTATTCGCACCTTTTCATCCTCCATTACAGGTATATCAAGGACTTTATCTGCCGCCAACATATCCCAATGGTAATAAACCGGCCGAAGGTGGCGATACGTAACGCTATCAGCATAATGACCACACGACACTTCTGCCACAAACATTAAACTCCCGATAGCAATAGCTACTACTATGCGCCATTTACGGATGTTTTTTCTTATAGTTTCTTCTGGCTTCATCTTTAGCGCGTTTAATCCTATTATCCAGCGTTATGTTAGCGTCTGTCAGTATGAAAATACGAAAATCTTCGCCTTGCGAAATTTTATAATCATGCATTGGGTCAAGCCCCTGTTCATAAAAGTCAGCATGTCCATATAGCTCATGTGCAATATTTGTAGCGCGATGCTCTCCGACAAGAAACGATCCACAATAAATTCGCACGTTGTCATCTATAGACCGCGAATTGGTCGTGTTATATCCGTTCTTATATGGATTATCAGGGAAGGTAGTATCTGCAATATTGCCCAATTCCTCCGATAACGTTTTCACTTCATTACCGACAAATGACTTATCTGTATACTCAATTATGTATTCTATCGTAGAGGTTGCCAATCGTCTGAGTGAGGCCATATTTTCTGAATCGCCATCATACTCGCTGATTTTGTCAATGTTTAACCTGCCTTCATCGTCAAATTCTATATATTTTTGGGCATAATCATCAAACCCATCAAGAATTGCTATTTGGGCTATACTATCCGCCACCACTGTCATTCCGCTCGGATCCATAAAGTTAATAGGGTTGCACATGCAAAAAGCATAAGGTGAAAATGACGGGTAATTCTCGGCGTGTTTGTCCATAGAGCCAAACCGTGTCACGGATGGGACGCTCATGCGGGCGCCGTAGATGTACTCGCGCAGGCCGTCGCGGCGGACGTA
>ULWP01076469.1_pt1 | contig 23872 bp, 14 predicted proteins | sample 1960461 | NCBI WGS metagenome assembly ULWP01 (sample SAMEA4835815, study PRJEB28245) | human gut metagenome | biome: gut microbiome; material: fecal sample | place: Denmark | collected 2008
GCGCGGCAAAAACGCTGCTGAGCTATCCTGAACGCAACCTTTTCCTGCGCGGCATGGTGAAATCGCTGGGATACCGCCAGGCAACGGTTGAATACGACCGCGCCGCCCGCTTTGCCGGCGAGTCGAAATATCCGCTCAGCCGCATGTTGGGATTCGCCTGGGACGGCATCACTTCGTTTTCCGTCCGTCCGCTGCGCCTCATCCTCCTGCTCGGCGTCCTCTTCATCGTCATTTCGTTCGCCGTCATCGTCTGGGCGCTGATAGCGCACTTCAACGGCCATACGTTGCCGGGATGGACTTCCCTACTCGTCAGCGTCTGGTTTGTCGGCGGCGCCATCCTGCTGGCACTCGGCATCATCGGGGAATATATCGGGAAAATTTATTCTGAGGTGAAACGCCGTCCGCGCTATATCGTGGAATCCTTCACCGGAAACATGGAATGAGCGGTCTTATGGAATCATCTCTTAGCGCCCGATTCCCATCAAAACCCAAGGAATAACTTTCTTACACCCTCTATCTCAACGGTTTCCGCCTAATACGGGAACCGTTTTTTATTGGAAAACTTGTAAAATAAGGCAATGAGCGAGCGCGAAATATGTAAAATAAGGCGTTCTGACGGGAGAAAACTTGTAAAATAAGGCAATGGGAAGGCGTGAAATATGTAAAATAAGGCGTTCTGGCGAAAGAAAACTTGCAAAATAAGGCAGCGAGCAATTATTATTTGTAACTTTACGCTCTAATGGGAAGCGCCATTTATGATGGGCAATCCCACTTCTCAAAAGCATAAAGCAAGAATCCACCAACTTGATACACGGCCATGAAAGAAACGGTTATAGACAAAAGAACCCTGGAACTGGTGCTCAGCGACCAAAAGTCTGAAATTGACAATTGGCCAAATGGGCACCTCTGTCCTCGCAACGAAGAAAACCTTGTGGACTTAAACAGTCCGCAAGCGCAAGTAGTCATTGGCGTTCGCCGTAGTGGAAAATCCACGCTATGCCTGCAAACGCTTGCAGACGCCCACGTCAAATTTGCATACATTGACTTTGACGATGAACGATTGGACGGCCTTAGTGCGAACGACTTGAACGATGTTCTCGAGATATTGTATAAAATATACGGGGATTTCAAATATATCTTTCTTGACGAAATACAAAACATCGACAAATGGCCTCTGTTTGTCAACCGTCTCCTGCGCGTCAAGATACACGTCGTGCTGACAGGCAGTAACGCCAAATTGCTGAGCAGCGATTTGGCCACGCACCTCACGGGACGCAGCAGCGAAATTGCCCTATATCCGTTTTCTTTTACGGAATACTGCAACATGAAAGGAGTGGACCACAAGAGCAAATCGACCAAAGACATTGCGGAGCAGAGGAAAACTTTTGACGAATACATGAAGCAGGGCGGATTCCCGGAACTGCTACTGATTAAGAATAACAAGAAATATATATCCAATCTCCTTGACAATATCTTAAAACGAGACATTGAGCAACGCTACAAGATAGCCTATCCTGCCCAATTCGAGGACATGGCGCACCATTTGCTCAACACATCACCCAGCATATTATCGACCAAAGAATTGGCCGGATTATTTGATTTCAAGTCTCACCATACAGTACACAACTATATCAAATATCTCAAAGAGGCATACGTTGTCATTGGGGTTAAGAAATATTCACCGAAAAGCAAACTGCGCGTGACTGGTGAGAAGCTATATGCCGTTGATGTTGCGATGATGAACCAAAGAGAGAATGCCTTTTTAGGCGAGAACCTTGGTTGGCGGCTTGAAACCATTGTCTTGACACACCTTATACGCAAATGCAAGAATGAGGGATGGGATGTTTATTATCTCAACGACCGCTCCGGAGAATGCGATTTCATTGTGTGTGACGGCAACAGAGTGCTTCAGTGCATCCAGGTGTCTTACGACATTTCTTCGGAAAAGACCAGAAAGCGCGAAATCAACGGTTTGCTTCTTGCCCACAAAAGAACCAAATGCAAGAACTTGCTTCTGCTGACAGACCATGAATATGAAGAATTGGAGAAAGACGGCGTCCGCATGCTTATAAAACCCGTGTATGAATGGACTGCCGAGGTATTCGAGCAGCCGTAAGTTACAGGAATAATTAATAATTCGTGGAAACAAAAAAAATCGCCGATGTTTTGCAGGGATGCAAAACACAGGCGATTGTAAGTGTAAGTGTGTACAAGTGAGATGGGCTATTAAGCTTCCTTCGCAACGTTTACGCGACGTTCCTTAATACGGGCCTTCTTACCAGTGAGGGAACGGAGGTAGTAAAGCTTAGCACGACGCACCTTACCATGCTTGTTGATTTCGATGCTTTCGATAGCCGGAGATTCGATTGGGAAGATACGTTCAACACCAATGTTACCAGACATCTTGCGAACCGTGAAACGTTTCTTGTCCTGATGACCAGAAATCTTGATGACAACGCCACGATAGAGCTGAACGCGCTCTTTGTTGCCTTCGACAATCTTGTAAGCTACGGTGATTGTGTCACCAGCCTTGAATTCGGGGAATGACTTGCCCGTAGCAATTGCTTCCTCAGCGATTTTAATTAAATCTGCCATTTTTTCTTTTGGTAATTTATTATGTTATTCGTCTGTGGGCGTAACGGGGAACTCTCATCCCGACAGCGGCCCATCAGAAAAGCGTTGCAAAATTACGATTTTTACGTGAATTACACAAGGTTACGCGCCACATTTTTATGAGAATGCCAAACAAATCAGCCGATTAGTCACGGGGAAAAGTCCAATCGGGCGTTTTTTCCGGGCTTCCCGACGGGTCAAATCGCCGCCTTTTTCCGCCAAAAGCCCCTGCGCATATAGAAATAGGCCAGGGAGGAAATGGGGATGGAATAGACAAACTCGCTGAGCCAACATACGGGCAGACTGCTGCGGAAATGGAAGATGGCCACGAAGACGTAGACCGTATAAATCAAAAGACTGACCGACTCCATCGCGAACGCGGCCTTGGTGTTTCCAGAGCCAGATACGGCATGGAGACACAATTGTGCGGGGATGCTGAAGACGTATGAGGAGAGGAGCACGTAAAGGGCTCCCTGGGCGTGGCGGATGAGCGCTGCGTCATCGGTGAAGATGTTTAAAACGTTGTATGAAAAAGTGGCGATGAGAAGAATGACGGGCACGAGGATGAGAAACGTGAGTTTCATCACGCGGTGTATCATGGGCATCACGCTGTCGTCGTTTCCCTGTCCGATGAAGTTGCTGACGAGGGTGGAGATGGTGGAACCGAAGGCCACGAGCGTCATGAAGGGGAAGGCAGAGACGTTGCGAATGATGTTGGTGGCGGCCAAATCATGCTGCCCGAGATGCTCGATAGCCAGAAAGAAGATAAACCACGTGCCGAGCGACAGGAAATTCTGTATCATTATCCACACACTCAAATCGAACACTTTTTTCAGAATGCCAAAGCGGAAACGCGGCATGGCATTGAGGGCATATTTTGCGCAGTCGATGCGCCGCGAGGTATAGACGAGGAAGAAGAGGAAGGAAACGATTTCCGCCAAGGCCGAGCCGATGGCCGCACCTTGTATGCCCAGAGCAGGGAAACCGAATTTGCCGAAGATCAAGACATAGTTGAAGACGACGTTGCTCAACACCATGACAAGGGAGTTGAGCGTAAGCGTGCGGGTGTTGGTGGTGCCGATATAAAAGGCGCGGAAAACGAGGGTGATGAAGGCAAAGGGGATGCCCGCCATGCGCCACGTCAGATAGACATCTGAGGCGCTGGCGATTTCGGGAGAGCTGATGAGACTGTTCATCAAGCGGTCGCCAAAGAAAAAGACGAAGGCCACCAAGACGAGGGAAAGGAGGAGCAGGAAGAAGAGGCCGTGATAGAACACACTGCCGATGGTTGTGTAAGCGCCCTCCCCATTTCGGCGGCCGATGATGATTTGCACACCGATGCTGAAACCGAGACCGAGCATGAACACCACGATATAGGCGATGCCGCCGAGAGCTGCGGCTCCCAGTTCCACCTCCCCAACACGTCCGAGATAGGCCGTGTCGGTCATACCGATGAGCTGCTCCATCAACACACTGACGAGAATGGGCAACGCAATGGCGAGGATTCTTTTATAACTATAGTTGACTGCTTCCATACTTTTTCCGTTTCCAGATTTCATGCTATATCATCAGACTGCCCGTTGCTGCCAACTATCAAAGGCCCAGCAATCCCTTGACAAGGAAGAAGAGCATGGGGATGAGGAGGGCGGGCAGCAGATTGATGGTCTTGCAATCCTTGATGTTGAGCACGCCGAGGCCGGCGGCGGCAATCAAAACGCCTCCGACGATGCTGACCTCCGCGATGAGTTCTTCAGAGATGAAGGAGGAAGAAACTTTTGCAATGCCGTAGATGCTGGCCTGCCAAGCAAAGACGAAGAAGGCCGTGATGGCGGTGCCAAAACCATAGCTGGAGGCCACGACAACCATTGTCACGAGGTTGAGCGTGGCGGCCGTCATGAGATAGGTGTTGTCGTTGAAGAGGGCGCTCAGCACGGGGCCCATCATCGAGAGCGTTCCGACGCAACAGAACAAGACGCCCGTGGTGATGCCTTCTGCGAGGTTGGAACCGCCGGAAACGCGACGCGTGGCACGCTCCAAGTGCTGGTCGAGCTTCAAGAAAGTGCCGATGAGCCCACCGATGGCCAGGCAGAAGATGAAGAGAACGGGATAGTGGCTTTTGATCATGTGTTCCATGGCCACATTGACACCGAGCACAATGGCGGCAAGGCCCATGGCGGTGTTGAGAACGGTGATGTATTTCTCGCGTATTCCCTTACGCGCCAAAGCACCAACAGCGCTGCCGACAACGACGGCGACTGCATTTAAGATAATTGCATACATAAAAAAGATGTGATAAGAAGGCCTCCGCCGTGCATTCACGCCAGGGCTGGTTAAGGGAATCAGACTGTGGGCGGGGGAAATACAGAGAGACCAAGTTTGATAGAGAGGCGCCAGCGCCCCTGAAAGGGGCTTATATTTAGGGTAGGGGCTTGCCCCTACCTCTTGGTGCCGATTTATAGACCTCGCCTCTGCAAGGGGCTCATATCTCGATTATTATTGCGGGGCAAGCCCCGCCAACGATATGCGCCCCTTACAGGGGCAGCAGCGAGAATTGATAAGCTGCGGCGAGAGATAGGGGCAAGCCCCTATCCTGAAATATGAGCCCCTTTCAGGGGCAGCGGCGCCTCTCTATAAAACGATAATATTCCTATTTTGAAACCCTACTAAACTACCCCGTCTGGTTCAGGTTTTTCAATTTCGAGACAAAGTTACAATTTGCTTTTCACATCCACAATTCTGAAAGGGATTTTATAGGGCCAAGCGGTAGGAAAAAGAAGCAAAATGCCGCTGAAGGCCACGGCGGCCCAGAAAATAAAAAAGGCGCCCCGCGAATGCGGAGCGCCCTTTTTATTGAAAATGCATTAACATTCAGAGAGTGATTACTTTACGTAAACCTTCTTACCGTTAACGATGTAGAGACCCTTAGGAAGACCTACAGTTGAGTTAGCGCGAACCTTCACACCAGAGATAGTGTAGATGGCACCACCCTTAGCGTTAGAAACCACTGCGTTGTTGATACCGTTGATAACGTCTTCGATGTTGAGCGCGATGTCGCCATCTTCAGTCGTTTCAGGGATTTCTACGAAGTAACCAGTGCTGGCGTCAACAGTAGTGTTGTCAACAGAGTTCTTGATCACACCGTCGAGGAGCAAGCCGAGGCCAGCATTAACAGTCAGCGTGTTCAAAGTACCCACCATACCATTCTGGTTGACGTGGTCGTAAACGTAAGTACCGTTAGCGAGTTCGTTTGCATCAGCAGCCTGGATACCGATCTGGAGATAGTTGATATCTTCGTCAGTCTTAACGATGAACGGAGTACCAGCCGGGATGATTTCAGACTCAGAGTATTGCTGGAGCTGAGCCTTACCATCCTTCTGTCCGAGGAGCTTGTAAGGAGCAGGTTCTACATACTGGATGTCGAACGGCATCGTAACAATCTGATAAGCATTGGCCTTGACATTGTAAGTCATACCGTCTGAAACGACATCAGAAGAAACTTCGTCGAACGCGAACAAAGAGCTTGCATCGCTGCCGCTCCAGTTAACCACGTTGTGGTTTGGATCAGCGTTCATGTAGCGACCTTCAACAAACTGGATGTTGAATACGCCAGGAAGCTTACCAGAAACGAGGGTGAACTTAGAATCTTCCTTAGTTGAGCTCAAACGCTGTGAGAGATCTACTTCGTCCTTGTCTTCAACGCCGTCATACAAGTTGGCGATGTTGAGACCAGTTGCCAAGTTCTTGATAACGAATGAACCGTCGGCCTGCTTTCTGAGCTGCCATACAGCGTTCAAACGAGTGCTCTGGTTTTCGTCGTCCTTATAGCCCCAATAAACGTTAGCAACAGTGTCGGCGTTGCGAGCATATACGATGTTACCATACTGACCATTCTGGTCGCCGTTTTGATTCTGGCTTACGCTCTTAATGCGAACGATTGCGCCGTCTTCAGGAACGATCAACTTGCTGTTGAACGTGCTGATTGCGCTGCGGAGCGCCTTCAACTGGTCTGCGATGGCAGTGAGGCTCAACGGAGAGTTAGCTTCAACATAAGAAGAAACATTGTCAACCGTTGTCTTCAAGCCGCTCTGAGCATCTTCTGGGAAGTAACCCCATGCAGTGCCCACCATGCCTTCAGCTTCGGCCTGAGCCTTAGCGTCCTTCAAGAGTTCGAGAAGTTCAGTGTCATCAGGATATGCATCGTTGAATTCCTTGATAACGGCTTCCAAAGCTTCATAGTCAGCCTGAGTTGCAGAGCTGTCTGAAGCGAGCTTTTCAGCGTTGGCGATGGCGTCAGCCAACTTCTGGCGTACTTCTTCAGGAATCATGTTGTAACGTGGGTTGTCACCACCATCCTTGTAGAAGCGCAATTCTGATACGTGCCAGCATGGGCCGAGGCCGTGGAGCTGGTTGACCTTAGTCTGGAGACCAACAAAACGAAGGTGCTGAACCGGCTTGCCCAAATCGATACGCATTACAGTCGTAGTGCTGTCGATGGTACCATTAGGGAAGTTAGTGGCATACTGGTAGATAACAGTGTCCTTGAACAAAGTATCTGTCCATGGTCCTTCAGGATCGTCGCCGTCAGCCTGTGCAACGAGAGCAATGCGGCTTGGATTACCACCACGGTTGTTGTGGCGCTGAGAGAACTTGAGGAAGAGCTTCTGGATTGGCTCGTCGCCGAGGTTCACCTGTGCCCAGTGGTATTCACCGTCTACATTACCTGACCACAGAGTGTGGTAGTAAGTGCCAAGGTTGCCATCGAATGCATAAGCTTCCTTACCTTCAGAAGGTTCAGTTGCGTTGCACTTTTCGAATGAAGAGACAAGACCTGCAGAAGCATACTTGTCGTCGAAAGTCACGTCAGAATTAAGCTTATACTTCTCTGAAGTAGACTTAGCCTCACTAACCAAAGCGTGATACTTCTTCATGAAGCGGGCCTTTTCAACAACAGCGGTGAGTTGGTCTGCAACATCAGCAGGAACTTCCTTGATTGCGAACAAGCAACCCAGTCCGTTCTTCGACTGCCAACGAACGACATTCATACCGGCATCACAGTGCCACATATTGCCATCTTCGTCAGTGATGTTGAACATCAAGCCAGCAGCTTCGCCGTTCGGGTTGAAAGCAACGTTGCACTTAACAGTTGCGCCTTCAACGGTTGGGAACGTAGAAGAAGTGCTACCCTGCTTGCCGGCATAACGACCGGTTGCAAAGTTCTTGATGTAGTACTGACCATTACCTGCATCTTCAACAGTCCACAAGTATTTGGCATCGTTGAGAGTTGGAGGAACGTCGGCAGCGACTTTGTCCTTCGTACACTTTAAAGAGCCACCCGTATCAAACATACCGTCTTGTGAACGCTGGCTGATGAACATGTAGTACTTACCCGGAACGAGCATGATGCGGCCACCGTTGTTCAGCATTTCCTGAGCATCAAGAATGTCCTGAACGATCTTTTCCTTGGCTTCCGCAGAAACAGCGTCGTTACCCATAGCGTCGTTGGCTGCATTGTAAGCAGCTTCGATCTTGTCGTGGAGTTCCTGAGAGATGTTACCCGGCTGATCACCTACAGCAAATTCGAGATCAGAGAAACCATTCTTGAAGACTTCGTTGTAGACGGTCTCCAATTTCTCGTCAGCTGTTGGCTGATGAGGAGTGGCTTCATAGATTCGCCAGTTGTTGGTATCATTGTAAGACGAGTAAGCTGGGCAACCCCAATAGCAGAGATAAGTAGGGTTGGTGCCGTCTTCCGGCAGCGGACCTGAGAACACCCAGTCATTGCCTTCTGAATCTGGCTGCTTTTCGTTACCAGACATCAAACGGCGGAGGTCGGTCGTACCAGCCTCACCCTTCAAAATGGTGCACTGGAAAGCTTCGCCATAAGACAAAGTGTGACCACCAGAGTAGATGTACTGCTTGTTGGAGAAGTTTTTCAGAACGAATACGCCATCGCCCTGCGCGTCTTCGCCAACCTTTACGAGTTCGTAAACACAGCTAGCGTCAACGGCTGCCTTGAAGGAGCCAGAGGGATTCAGATAGCCATTGCTTGACCAGCCAGCCTTGTTGCCGCCCTGCTGAAGCACCACGAACATACCGTTCTGCGGCGTCTCAATCTGGCTTTCTGCAACGTCCCACACGGTCCAATCGCGTTCAGCAGCAACTGCTGACAATGATCCTGCCACGAAGAGCAGCATCAAAGCAAGAAAATTGTAAATTTTCTTCATTGTGAGATGAGAATTTGAATTAAACAATTAGTGAATAAATAATTTGTAGATTTGATTATGTTAAGTTTCAGAGCAAGGCAATGCATGCCCAGCCCCAAATCATTTTCTTTTTCCATAACGGCTGCGCAACGTCAGCACTCCTATATAATAGGAGCCGAACCGCCCGTCTTGCATCTCCGCCCCGTCATGGGGCATCAACGCAGACTTGCCGTCGGCGCGTCTGCTGGTCTTGCAGCATGCATCCCCCAATGCATAACATAATTATGGCGTTGCACCAAACGCCCGAAAGGGCAAATGGGCGAACGAAACAAAAAATGAAACATTGTTGCAAACATATTCCGCCATCTTGAAGCGAAAGAACCGTCCACGCTTTATTATGGAGCGGCCAGCAACAGGGTTACATCCCGTCTCATTAGAGGTTGAGGAAAAGCACTTACTTCCATTGTCTTATTGCAATGTGATGCAACATTCATGCGAAAAACGTCTTTTTGTCAGATCGGCAACCATATCTATGAAAATATGCTGCCGAAACTGTAAGTCCGTTTTCACTATGCCACATTCACTTTGCTAGACAACTTCAGAGACTTAACATCAGAAACCATCTATTTAATTATTTCAAGAATTTGCCACACGCAGCTCAGCTCGTTTAATGAGAGTTCTGAGACTAAGACTAACATACAACTCATTCATTCACACATCGTTAAATACGCTTTCTCGCTTCAACAACGTGAATGCCTCCGCATTTTCGTCCCAAAGATAGCAACATATTTCTCAACAAACAAATTTACATGTTACTTTTTTTGTTAAATGGCATGATTTTTCAGATAATGGGCAAAAAGCGGGGCGACATGGAAAGGACGACGAGGAGCGAACAAAAGGAAGAGCGGCTGAAGAGAGACCGCAGAGGATTTCCCAAGAATATTGATTGGTTATCTACTCGCGGCCGAAGGTAAAGCAACTCGCGGCCGAAGGTAGCGCTACTCGCGGCCGCGAGCAGCACGAATTGCGGCCGCGAGTAGATGACTTTTCTTATGGACGGGGAGAAAATGAGGCGAGGTTGCCTTGGGAATCGGATAAAATCGCTAAGTTTGTAGAAGAATAAGTAATGGCGGAAGGCCGGGCGTTGAAAATCGAAGGAATATTTCTACGCGGTTTTGAGCCAAGATTCTTGTTGGTTGGCGGCGGCGCAAGGGGCGATGCGCGGACATTGGGCAGAGCCCTGAGGCGAAGCACTGTAGCTCACTTTGCTCGCAAAGTGAGGGGGACGAATTTTATGGCAAACACATCGTAAAGGAGCGGGTATAAAGCGGACTTATGGCATTTTCGCTACGTGTTCGTGGCCCTCACTTTGCGAGCAAAGTGAGCTACAATGCTGGCGCCGCAACAGACGATTGTACTGACCAGTGCAAATCTCCGCCGCGAGGGCGCTACCCCACCCTTGAACAATTTTGAGGGAGTAGGGATTTTTTATCCTTTCACAATTACTTAAATTTTCAATCCCCCCTACACCAAAAGACACCTACTTACAAAATCAGCAACACACAAGATATGAACACAGCAAACAATTTCTCTGCGGCCGACACTGCCGTGCGCCGCATACCGCTTGAAGATTTCTTTCGCAATTCGCAGGAAGCGGCCTTCCAACTTTCGCCCGACGGACGCCACCTCTCTTTCATGGCGCCCTACGAGGAGCGCATGAATGTTTTTGTGCGCCCCGTTGAGGGCGGCGAGGCCGTGCGCGTCACGAGCGAAACGCTGCGCAGCGTGGCGGGATATATGTGGGCCGACAACGAACGCCTCTTATATATGAAGGACACGGGGGGCGACGAAAACTATCAGCTCTTCGGCGTGAACATCGATGGCAGCGACCAACGGGCATACACGGACTTTCCGGGGGTTAGAACGTCGCTGATTGACGACCTGGAGGAGACGCCCGACGAGGTGATGATCGGACTGAACAAACGCAACCCGGAGGTGTTTGACCCTTACCGCCTCAACATCCGAACGGGGGAACTGACGCTACTGGCGGAGAATCCGGGAAACTGGCAGGGATGGATGACGGACCACGAGGGGAAACTGCGGGCCGTGACGGCCATCGTTGACGGCGTGAACACGCAGATTCTCTACCGCGACACTGAAGAGGAGGAATTTCGCCCCGTTTTGACGACGAATTTCAAGGAGATGGTTAATTTCATGGAGTTCACGCCCGACAACCGTTTGGTGTATGCCGCCACAAACCTGAACCGCGACAAGGTGGTGCTGGCGCTGATGGACCCACGGACGTGTGAGGAACTGGAAGTGATGTATGAAAATGAGAAATACGACATCTCGAGCATCAGCTATTCGCGCAAACGCAAGAAACTCTTGTCGGTCTATTGCACGGGCCACAAGGAACCAGTGCGCCATTTCTTCGACGCTGAGGAGGAGGCGCTGCGGAAACGCATAAAGGCGCATTTCCCAGGCTACCGCTTCGGCGTGGCAGACACGGACAAGGAGGAGTCGCACGCGCTTATATATGTGGGCAACGACCGCACACGCGGCAGCTATTATTTCTATGACGTGGCAACGGACACGGCAACGAAACTGGCCGACACCGCGCCGTGGATTCGCGAGGAGGAGATGGTGGAGATGCACGACGTGACTTACACAACGCGCGACGGCTTACACATCGAAGCGTATCTCTCTCTACCACACGGCGTGACATTGGAGGGGGCGAAGCAGTTGCCGGTGGTGGTGAACCCGCACGGGGGGCCCTGGGCACGCGACACGTGGGGCTACAGTTCGGAGGTGCAATTTCTCTGCAACCGCGGCTATGCGGTGTTCCAAATGAATTTCAGAGGCAGCACGGGGTACGGCCGCCAGTTCTTGGAGGCGAGCTACAAGCAATGGGGACTGAAGATGCAGGACGACATCACCGACGGCGTGAACTGGCTTATCAGCAAAGGCATTGCCGACCGAAAACGCATCGCCATCTACGGCGGGAGCTACGGCGGATATGCAACGTTGGCGGGCGTGGCTTTCACGCCAGACCTCTATGCCTGTGGCGTGGACTATGTGGGGGTGTCGAACTTGTTTACTTTCATGAAGACGATTCCGCCCTACTGGCGCCCGATGCTTGAAATGATGTATGAACAGGTGGGCAACCCTGAGGCCGACAAGGAGCAGCTGGCGGCGACTTCTCCAGCGCTGCACGCAGACAAAATTCGTGTGCCGCTTTTTGTGGCGCAAGGGGCGAACGACCCGCGCGTGAACAAAGCGGAAAGCGACCAGATGGTGGAGGCGCTGCGGGAACGCGGCGTGGAGGTGGAATATATGGTGAAGGACAACGAAGGCCACGGATTCCACAACCAGGAGAACCGCTTTGACTTCTACCGCGCTATGGAGCGTTTCCTGGCGAAGCATATCGGATGATTTCCAAACACCATATTTATTAAGTAGGTGTTCAAAATTATTTTTATAATATATGCCAAGAGCATTATTTTCGCATTTGAAATATCCTCTCAGGCGCATCTACTTACCTTGTTTTCAGTCACAATGCCCGCATTGCTCCTTCAAACAAGGTGGCGTATCTGCATCCCGATAGAACATTTCAAATGTAAAAATAATTCTGACCACCTACTTATGGAATTACAATACAGACTCCTCGCCTGCTATCTTCTGGCCATCAACGTCGCCACGCTGATAACATTTGGCATCGACAAACTGAAAGCGAAACGGGCGAAATGGCGCATCCCGGAAGCGACATTGCTGATGATGGCGGCCGTTGGTGGAAGTGTGGGTGCCTGGGCGGGCATGAAGTTATGGCACCATAAGACGCGCCACAAGAAGTTCAAATATGGCATCCCCGTCATCTTCGCCCTGCAAATCACATTGGCGGGGTATCTGTGGCTGGCATGAGGGGCGGACTTAATGGGGACGCTGGAGGTGTTTAAAAACCACTCGAATTAAGGAATTTCGTGAGCTACAGTGCTTCGCCGCAAAGGACGATGACGATGTATATTCGTTCAAAAATCGGTTAGAGCATGCAGCAATGCTTGTTGTCTCTTTTCTCTTGTCTCAACGAAACACCTACAGACCTGTACACCTACTTATGTAAAAAGTTACGGAGAATATTTACAATCTCCGTAACTTTTTACATTCACTTCGCAAACCGACCACGCATTTCCATGTTATTCAACACTTTAAGATGCAGCAATGGGAGCTATTGTGGGCGCCGTTGAGCTTGTATTTTCCTAAAAAAGTGCCGATAAGTCGTGGAAATCTATCGAAAATACATAGATTTCCACGACTTATCGGCACTTTTTTAGTATCTTCGCAGAAAGAAACGAGGAGATTCTGGGATGCACAGACATCCTGAAGTTTCCTGTCAAAACATTGACAATCCTCTAAAAGCTAATATATCATGTTAATAGGCAGAGAATATGAAATGGCGACGCTTCGCGGATTGGCTTCTTCTGATGAATCGCAATTCGTGGCTGTTTACGGAAGGCGTCGCGTTGGTAAGACCTTTCTCATCAGGGAGGCGTATAAAGACCGATTCATCTTTCAACATACTGGCATATATGGAGCCACACGCAAACAACAGTTAAGCGACTTTCGACAATCTCTGTATCTTGCGGGGATGGAGAAATGCGCCATGCCAAAGACATGGCTGGAGGCATTCGGATTGCTGAGAAATTTTCTGAGCACGTTTCCAGAAGACGGGGAAAAGAAGGTGATCTTCATAGATGAACTTCCATGGATGGACACTCCGAAATCGAATTTCGTCCGTTCGCTCGACCATTTCTGGAACGCCTGGGCCTCAACGAGGAAAGACCTCATTCTCGTTATCTGCGGCAGCGCCACTTCATGGATTATCGACAACGTGGTGATGAACTATGGCGGACTACACAACCGTTTGACCTGCCAAGTGCTGCTGCAACCTTTCACGCTAAGAGAGTGTAAGGAATATTGCGAGGTCAAGAACATGGGCTACAAAGACCGACAGATTCTCGAGGCGTATATGGCAATGGGCGGCATACCTTATTACTGGAGCTTTCTGAAGAAGGGACAAAGCGTTGCGCAAAATTTCGACCGCATGTTTTTCCAACCAGGCGGAGAACTGACACAGGAATTTAACGCTTTATATGTGTCTCTGTTTAAAAAGCCACGACACCACATCGCCATCATCACGGCATTGGCCAAGAAAAAGCAGGGATTGCTAAGAGAGGATTTGCTGAAGAGTTCCAAACTTCCAGACAACGCGGAGTTTTCAAAAGCACTGCAAGAACTTGAGCAATGTGGCTTCATCCGAAAGTTTACGGCAATCGGCAAGAAAACGAAGGACGCAACGTTCCAACTCATTGACAACTACACGCTGTTTTACTTCGATTTCATCTCTGAAAACGTCAACGGCGATGAACATTTCTGGTCGTCGTCGGCCAGCACTTCCATCCATTACAGCTGGGCTGGCCGGGCTTTTGAACGCGTCTGTATGCAACATATCAAGCAAATCAAAGAAGCGCTCGGTTTCTCTGCCGTTGTCAGTAGCGTTCATTCCTGGTGTTACAAGGGAACGAAAGACCCAACCACAGGAAAGACACTGACGAAAGGGGCGCAAATTGATATGCTCATCAACAGAAACGACGATACCATCAATCTCTGCGAAATGAAATACACGAACGCACCATACGTCATCACCGAAGAGGAAGACTGCCGTTTGCGCAACCGCAGAGAAACGTTCATCAGGGAAACTGGTACGGAAAAGACGGTGCTTATCACAATGATTACGTCGTTTGGACTTGCCCCTGGCGGGTATTCAGACGATATTCACTGCCAAGTTACAATGGCAGACTTGTTTAAGTAAAATAAGAGTTGGCCTGATGGTACCCGTATTTTCCTAAAAAAGTGCCGATAAGTCGTGGAAATCTATCGAAAATACATAGATTTCCACGACTTATCGGCACTTTTTTAGGTATTTCAGCAAGCAGCACATGAGGCATGCACTGCCTTGTTTGCATTGAAAGATGGGCGTTGCGCCCTACGGTTTATCAGTACACTTCAACACAGGCAGCCAATCGCTTGGCTTTGTCGCGCAACTGGTTGAGGTCGGCATCGAGCGGGGCGTTGCACACCACGACACCCATGCGGCGATTGACACGCGTGGTTGGTTTGCCGAAGATGCGCACGTCGGCGTCTTCTTCACACGTTTCTTCCAGTCCCTTATAACGCGGCGGCTCCTGGCTCTCTATCGGCGAAAGGATGACGGCACTGGCACCAATGCGCATTTGCTTGATACAAGGAATTGGCAAACCGAGCACGGCACGCAGGTGGAGCTCAAATTCGTTGAAATTCTGCGTCCCAGCAAGAGTGACCATTCCCGTGTCGTGCGGACGCGGTGAGAGTTCGGAGAAATAAACACCGTTTTCGTGGCTGAGGAAGAACTCCACGCCCCAAAGTCCGGCGCCCGTCAAAGCGTGCGTCACCTTGTCGGCCATGCGCTGCGCTTCGGCCAAATGTTCCGGCGCGATGTGGGCCGGTTGGAAGCTTTCGCGATAGTCACCGCCTTTCTGCACATGTCCGATGGGCGGACAGAACAAAGTCGGGCCGTTTTTCTGCGTCACCGTGAGAAGGGTGATTTCGCTGTCGAAATGAATAAATTCCTCAATGATGAGTTCCTGGATGTCTCCGCGACTACCCTCCAAGCCATAGTGCCAAGCGTGTTCCAAGTCGGCAGCCGTCTTGACCATCGACTGGCCCTTACCCGACGACGACATCAATGGCTTGACGATACACGGATAGCCAATCTTCTCAGCGGCTTCGCAGAGTTCTTCATACGTCTTGGCGTAAAAATAGCGTGCCGTTTTCAGTCCGAGTTCTTTGGCCGCCAAGTCGCGGATGGCCTTACGGTTCATGGTGAAGTTGACCGCTTTGGCAGAAGGCACCACCTGGATGCCTTCTTTCTCGAAATCGTAGAGGCGCTCCGTGCGGATGGCTTCAATCTCCGGCACGATGAGGTCGGGATGGTGCTTTTCAACGACGCGTTCCAGGGCTTCGCCATCGAGCATTGAAAAGACTTCAGCTTCGTCTGCCACCTGCATGGCGGGAGCAGAGGGATAAGCATCGCAAGCAATGACATGCTGTCCGAGGCGTTGGGCAGCAATGGTGAACTCTTTGCCGAGTTCACCGGAGCCAAGCAATAAGATTTTTTTCATGTGAGGATTTTTTGTGGAAGACATCGAACGGGGAGCGTGCAGGCTTATATATATTAGGCATTCATATTATATATATCATACGTGGCGGCCTTTCAGCCATCGTCCGTATCTTCGTTGAGGTATTTCTAAATGCAAAGATACATCTTTTTAAGAAAATGCTTGGGCAAACGGTTTCTCTCTTTCAAGCATATTTGATAATTCGGCGTAGCTTTGCCCCTCGAAATCCACCTCAATGCGGAGTCTTGCAAACTCCATGATGCGTTTCAAGGTGCTCTCTTTCGGAGCGGGATGTTGTAATGGTGTAGTATGCGGCATAGGCGATGTGTGTTGATTATGTAAGAGCCATTAAAGACACCCCGCTGAACGAAGAAAAGGTTCGTTCTTTCGTCTGTTTTCAATTGCTCGTTTATCCATAAACGTGGAGGGGGCGTTTTTAGTGTGTCAAACCCAATAAAAATGCAGGCACACACTGATATTTCTATCTATGTATGCCTGCATGAGAGATATTTGTCGAAAAATTTGTTCTACACGTGCGTCAGCGCTTTATTTCGGCAACGTCAGTTTGAAGATAGGGCTGTCGGTGTGTTCCTTCAAAATGATGTCCTTCATTTTCTTGACGATGTCTGGATGCTTGGCAGCGATGTCGTGGTCTTCGTGAAGGTCTGTTGCGAGGTCGTAAAGACGGCATTGCCCAGCCTTCACCACCAGTTTCCAGTTGCCCATGCGCAAGCCCATCATGTTTGTCTCATGAAATTCCCAATAGAGGTAGTCGTGCTTCTTCTGTTTGCCCTTTCCGGTCAAAGTGGGATAGAAGGAGATGCCGTCGAAATAATCGTTGGCAAGCGATTTGTTGCGGTAGCGCTTCTCGTAGTTTTTGATGCCAGCCAAATCGCAGAACGTTGGCATGAGGTCGTAGAAGGCCAACTGATGGTCGTTGACTGTTCCGGCCTTGACGTGGCCTGGCCAGCGTACGATGAAGGGGATGCGGATGCCACCCTCGTAGGTGCTGCGTTTCTTGCCCTGAAGCAGACCGTCGCGGTTGAAGAAATCGGGGTCGGCGCCGCCTTCCTCATGCGGTCCGTTGTCCGACGTGAAGATAACGATGGTGTTCTCGTCGAGGCCCTTCTCCTTCAGTTTGGCCATAATCTGCCCCACCTGCGCATCCAGACGCGAAATCATGGCAGCAAACTGCGCATGACCGTAGTTCGTTGGGTTATAGCGCGAACCCTGGTCACCGCCGAAGGTTTTCTCCTGACAGAAGTGTCCCTTATAGGCCAAGAAGATGGAGTCTTCCGGCTGAGCGAGTTCGGCGTGCGGCAAGGTATAGGTGAAGATACCGAGGAAAGGCTGGTCTTTCGTTTGCTTATCGAGCCATTCGAGGGCCTTTTGGTGGATGATGTCGGACGAATATTGCGGGCGTTTCTTGTATTCCTCACCAAACATGGGATATTTGATGTTCTCCTCCAACACTTCGCGACGCACGCCCTTGTCGCCAGCCGAGCGGCTGTAGGCGTTCAGGAAGTTAGGATAATAGAGGTGGGCCTGGAACTGGCAGATGAAACCATAGTATTCGTCAATGCCGCGCTTGTCGGGCGTGGACACCGAACCCTCGTAGCCGCCAGCCCATTTGCCGAACATGCCGGTGGTATAGCCGTTGTCCTTGAATATCTCTGGGATGATGACGTGAGCGGTGTCATACGGTTCCTGTCCCACCACGGCGAAATCGGAGTTGTTGCCATATTTCACCATGTTGTCGTATCTCCAATACTCTTTATTGCCACGGACATGCGTGTGGCCAGAATGCTGGCCCGTCATGAACGTTGCACGCGACGGGGCCGACACCGGACTGCCCGCATAGGCCTGCGAGAAACGCATGCCCTCGGCGGCGAGGCGGTCGATGTTGGGCGTTGAGATGTAGCGCTGGCCGTAGCAAGCCAGGTCACCATATCCCATGTCGTCACACATGATGTAAAGGATGTTAGGGCGGTTTTGTGCGTTGGCGGCAAATGCGGCCATAAGCCCGAGTCCGCCGACGATGATGTTGCTCTTCATGTTGTTGTTTTTGTGTGATTATGCAATGGTGGCGTATGCAGGCCGAACGACATCCGCTCCGTCACCGTTACTTGGTTTTCAAGAACTACCGCTAAGCCAGAGGCTTGGCGGATTTTCAAATGCGCTTTCTATAAATCCAGAAAAATCTTCTGCATAAAATCGCCGTTGCCCGTGTGTGCCACGACCAAATAGTTTCCCTTTGGCAAGCGCTTGCAATTGATGCTCGCGCCGCGTTTTTCGGCCAATCTGCGGCCATTCACGGTGTAGAGGCTCAGGCGCTTTACCGGACCTTCTGCCGTCACGACGCTTCCCTTGACGCTGAACGACACGGCGGTTTCCTGCTTGGCGGGGACGACGTGGATGCCTGTCGGCGTTTCCTGCGTGTTGGGAGAGAAGAGGGCCGTATAGACACCGCCGACTGCGGGGGAGAGCAGAAAGTCGGCCTCGCCGCTCACCGCATTGTCGCCGCAATACCATCCGAGGAATTTCGCATTGCCGAGGGCGGTAGCTGTGAGGCGGTAGCCAGATTCTTCTGGTTGCATGCTTACGGTGCCGCGAAGTGTGTCGCAAGAGAGGGCCACCACGGAAGCGGCATCTTGAGCCTCGACAACCTTCACGATGAAATCGGCGGTCTGTCCTGCCACTTCGTCTTCCGCATCCAGCAATCCGTTGGCCGTGAGGCGCAGACGCATGCGCGATTCTCCCAGGAGGGCATCTTCAGGAACGGGAATACTTTCTTCAAAACGGTCGGTGGCGTTCAAGGCAACGGAGGTTTCAAAGATGCCGTCGCGGTTCCAGTCGAAATACGCCGTGAGACTTTCACCGTCGTCCAAACGCTGGTTTAGCAAGCCCGACAAAGTGAGTGTGCTTCCCGGCGAGGTGTGGGCCGCGGCCTTGGTATAGATGGTGTACCAGTTGGCCGGCTTCCCAGCTTTCTTGCCAACGACGGCACCATTGGCCAAAGCGTTGGCAGGATAGATGAGCGGCTGGGCATCATGCGTATCGCGCAATTCCAGATGCGTGAGATACGTTCCGCTGAGCGTACCACAAGGCATGTCGTATATCTGCGCGTGGTGGGAATAGGCGTTACGTGCCGGACGGACAACGAACAACGTGTCGCCAGAAACGTTTAACGCTTCGCCCGCCACATCCCCGACCATCTGGCGCAGGGAGAAGAATGCTGGTTGCTCGGCAGACTGCTTGGCCACCCAGCGAGCCGCCTCGTTGCCTGAGACGACATAACTGCGGTTGCCTTGTGCATTGACCAGGAGGTAGCCGCCAGCAAGGGCGTTTTTGCCAACGAAATACCAAGTCTGTGAAGGCGCGTCAGTGCGCGGTTCCAAAGCAAGTGTTCCTTCGGCATTCATGGCAAGGGCCTGTCCCTTCGGCGTGAGCAGGGAATAAATCATCTTCGGACTGCCAACTTCATCAGATGCCTCAAACGGGCGGAACTCCGGCTCAGGCATTTTCTCTACCAGGCTGACAGAGGTGAGACCGAAGAAGCAGCCCATGTTTGATTTTCCAGCGGTGACGGTGAGGCGGAGATAAAGGCTGTTGCCCAACTGGCAAGTGGCCGACAAAGGCAGCGACCATTCCTGATGAACGCCGGTCTCGTCGCCGATGCCGGCAGCGATGTCCACATTCGTCAGTTGACCTTTGATTTCGGAGGAAGCCGCCTTTGCTCCTCCGTTGATTTCAACGTTGAATTGGCGAGCCTTCCCGTCGTTGTTCGACTGGTAACTGCCCGAAGCATTCAGCGCATGGATGTCGAGCAAGGCATAATGCGGAGTCGGCAACGCGTCGGGCAGACCGTCAATCTTGAAAGTAAGCGTGATGGTGGGCGAGGTGTTGCCATTGACATTGGGGCAGAGCATGGCTGCAGTGACCGCGTTGCCTGTGGCCTTGAAAGCATGGGAAGAAGTGAGCGAAGCTGTGGCACCATCAATGGGCTTTCCTGCAGCGTCGCAGACACTGACTTTCACGCTCGAAGCCGCCGTTGTGCTTCGCGAGAAACGCAAACTGATTTGTGCTTGGCTGGCCATACACACGACAGCCAATAGGAAAAGAAGTTTGACACGTCTTGATGACGTACGGATATTTTTCATATACTAATAATAAAAAGATATGGTGTGAATTGGCAGACGGCAGGAGAAACAGAAGCTATAAACGCTTCAGACATAAGGTTCAAACTGGCGCTTGGCGGCCATCTTGCGCATATTACAGATGGCATAGTGCATGCGTCCGAGCGCCGTGTTGAGGCAGATGCTTTTGGCCGCAGCAATTTCCTTGAAACTCATCTTCTGATAATAAAACATGCGCACGATGTCCTGCTGGGCCTCTGGCAGACAGCTGACGAGCGCATTGACTTCGCAGAAGTTTCTGCTGAGGTTATTCTCACGCTCGTTGACATCATTCTGCAAACAGTCTGCCGCCATCCATTCTATTTCCTTACCGCAAAAGGCGTTATCCTGCGTCTGCTGTTTTCTGAAACTGTCAACGATGACATTATGGGCGATGCTGGAGAGCCAGACATAGAATTTGCCATTCTCAACATACCGTCCTTTACGCAGGGAGACAATCACCTTGAAAAAGGTTTCTTGAAAGATGTCGTTGGCGATGTCCTCGTCGTGGACATTAGAAAGGATGTATCCGAAAAGCCTGTCTTTATATCGTATGAGCAACGTGTCGAAAGCCTCGTTGAGACCTTCCACATACAGTTTGACCAACTCCTCATCGGTGTGGCGGGATAATTTTTCCATTACAACTTATGTTTGATGTTAAGCGTAATGTGTTTCGATAGGCGGTTCGGTTTTAAGTTTTTGATTAGGTAAGCCAGTAGAAAACATCTACTTGTGATTGCAAATTTAATTGTTTTACGAATTTACGCCAAACGTTTTGCACGTTTTTTTGTAACTTCGCCCAAAGCTTGGGCCACAATTATTTTCCAGCCAGCCTCTGATGAGCAAGAATCATCGGCGGCTCTGGCGATTTCACGCCTACTTATAAATCCAACTGATATGTTCAAGAAGAATTATACCCCCGAGGACATCAAGTCCATCCACGATTGGTTTGAAGCACACAAGGAGCAGATGCCCGACACACTGCAACTCGATGCCGCGACTTATTACAAAAATTTGAAGAGCACCGTTAAGACTTACTTCGAAGTGTTTGACCTCTACGGCAGCAACCCCACTTTCAGCGGACAATACCACCAACTCTGGCTCATCAAAGCCAAGCTTGAAGAGATGGGCATCAAATGAAATGCGCGGTTGCTGGCTCAAGAAAACGCCGCAAATATCTGGCCTCGCAACAGGTCTGAAACAGCCGACAGAAAAAAAGGGTTTGGCAAAAAAACGACTTTCGCTTTGCCTGTTTTGCGATTAATCGTTATATTTGCGACACGTAAATCAGTGTGTTTACGGCCTGCACATGCTATGCCGTGTGCAAAACAAAGTATTTAAAATCAATACATCCCTAATAAACATGAGTTTGAAAATTGTTGTACTTGCCAAACAAGTACCCGACACTCGAAACGTGGGCAAAGACGCCATGACGCCAGAGGGCACCGTTAACCGCGCAGCCCTGCCCGCCATTTTCAATCCCGAAGACCTCAACGCTCTTGAGCAGGCTTTGCGATTGAAGGAACAGAATCCTGGTTCAACGGTTAGTATTCTCACGATGGGACCTCCCCGCGCCACCGATGTCATTCGCGAAGGACTCTATCGCGGTGCTGACAACGGCTACTTGCTGAGCGACCGCGCCTTTGCTGGTGCCGACACGTTGGCCACCAGCTATGCTTTGGCAACAGCCATCAAGAAAATCGGCACGCCCGACATCGTTATCGGCGGACGCCAGGCCATTGACGGCGACACGGCACAGGTGGGACCACAGGTGGCTCAGAAACTCGACCTCAACCAAGTGACGTACGTGACCAGCGTCGACAGCGTTGAAAATGGCAAAATCACCGTGACGCGCACCATCGATGGAGGTATTGAGCGCGTGGAAGCACCGCTACCCATTCTCCTCACCGTAAACGGCAACGCTGCACCATGCCGCCCGCGTAACGCCAAACTGGTGATGAAATATAAGCGTGCAACGGCGCCGATGGAACGCACCGCCGACATGCCACACGCTGAAGAATACGACAAGAAGCCTTATTTGACCGTGACGCAATGGAGCGTTGCCGATGTTGACGGCGACGTGAGCCAGTGCGGCTTGGCCGGTTCGCCAACGAAGGTGAAGGCCGTTCAGAACATCGTATTCAAAGCGAAGGAAAGCAAGCGCCTCACGGGCTCCGATGCCGACGTGGAAGGCTTGGTTAAAGAATTGTTAGACAGCCACACAATTGGATAATACAACATTATGAACAACGTATTCGTTTATTGCGAAATCGATAAATACACGGTTGAGGAAGTGTCTTTTGAGCTCCTCACCAAAGGCCGCAAACTGGCCAACCAGCTTGGCGTTCAGCTCGAAGCCATCGCTGCGGGCAACGGCATCAAGGGCAAGGTGGAAAAGGAAATCCTGAGCTACGGCGTTGACAAACTGCACGTTTTTGACGCCGAGGGTTTGTTTCCCTACCCTTCGAAGCCACACACGAGCATCCTCGTCAACCTCTTCAAGCAGGAAAAGCCACAGATTTGCCTTATGGGCGCAACTGTCATCGGCCGCGACCTCGGTCCGCGCGTATCGTCGTCTCTGACGAGCGGTTTGACGGCCGACTGCACCGCCTTGGAAATCGGCGACTTCGACGACAAGAAGAGTGGCAAACACTATGATCAACTGCTCTACCAGATTCGTCCGGCATTCGGTGGCAACATCGTTGCAACCATCGTCAACCCCGACCATCGTCCGCAGATGGCCACCGTGCGCTCTGGCGTGATGAAGGCTGAAAAGGTGGACGACAACTACCAGGGTGAAGTCGTTTACGAAGACGTGGCGAAATTCGTGCCCGACACCGACTATGTCGTGAAGGTCATCGAACGTCACGTTGAGAAAGCCAACAACAACCTGAAGGGTGCGCCCATCGTGGTTTGTGGCGGATATGGCGTAGGCTCGAAAGAGAATTTCGACCTGCTCTTCAAGCTCGCTGACGAACTTCATGGTGAAGTCGGAGCCAGCCGCGCCGCTGTCGACGCCGGCTTCTGCGAACACGACCGCCAGATTGGCCAGACGGGTGTGACGGTACGTCCAAAGGTGTACATCGCCTGCGGTATCAGCGGTGCCATCCAGCACGTGGCAGGCATGAAGGAGAGCGGCATCGTCATCTCCATCAACACCGACCCCGAAGCCCCCATCAACCAAATTGCCGACTACGTGATTACTGGTTCTGTGGAGGAGGTCGTACCGAAAATGATCAAGTATTATAAGGAGAATTCCAAGTAAGTAATGGTAATATTCCCCCATTACTAAACCAAACAGAAGATATTCAAAATGGCAAACAACTATACGGATCATCCCGAACTGAAGTTCGAGCTGAATCATCCGCTCATGAAGCGTATCGTGGAACTCAAGGAACGCGATTTCCGCGATAAAGACAGTTATGACTATGCGCCGCTCGACTTTGAGGACGCCATGGATTCTTACGACCGCGTGCTCGACATCACAGGCGAAATTGCCGGCACAACGATTGCCGACAACGCTGAAGGTGTTGACCTCGAAGGCCCTCACCACGAAGGCGACCGCGTGCGCTATGCCAGCGGCACGGCCGACAACCTCGACGCCATGGTGAAAGCTGGTCTCAACGGCATGACGATGCCACGTCGCTACGGCGGTTTGAATTTCCCGATC
>ULWP01003010.1_pt1 | contig 23865 bp, 22 predicted proteins | sample 1960461 | NCBI WGS metagenome assembly ULWP01 (sample SAMEA4835815, study PRJEB28245) | human gut metagenome | biome: gut microbiome; material: fecal sample | place: Denmark | collected 2008
AACGCCCACGTCGTGAAGCGCAAACGAGCCGTCATCTTCCAGAGTGACGATACTGCTTTCTTCGCCGGTGTTTGCGTCGGTGACTTTGAGGGAATATTTTTTGTTTTTAGCCATGTACGGCAACACCTCTACGCCGAGGTCTTGCTCGTACATCTTGTTTTGATAGTTTGCAAGGTCGAAAGAGAACACGCCCACGCCCTTGTTGTTGATGACAAGTTCGTTTGCAGGGATGTCCGCAGATACGCTCGCCACCGAAGTTATGGCAAAGAGCGCAATCAAAAACACGAGGGGAAGAACGATTATGAGTGCGGTTACTATCTTTTTCATATCAGTCCTCCATATCCAGATTGTCGTATGCGCTTGACAGTTTCGCAAAGAAATATCCCAGCGCCGCCCCGAGAAGAACAAGGGGAATGCATATCGCTATCGTATAATCCGCCCATTTGGGAAGGGGTGAAGTCGCTCCGCCGTTGAGAAGGGGGATAAAGAACGACGCCAGCAGGGAAAAGCCCACGACGAAACTTGCCACAAGCCCTATTGCGATAATCGAGGAAACCGTCGAGTTGGATTCCTTGATTTCACCGTCGTCGGTTTTTGCAAAGTGGGGATGTCTTAAATCCAGCTTTGTTGCCACAATGATTTGCGCCAGAGCGTACAGCGACGCCGCAACAAACGTGATTGCCGCGTCCGCGCCCTTTTCAAGCCCGGTTGCGCCGAACACTATGCATGCAATCGCAACGCTTACTTCCGCAACGACGGAGCAGAAAGTAATTTTCGAGCCGAGAATGTACGAGGGCGAGAAAGGCAAAATCTTTTGCGTCATGGACATATATCCGTCGCGCGAGATGTTCGTGGAGCAGAAAGTGTTTGTAAGAGTCGAGTACAATATCACGATAAACGTGCATATCTCGAAACTTACGTCCGCTTTGCCCACAAGCCCTGCCAGCATACTCACCGAGATGTTTGCCGAGTAGTACGCCATAACGGGCATAACCGCCGCCGTGGTGAAGTACATATAGGCGTAGTTCGGAGTGCGCATGACGAGCAAAAACTCTTTTGCGAGCAACGAGCCGAAGCGAGAGTTGTCCACAAATCGCACTTTGCGCGTATGCGCGTGCGGCACGTGAATAGCAAGCCCGGAGTGCGACACTTTTATGAATATCGCGCGCACGACGAGCAGGCATATTGCCGCAAAAGCCACTATAAACGCCGCCAAAATGCCGAGATTTTTGCCCAAATCTCGTGCAAGCATAACGTTTGCAAACAGGTTGGCGGGGTAGTCGTATTTTGTGAACGAAAGGATAAACCTCATCGTTTTGTCGCCGAACAGCGACGTGATTTTTCCGCTTGAAATCAAGTCTTGCGCAAATCTGAAAACGTAGGAGTACAGCCAGCAAAACAGTGCCATACCTGCCGTCATCACTATGAAAACGAAGATATAGTGCGAGTTGGCAAGGCGTTTGAGATAGTAGTAGGGAAGCACCACGATTGACGCGATACCGAGCGGAATTATCGGCAAAAGCAGAGCAACCGCAAAGGTCATTATGCCGTTGTATGCGTTCAGCGTGTCCGTCGTGCAAAGGAAAGTGAAATTCAGCGTAGGCACGCAGACGAGAGCCAACACCGCTTGTTTCAAATATACCGCAGTGAGTTTTGAAAGGAAAATCTCGCTGCTTGAAAACGGCATGGATATGAGGATTGACAAATCGCTGTTTTCAAAAAGTGCGTGGCAGAGCGCGTTTACGCCGTTTATCACAAACACTACGACAAGCACGAAATAGCCCATAGACATAATTTCGTATTGTCTTGCGGCAATGTCGGGGACGCGATTGATTTTGATTTGCGTGTAGGTTGATATAAATCTTGAAAAGACAAAGACGAATATCGCAACCATCGCACCCGTAAGCAGCAACATCAAAAGTGCGCTTGTGAGATCGGGCAAACGTTTTTTGGAACGCTTGGCGGGAAACGCGTCAAGCAACTGCTTTTTCAAAAGGAGAGCGTGGTTTCTCATTTTGCCGCCTTTGCCGTGCGCGAGAGGAAGTACTCTTCCAGGTCGATGTCGGGATGTTCGCATTCAAATTGTTCGAAATAGAAATCGTCCGTTTTTACGCCGTTTTGAATGATGACGGCTCTGTCGCAAAGTTTTTGCACGGAGTTGATGTTGTGAGAGGAGAAGAGAATACAGTTGCCTTGTTTTGCATATTCCCTCATAAATTCGCTCACTCTTTGCGAGGTAAGCGGGTCGAGGCCGATCATTGGCTCGTCCATAATCCAAAGTTTGGGGTTGTGGATAAGGCTGCCCATCATGCAGATTTTTTGGCGCATGCCGTGCGAGTAGTCGTTGATGGTGTCGAAAATTCTGTCGCCGAGTTGAAACACGTCTTCGAGTTCCGCAAGGCGTGCTTTTCTGTCGGCAACGCTCACGCCGTATGCGTTCGCCATAAAGTCAACGTATTGTATGCCGGTGAGTTTGACAAAAACGTCGTGCTTGTCGCTGACGTATCCGAAAGTTCTTTTTGCTTTGACGGGTTCTTTTGCAACGTCGAAACCGTTTATGACGATTTCGCCTTTGGAATAGGGCAATATCCCCGTGATGCATTTCAAAGTCGTGGATTTACCCGCGCCGTTGTGTCCCAAAAGACCGACTATCTCGCCGGGATAGCAGACAACGTTCAAATCGTCCACTGCAGGTTTTTGAGCCGCATGGTATTGTTTTGTCAAATGCTTGATTTCCAGACAAGGCGGAAGGTGTTGTTCGCAATTCATAGTTTTGATCTCCCCTGTTCGTATCAACATGTTGCGTGCATGTGCGTGTAAGCACAAATATTTATAGTTTGTATTATATATATCAAACAAAATTCTATTCTGTCAAACTTAATTGCTAGGAAAAACAACCTTAAGAAAACCTTAATATTTGACAAAATCCCCGAAAAATCCGCTAAAACAGCGGATTTTTGCAATGTTTTAAACATACAAAAAGTTAAATAATCAATAAAATAATCGACAAATATGCAAATAAGTCTATTATTTTCGACATATACCGCCGTTTTTGTATTCGAGGCGTCGAATTTGCGTTTTTTCGTGCGAAAATGTCTTTTGATTTTTATGATTTTCTTTTTGTTTTGAATTGTAGTGTTTTCGCATAACTAGGCTTTTATATATCAAAAATAGCATTATAAATACTTAATTTTGCAATTATACTGTAAAAACATGAAACCATTTTGCACCGACGTTTTATTGCATTTGTGCTTGTTGTTTTATTGTGATAAATTCGCTTGCGCACACGGTTTTTCCAATTCAGTGATGACGCATTGAGCACCGATTGTCTGCGCGCGAAACGCATTTTTGTAAAAGACGCAACGTTTTTTATGCAACGCCGATTTTAAAATCTGTTGACAAATCCTTAAAAATTGCTCTTCGTTTAATGAGATTTTAATAGTTGTTTTTTAACATTTAAGCATACTAACTCAAAAGGCGCAACGGCAAGGGACGCAAAATTCTCTTGTTGCATTGACTTTTTCGTATTTAATTTTTATAATATGTAGAACATAATATATGATTATTGCGGAATCGTCGCCCCGCGTCGATTTCAGGAGGATAGATGAAACCAACCACAAGACGCACACTCATCATCGTCGGCGTGATACTTCTTGTCATCATCGCTTTCGTCATAGCGTATGAGCTTACAAGACCCACCGAGATCAACTATCAAGGCACGGACGACAGCTTTGTCGGCATGCTTGAAAGAGGTGAAATTCAATCGATTTACATCGAGGGCAATTACACCGCCAAGATACAAAAGAGAGGGGACAAGGGCTACGGCTACTTTGTCAACACCCAAGGCAGAGTCGCATTTTCGGATATAATAAAAGACTATTCCGAGGCAGGCAAACTTGACGGCGTCGTCGTCAGATACGACGATCCTTCAAGCGGCTCGCTCGTGTCCAGCATCCTCGTTCCGCTCATTCTTTACGCCGCGCTTTTCGGCATCTTTATGGTGGTGTTGAGAAAGAGTGCCGGCGCGCAAGGTCAGGCACTCAACTTCGGCAAGACCAAAGCAAACCAAGTGCGTGACATTAAGGTCAGATTCAACGACGTTGCGGGCGCAGAGGAAGAAAAGCAGGAATTGCAAGAAATCGTGGACTTCCTCAAACACCCAAAAAAATATACGGATATAGGCGCACGCATACCGCGCGGCGTTCTTCTCGTAGGCCCTCCAGGAACGGGCAAAACGCTCTTTGCAAAAGCGGTTGCGGGCGAGGCGAACGTGCCTTTCTTCTCAATCAGCGGTTCGGACTTCGTTGAGATGTTCGTAGGCGTGGGCGCATCGCGCGTCAGAGATTTGTTCGAGCAAGCGCAAAAGAACATGCCTTGCATCATCTTCATCGACGAAATCGACGCGGTCGGACGTCAAAGAGGCGCGGGCCTGGGCGGCGGCAACGACGAAAGAGAACAAACCCTCAATCAACTCCTCGTTCAGATGGACGGTTTCGAAGCAAGCAGCTCGATTATCGTCATGGCGGCGACCAACCGTGCGGACATTCTCGATCCGGCTCTTATGCGTCCGGGCAGATTCGACAGACAAATCTACGTCAACGTTCCCGACGTCAAGGGCAGAGAGGAAATCTTCAAGGTTCACTCCCGCAACAAACCGCTTGCGTCAGACATCAACTTCAAGTCGCTTGCAAGACTTACGCCGGGCTTCACGGGTGCGGACATCGAAAACATCCTCAACGAGTCTGCGATTTTGGCGGCAAGAGCGGACAGAAAAATTATCACGATGAAAGACATCAGCGAGGCCGTAAACAAAGTTATGGCAGGCCCTGCAAAGAAATCTCGTCTTATCACCGAGTCCGACAAGCGTATCACGGCGTATCACGAGAGCGGACACGCAATCGTTGCAAAACTTATGAAACACTGCGACGACGTGCATGAAGTCAGCATCATTCCTCGCGGTATGGCGGCAGGCTACACCATCACTCTTCCCGAAAACGACGACAACCATATGACCAAAGGCAAACTCCTCGACGACATCGCTATGATGCTCGGCGGAAGAGCGGCGGAGGAAATCGTCATTCAGGATATCTCCACGGGTGCGTCCAACGACATACAAAGAGCGACGCAACTTGCAAGAAAGATGGTCACCGAGTGGGGTATGTCCGATTCTATCGGCAATATGTACCTCGGATCGAGCGAAGAAGTGTTCCTCGGCAGAGATTATCAGTCGCACCTCAATTACAGCGAAGAGGTAGCGGCAAAGATTGACGAGGAAGTCAAAACCATCATCGATACGCAATATCAGGTCGCTTTGAATATATTGAAATCAAATCGTCCGATTATGGACGCAATGGTCAAAGCTCTTTATGAGAAAGAAACCATCTATGAGGACGAAATCAACGCATTGTTCGGCGAAGAGTCAACCGGCGAAAGTCTGTTCTCGTCAAAGATAAACAGACCGGAAGGGGAGAATAATTCCTCTCAAACCGAGGTAAAAACCGACGCTAAAAAAGACGACGAAATCGGCAAATAACAAGGCATAGCAATGAAAATTTCCGAGGCAAAAAAGCGCGATTTGCAAGTCATAATGCAAAAAGATCCCGCCGCCACGAGCAGCAGGATCGTAAAACGTACGTACACAGGGTATAAAGCCCTGTGTGCTTATCGTTATGCGCACTTGTTTTGGCAAAAGGGTATGAAGTCGCTCGCACTCTATATAGCGTTCCGCGCAAAAGAGAAAACGGGCATCGATATTCACCCTGCCGCCACGATAGGAAACGGAATTTTCATCGACCACGGCGTAGGGCTCGTTATAGGCGAAACGGCAGAGATAGGCGACAATTGCGTGCTTTATCAAGGCGTAACTCTCGGCGGCACGGGCAAGGAAACGGGCAAGCGACATCCCACTCTCGAAGAGGGCGTAATGGTGTCAGCAGGCGCGAAAGTGCTAGGTCCCGTGCGTATAGGCGAGCACAGCAAAATAGGCGCAGGCAGCGTGGTGCTCAAAGACGTTCCGCCCTATTCGACCGTCGTGGGCGTTCCCGGCAGAGTGGTCAAGCAAGACGGCAAGCGTGTTGCGGATATGGATCAAATCCGTCTTCCCGATCCGATTATGGAAGAGTTCGAGCGGCTCAACAAGCGCGTTTACGAGCTTGAAAAGGCTCTCAACGTGCACTCTTGCAGGTATTCCATAACCGTTGACGAGGACAACGCCACAAACGAAGAAGCCGTGCAAATTCTGTCGCAATCGGAGCAAAACAAATTCCAAGCGGACAAACCGCAGGTATAAAAGGACGACGTTCCTATGAAAATTTACAACACACTCACCAGAAAAAAAGAAGATTTTGTCCCCATTCACGAGGGGCAAGTCAACATGTACGCATGCGGAATCACGGTTTCGGGCGAAGCGCATATAGGTCACGCATATCAGGCACTCATTTACGATATAATCCGCAAGTATTTCGAGAAAATCGGATACAAGGTCAACTATGCGCGCAACTACACCGACGTCGACGACAAAATCATCGCAAAGTCCAAAGAAACGGGCATACCGCCTCTCGAATACGCAAGCATGATGATTGACAAAATCGACAAACTCATGCGCAAGTTCGAGGTTGACGATCCGACGATTTGGCTCAAAGCAACCTGCAATATAGACAATATCATAGATTTCGTGTCCAAGCTCATCGAAAAGGGACATGCCTATGCAACGGATAGGGGCGACGTGTATTTTTCCGTCGAGAGTTTCCCCGGCTATGGCAAACTCAGCGGAAGAAAGCTCGAAGACGCGTACGAAAGCGTGCGTATAGAAAACGAGGAGAACAAGCGCAATCCTCTCGATTTCGCGCTTTGGAAATCCGCAAAAGAAGGTGAAATATACTGGGAATCGCCGTGGGGCAAAGGCAGACCGGGCTGGCATATCGAATGTTCGGCAATGAACAGAGCGGCGTTCGGCGACCAAATAGACGTGCACGGCGGCGGAAGAGATTTGATTTTCCCTCACCACGAAAACGAGATTGCGCAAACGGAAGCTCTCACCGGCAAGCAATTTGCAAAATATTGGATTCACAACGGACTTATCAAAGTCAACGGACAAAAGATGAGCAAGTCGCTGGGCAACAGTCTGCTCCTTTCCGACCTTCTTGACGAGTACAAGCCCGACACAATCAAGTACGCTTTGTTGCAAACAAATTACAGAGGGGACATCAATATCACAAACGAGTTGTTCCCCGACGCAGACAAGCATATGTACGAGTTCTACAAGACGCTCGAAGAGGTAAAAGAGAGCGGACTCGAGTGCGACAAGCAAAGCAAGTGGATTGACGACGGATTCAATCGCGCAATGGACGACGATTTCAATACGGCAAAAGCACTTGCGGATTTGTTCGGCATTTTCAAAGGTATAAGAGCGAAGTTGAGAGCCGGCGATCCCGAAGCGGTTGCCGATGCGAAACAGGTTGTCAAAACCTACAATTTGCTGGGACTTTTCAAGTGCGAGCCCAAGGACTTTATCGCATATTACGAGCAAAAACAAAAGGCGAAAGAGGGCGCGATTCCACAAGAAGTGCTTGACCTCGTCGAGCAAAGAAAAGTCGCAAAAGCAAACAAAGACTGGGCGAGCGCGGACGCGATAAGAGCCAAAATAAACGAGCTCGGATACGTCGTCAAGGACACCAAAGACGGCTCGTTCGCAGAAAAAGCAGAATAAACGCAAAATGACAAAAACAAGGTTTTATATGTGCAAAATAGCACAATAAAAACCTTGTTTTGCAATATAAAACAAAAAATCAACCATTCTTTTGACGGAGAAAAACATATGAAACGTCGCATATTTACAACTCTTGACAACCTTGCAAAGAGAGATATTTTCGACGCAAAGTACGCGCAACTCGAAAAAAGAAGAGAAAACCTTGACAAGCAAATCAGGCGCGAGGAGCGAGAAGCGAAGATCGTGCTTGCAAAAGAAAACGTCGTCGAGTTTACCGCCAAAGCGAAAAAGTACGCAAAGAAGCAAGCAAAGAAAGCGGCATACGACGCAAAGTATCTTTACGTTGCAGGCGGCCATGCAAAAAACGAGTTTTTGGGTTGGCTCACGATATTCAGTTTTCATCGTTCGCACAAGGTGAAAACGACCAGATTCGTCAGATACGACGATGACGACAAGCGTTTGTATCTCGATTTTTACGAGCGCAAAGATAGGGACAGAAACAAAAAATCGCGCGTTTTCGTCTATATTCACGGCGGAGGTTGGATAGGCGGTTTGCCAGAAACGCGAGAAGCCTACACCACCAAACTATGCGAAAAAACGGGTTATTTCGTGGCAAGTTTGTACTATGGCGAAGCGCCTTTTTACGGACATCCCGAAATGATTCAAAACGTCTACAAGGCGTTTGCGTGGCTCAAAGAACACGCAGACGAATACAACATCGATATGGACAGAATCTTCGTGGGCGGCGAGAGTGCCGGTGCGCATTTGAGCAGTATGGCAGGCGCAATAAGCACAAATCCCGAATACGCGGCGCATTTCGACCTCGACGAGCGTTCAAAAAATCAAAGAATATCCGCGCTTATGCTCAATTGCGGAGTGTACGATTTTCCGAAAGCCGTGCATACCGGCTTCAAGAACATAGGCATTTACACGCAATCCTATTGCAAAGGTACTCCCGTCGAAGAGTGCAGTGAGGAGCTTCAAAAAGAAATTTCGCCTATCAATTGGGTTACGAAAGATTTTCCGCCGACCTTTGCCATTTCCGCCGAAAACGACAAACTTGCCGTCCTCACGTTCGACCTTGTCAAGAAATTGCAAGACTTGGGCGTAAGTTACGAGCATTATCACGGTGAGGGCAAATGGGCGGTGCATGCCTTCCCCGTGGCGCAATTCCTCACAATATCCAAAGAGGCAATGAAACGCACGATTGCATTTCTCAACTATTTTGAGATAGAGTGAAAAGAAATCGATTAATCAAACCGAAATCGTTTTATAGATATAAAAAATAAAGTTTATCACAATAATAAAATGCTAAAAACGCACAAAAAAAGCACGATTTTCGTGCTTTTTTGTGCGTTTTTATGCCGGTTTACATGCGGTTTTTCGTTCGTTTTTGATTTGGAATTTTCGCTTTCGAACAAAAGCAAATATCACAGCTTGCCGGTGCTGCCGAAGCCGCCTTGTCCGCGATCGGTGTCGCTCAAATCGTCAACTTCTTCGAAGTCCGCAACAAAGCATGGTGCAATCACAAGTTGTGCAACACGCTCTTTGTCGGCAATCGTTTGCGGCAAATCCGAGTGGTTGTGCAGCGACACGATGATTTCGCCTCTGTAATCGCAATCTATCACGCCCACTTTGTTTGCAGGCGCAAGGGAGCGTTTGGATGCAAGTCCGCTGCGCGCGTAGACAAGTCCGACAAGTCCGTCGGGAATCTCGATTGCAACGCCGGTGTGTATAAACGCGGTTTGATGCGGCTCTACGGTGACGTCTTTGCCCTCGCAAGCGTACAAGTCCGCCCCTGCGGCATAAGGCGTGCCGTATTTCGGAACGATTGCGTTTTCATTCAGTTTTTTGAGTTTTACGGATACGTGTTGCATGTTTTTATCCTTTTAGCATTACGTCGCAAACAAATGCTCCGATTTTTTTGATCACAGATCGATCCAAATTCCCTCGTCTTTGATTTCGGCATGGGGAAGGCTTCGATAGAATCGCCGGGCATCTTCGTTGGAGGCGATTAGACCAATGAGGGTATCTACACCACGCTGTTTTAGTTCCCTTCGCAGGGCGGTCATTAATTCCTGTGCAACACCCCGATGCCGGTAGCTTTTGATGACGCAGATCCAGTCAAGATACGCCTTTACGCTGCCGTCAAAGTGGGTGTGAATCAAAGCGCAGTCAATCCGCCCCACCACCTTGCCGTCCAGATAGGCAAGCAAAGAAAGGGAATCGGAAAATGTGGGATTTTCAAAACTCGCCGTCACATCGGCTATGTACTTCTCGTCAATTTCCCATCTCCAAAAGTCCTCCTCAACGCGCAGATCACGCTCAAATTGAAGCACATCCGGGATGCGTTCTTTGGTGTATTGCTTGATTTCCACGGTTTGGTTACCTCTCAATTATTCATCGTTTTCAGATAAGATATCAATCTGCCATCAAATCTGAGAGGAAAACTCACGTTTCAGCCACTTTCACAGGTCTACACATGCAAAAATTGCCTTAAAGATAATTTTCCCTTATTCCCATTCGATTGTCGCCGGGGGTTTGCCCGTCACGTCGTAGCAAACTCTGCTTATGCCTTTGACTTCGTTGACGATACGAGACGCCATTTTGGTGAGCAAGTCATAAGGGAGGCGAGTGTACTCAGCAGTCATAAAGTCGGAGGTTGAAACCGCTCTTATGACGACCACATAGCCGTAATTGCGGTAGTCGCCTATGACGCCGACCGATTTAGTGTCCGTGATGACGGCAAAATATTGGTCGGATTTTACGCCGCTTGCGCCGATTTCTTCACGCACGATAGCGTCTGCGTCGCGCAACACGTCGAGTTTCTCTTTGGTGATTTCGCCGATTGTACGGATTGCAAGTCCCGGACCGGGGAAGGGTTGACGATTGACAAGATAGTCGGGAAGACCGAGCTTTTTGCCTATGACGCGCACTTCGTCTTTAAAGAGTCCGCGCAAAGGTTCGACAAGTCCGGTAAAGGGCAAATCTTTTGGGAGACCGCCGACGTTGTGGTGGCTCTTGATGTTTGCCGAGTTGTTTGCGCCCGATTCGATGACGTCGGGATAAATTGTGCCTTGGGCAAGGAAATCATAGCCTTTTTGCGCTTTCGATACTTCGGCAAACGTCTTGACAAACTCCTCGCCGATAATCTTTCTCTTGCGTTCGGGATCGGTTACGCCCGCGATTTTGGAAAGGAACTTTTCGCTTGCGTCAACGACTTCGAGCTTGAGCGGCATATTGGCAAACGCTTCTTTGATTTGTTTTGTTTCGTCCTTGCGCATGAAGCCGTGATCGACGTACACGCAAAGCAGTTGATCGGGGATAGCCTTGCTTATGAGTGCGGCAACGACGGAGCTGTCAACGCCGCCCGAAAGACCGAGAAGAACTTTTTTGTCGCCCACTTTTTCGCGTATGAGCTTGATTTGCGTGTCGATATAGTCGTCCAAAGAATAGTCGCGTTTTGCTCCGCACACCTTTAAAACGAAGTTTTCAAGCACTTTCATTCCGTTTACGGAACGTTCGACTTCGGGGTGGAATTGCACGCCGTAGAGCTTTTTATCCTCGTTTGCGATTGCAGCGCACGGACAATCTGACGTCGTTGCCACCACTTTGAATCCGTCGGGAACTTGCGCAACATAGTCGGTGTGGCTCATGAGCATTTCTTCTTCTTTGCCAAGACCGTCGAAGATTGCGCAGTCGCCGATAAACACCTTGGTTTGTCCGTATTCGCGCACGGTGCCTTCTTTGACCACTCCGCCAAAGGAATACGCCATATATTGCATGCCGTAGCAAATGCCCAAGATAGGTACGCCGAGATCGAACACCGCCTTCGAGCAACGGGGAGAATTTTCAAGATAAACGCTGTTCGGTCCGCCCGTAAAAATGATGCCGATAGGGTCGATTTCTTTGAGTTTTTCCTCTGAAATACAAGACGGCTCGACGACGGAATACACGTTCATTCTGCGCACGCTGCGTGCGATGAGCTCTTTGTATTGTCCGCCGAAGTCCAAAACGAGAATGGTTTGATTTTTCATATGTTCTCCTAAAAAGGTTTTTTCAACGAATACAGTTCAATTATATCCAATATTCCTCTCAAAGCAAAGCGAAATTCGATTATTTACAACAAAACCGTATATTTAATTATACAAGCATCGACTTTGGTCTTTTTCGGCAAATATTCTGACGACGATTTAACAAATCATTTCGCTTAAAAAACTCGTTCGTGCAACACAAAGACGGAAAGACAAACGGTGATATTTTAAAAATGCGATTTCACAAAAAAGCAAGTTTATATACAAAAAGAGCGTCGATAAAACGCCCTTTTTGCAAATTTAACGTATTTAGAATTTTTCAGCCAATCATTTTGACGGGTGGTTTCCGCCCTTTGCTGCTTTGACGAACGCTGCGAAAATCGGATTTGCGACTTCGGGACGAGAAGTAAATTCGGGATGGAACTGAACGCCCACGAAGAAAGGATGGTCTTTGACTTCGACCGTTTCCACGATGCGACCGTCGGGGGATTTGCCGCTTATCACAAGTCCGCCTTTTTCAAACGCTTCGAGATAATCGGAATTGAATTCGTATCTGTGGCGGTGTCTTTCTTCTATCATGTCGCGATTGCCGTATGCTTCTTTGATTTTCGTGCCGTCTTTGAGTGCGCATGGGTATGCGCCAAGGCGCATCGTTCCGCCGATTTTCTTGCCTTTCTTGTCGGGCAGAATGTCGATGACGTGGCTGCCGCTTTCGGAAAATTCACCGCTTGTGGCGTCTTTTATGCCAAGCACGTCGCGAGCGTATTCGATGACGGTGACTTGCATGCCGAGGCAGATTCCCAAATAAGGTATTTTGTGCGTGCGCGCGTATTTGCAGGTTGCAATCATGCCCTCAACGCCTCTTGTGCCGAAGCCGCCGGGGATGATGATTCCGTCAACGTCTTTAAGTTTTTCTTCGACGTTTTTGTCGGTGATGGTTTCGCTGTCAACCCATTTGAGTTCGATGCCCGTTTTGTTTGCGCCGCCCGCGTGCTTGATTGCCTCGACGAGCGAGATGTACGAGTCGCGAAGGGAAACGTATTTGCCCACGATTGCGATTTTTGTTTTGACGGATTTGATTTTGAGGTCGGCAACTTTCTTTTTCCAATCGGACAAGTCGCATTTTTTGTCGAGCGAGAGCGCGTTTGCAACTGCTTTATAAAGTCCGTTTCGATAGAGCATGACGGGAGCATCGTAAAGGCATTTGACGGTGGTGCTGGGCACGACGGCGTCCTCGTTTATCGAGCAGAAAAGCGAGATTTTTTTGATGATTTCTTCGGGAGGGGTTTTGTCCGAGCGTGTGATTACGACGTCGGGGAAGATGCCGAAGCGTTGCAGTTCGCGCACGGAGTGTTGCACGGGCTTCGACTTAAATTCGTCCGAGCAAGCCATATAAAGAAGCAGGCAGACGTGGATGAACGCACAGTTTTCTCTGCCTACGTCGAGGCTGAATTGGCGCAGTGCTTCGAGGTAGGGCTGGCTTTCGATATCACCCACCGTGCCGCCGATTTCGGTGATGAGAATGTCCGCGCCCGATTCCTCTGCGGTGTCGAGTATGTGTTGTTTTATCTCGTTGGTGACGTGGGGGATAATTTGCACGGTTTTTCCGCCGTACTCGCCGTTTCTTTCCTTATTCAGAACGTTCTGATAGATTTTTCCGCTTGTGAGAGTGGAGCTTTTTGTGAGGTTTTCGTTGATAAATCTCTCGTAGTGTCCGAGATCGAGATCGGTTTCCGCGCCGTCCTCGGTGACGAACACCTCTCCGTGCTGGGTGGGGTTGAGAGTGCCGGGGTCTATGTTCATATACGGATCGAATTTTTCGATATACACGCTGTATCCCGCCGACTTCAAAAGTCTGCCGAGGGATGCCGCCACGATACCTTTTCCGAGTCCCGATACGACTCCGCCTGTTACGAAAATGTACTTGCTCATATGTATGCCTCCAAGGGTTTTAGTGTTGCTTTTGCGCTCGTTTTTGCCGTATTTTGAGGTTTTTTTGCCTCAAAAAAACAAAAAAAAGGCGTTTTTTTTTAGCAACTTGTCGTGCCAAAAAGAAAAACGCCTTTTCAGGTCCTTTTTATATTGCGTTTTTGATTGAAAGAAAAACCTCGTTTTCGATTTGCGCGAAGCAAAGTTTTCTTCAAAAAACAGTTGTTATGATATCATATTCTTCTCTGTTGTCAATGATTTTTTCAAATGTTTTTCGAAAATTTTTCAATCCGTTCGCGTCTTTTTGCATGCTCGCCTCTTATGCGCGTGCGCAAGGGCGCACTCGTGTGTATTTATTGATACATGCGTTGAACCGTTTTACAAAAAGCTACAAAAATAATCGCCGATTGTTCCGATTGGGGTATTGACACTCCGTTTTGAAAAAGGAATAATTTGAGTATCCAAAAAAAATCCATAAAGGAGAAAGTTTATGAAAAAACTTGTAGCATTCATACTTTGTATGGCTCTTGTTATCACATGCGTGGCATGCTTTGCAGCGTGCAACGACACTGCGAAAACGTATGAGATTGCAGTTGTTACAGACGTCGGTCAATTGATGGACGGTGGTTTCAACCAAGGAACTTATGAAGGCGCAAAGGCATATGCCGAAGCACACGGCCTCACCTATCAATACTATCAACCCGCAAACGGCGCAGACGCAACCGACAACGATCGTATCGCTGCAATGCGTCAAGCAATCAAGAACGGCGCAAAAGTTATCGTCGCTCCCGGTTTCTTGCAGGCAACGGCAATGACCACGGTTGCAACCGAAAGTCCCGAAGTGAAATTCATCTTCGTCGACGGCTGGGCGCTCTCCGATGCAAACGGACAACCTCTTCAAAACGTAACCGCAGTTGTGTATAAGGAAGAAGAGTCCGGCTACATGGCAGGCTATGCGGCAGTCAAAGAAGGCTACACCAAACTCGGCGGAACGTTCGGCGGCGGCGGAACGAACCCTGCTTGCAACAGATTTGCTTACGGTTATGCACAAGGCATCGCAGCAGCGGCAGAATAACTCAACAAAGAAGTTGAATTGAAGCTCAGCTACAAGTTCGGTGCAGGTTTCGGTGCATCCGTTGAACTTCAAACACAAATCTCCGGTTGGTATACCGCAGGCACGGAAGTCGTGTTCGCATGCGGCGGCTCTATGTTCCAAAGCGTTAAGAGTGCGGCAGAAGCAACCACCAACGGTAAAATCATCGGCGTTGACGTTGACCAAGCTCCGCTCAGCGACAGAGTTATCACCTCTGCGGTCAAAGGCCTTTCCGTTTCCGTCCAAAAGATTCTCGGCGAATTCTATGGCGGCGAATGGGATACTAAACTTGCCGCAAAAGCAAGCAACCTCGGAGCAGCAGACGATGCAACCGGTCTTCCCACTGCAACGTGGAGAATGAGCAAATTCACCGTTGAAAACTACAACACTTTGTTTGCAGCGGTCAAAGCGGGCAGCGTTTCCATAAAGAACGACATTGCTGAAAATTGCGACAATCAAGAGTTCTGGACAGGTAAGATTACCAGCACTAAAGTGACCATCACTCTCGATAAATAATCAACAAAACAAGCAAAAGAAAGGACTTTACGTCCTTTCTTTTTGCCAATTTGACGGGTTTTCGTCAGATTGGCAAAGAGAAAGGATTTTCTTTATAAAGAAGGGAAAAGTATGGCAAAACGAAAAAAAGACACCGAAAACACGTCAGTCGTTCAGAATGATGCGATAACCGAAGCGGAAGACGTCTGCAAAGCAACCGAGCAAGCAAACGAAGTTTCGGACACCATACAAACCGAGGCTGTTGGCGATACACGAGAACAAATGCAAAGCGATTACGTCATCGAAATGCGCCACATCACGAAGGAATTTCCGGGTATCGTCGCAAACGACGACATTACGTTGCAACTCAAACGCGGCGAAATCCACGCATTGCTCGGCGAAAACGGCGCAGGCAAGTCCACGCTTATGTCCGTTCTTTTCGGATTGTATCAACCCGAAAAAGGCGAGATTTTGAAGGACGGAAAAGTTGTGAAAATCAACAGTCCTAACGACGCCACCGCACTGGGCATAGGAATGGTGCATCAACACTTCAAACTTGTTGAGTGTTTCAGCGTGCTCGACAACATCATTTTGGGTGCCGAAGACACCGTTTTGGGATTTACGCAAAAGAAAAAAGCAAAACAAAAAGTGCTTGCTTTGAGTGAGAAGTACGGTTTTAACATCGATTTAAAAGCGCGTATAGACGAAATTACCGTGGGCATGCAACAGCGCACGGAAATCCTCAAAATGCTTTATCGCGACAACGAAATTCTCATTTTCGACGAGCCTACCGCAGTGTTGACGCCGCAAGAAATCGACGAGCTTATGCAAATCATGCGTAACCTCGCTGCAGAAGGCAAGTCAATCCTTTTCATCACGCACAAACTCAACGAGATTATGGCGGTTGCGGACCGTTGTTCAGTTTTGCGCAAAGGCAAGTATATCGGCACTGTCAACGTTGCGGATACGACCAAAGAAGAGCTTTCCACAATGATGGTCGGACATGCCGTCAAATTTGCCGTGGATAAAGACGAGGCACAACCCAAAGAAGAACTTTTGGACGTAAAAGGATTGTGCGTTCGCGACAAAATCCACAAAAAAGAAGCGGTCAAGGACGTTTCGTTCACCGTTCACTCGGGCGAAATCGTGTGTATTGCCGGTATTGACGGCAACGGACAATCCGAGCTGGTTTATGCGATCACGGGGCTCGAACCCGTTGAAAAAGGAACGATAGTTTTAAACGGCGAAGATATCACCAAAAAGAATATAAGACATCGCAACACACACGGAATGAGCCATATTCCAGAAGATCGCCACAAACACGGTCTTGTGCTCGACTACTCGCTTGAACAAAACATGGTGCTTCAACGTTATTTCGAACCGCAATTCCAAAAGGGCGGTTTTATCAAATTCGACGAAGTGCGAAAATATGCCGAAGGACTTATCGACAAATTCGACGTAAGAAGCGGACAAGGTCCGATTACGAAAGCGCGCAGCATGTCGGGCGGCAACCAACAAAAAGCAATCGTTGCAAGAGAACTCGACAGACCGCACAATTTGCTCGTTGCGGTGCAACCTACAAGAGGTTTGGACGTTGGCGCAATCGAATATATCCATGCTCAAATCGTAAAAGACAGAGACGAAGGCGCGGGCGTGTTGCTCGTATCATTGGAACTTGACGAAGTTATGAACCTCAGCGACAGAATCTTGGTTATGTACGAGGGAGAAATCGTCGGCGAACTAGATCCCAAAAAGACGACGGTGCAAGAGCTAGGTTTGTATATGGCAGGTGCAAAACGCAACGTCAATAAGCTTGAACAAACCGAAAGTGAAGATACAAACGAACAGGGGGCGGAAAAATTATGAACAACAATAAATTTAAACAATTTTTCTGCAATACGGGTGATTGGTTCAAGTCGCTTTTTACCGTTCAAAACGGACAAGAGCCTAAACTTTTGACACTCTATAAAAAACCCGGCACGAAATCGATAATATCGTCGTTGTTGTGTATTTTGGCAGGCGTTTTGGTCGGCTTTATCGTTATGCTGATCATTGCGGCGGCATCTCCTACGATTACGGCGGCGGATGCTTTCAGAGGGCTTGGCATTATTTTGGGCGGTCCGTTTTCAAGCGGAACGGCAAAGTATATAAGCATGAACTTCGGCGACATGATTTTCTACGCCGGACCGCTTATTATGACGGGTTTGTCTGTTGCGATAGCTTTCAAGACGGGACTTTTCAATATCGGCGCACCCGGTCAATATTATATGGGCGCGATGGGCTCGCTGTTGGTTGCGTTGAGCATACCGTCCAAAAACGGCGCGGAATCATTTTTCATTTGGTTGTTTGCCGTCGTCGTCGGTATGGCTTTCGGTGCGCTTTGGGGTGCGATTCCCGGATTGTTCCGCGCGTTTTTCAACGTCAACGAAGTCATTGTTTGTATTATGACGAACTGGATTTCCGCAAACATCGTTACGTGGGTATTCTCTTCGATGCCGCAACTTGTAAATACGGGAATGGGAAAATCCGGATATTTGATTACCACAGCCGCTACCGGCAACGGAACGCCGAAAATCGGGCTTGACAAATTGTTTCCGGGTTCGTACATAGATTTGGGCATAGTCATAGCAATCGTATTTGCGATAGTGCTTGTGATTATGCTCAACAAAACCACGTTTGGCTACGAACTGAAAGCGTGCGGCAACAACAGATATGCATCCAAATACGCAGGTATGAGCGAAAAACGCAACGTCGTGCTTTCAATGGTTATCGCAGGCGGAATCGCAGGCGTCGGAGGTGCGTTGTACTATCTCAACCCGGGCATCGAATTCCAATTCTTGTCGGCATACAGCAAGTTGCCCGACTACGGATTTAACGGAATCCCCGTTGCGTTGCTTGCGTCAAGCAATCCTATCGGAATTATATTTACCGGTATATTCCTCAGATATATCGCGCAGGGCGGAAACGAGCTTACTTCTGCAGGTTACAACAGATATATCGCCGATATAATCATCGCTCTTATCATCTACTTCGCAGGTTTTTCAAAGCTCATCATGGATATTCTTTCAAGACGACAGAAAAAACTTTCGGCAAAAGTTCAATTGAAGATAGACGAGAAAGCAAAAACAATCGATATGAAAGACGAGTACGTTCTTGAAAGAGAGTCGAGTGAAACGTTGGCGGAAAGCATAGAGAACGCCATAGAAGAAACAAACGACGCTTCGCCCGTCAATACGCAAAAGAAGGAGGTTGATCCGCAATGACCGTATTTATTATTCAAAATACCATAATTTACACCATTCCGCTTCTTATAGTTGCGCTCGGTGGTATGTTTGCAGAAAGATCCGGCGTCATCAACCTTGCCCTTGAAGGCGAAATGATATTCGGTGCTTTTATGGGTGCGGTGCCGTATACGGCTTCCAGATGTCGGGCGCAATGGCAGGCCTCGGCGGTTACGTGTATATAGCGACTACCGCGGGCGGTACAGCGGAAAGCACGGTCGCAGGTATGGGATTCCTTGCTCTTGCAATTATGATTTTCGGAAACTGGAAACCGCTTGGAATTGCGCTTGGCGCGGTTATGTTCGGTTTCTTGAAATGTATAAGCGTCATGTCGTCGCAAATAGAGTTTTTGAGCAAACTCGATTTGCCGATGTACTTCTACAACATAATCCCGTATTTTATGGTTTTGGTTGTTCTTGCGCTTACGGCAAAGAAATCCGGCTGCCCGAAAGCGGAGGGTATTCCGTACGACAAGGGTATGAGATAAAAACAATCCGAAAAACAGCTTTATTCAAAACAAAAATCCCGTCGCATTGCGGCGGGATTCGTTTTGTCTTTCGTATATCGGTTGTTTAACTTTTGTATATCTAATTGCTTTGTCTTTTGTGCAAAAGAGATCATTTAACCAAATCGATGAGAGCGAGTGCACGTTTGAGTGCGAGTTTGCTGTTTACTTTGAATTGGAAAGGAACTTCCTCATACACTTTTTTATGTCCTGTCGAGGTGTGCGGCGTGCGACCGTCATTGAACTCTTCCGCGTCGGGATCGAGGGGGAGATTGATACGCAAAGAAGTGCCGATTATGGTGATCTTTGCCACGATGTCGCCTTCGCGTCTATACGTGTCGCATTGCTTGCTGATTCTGCTCTTGATTTTCGGGGTGCCTTTTGCCGTTGCGGTGAGCGCGTCTTTGAGGATTGCGTAGCGTTCTTTGATGATGTCGTCCGCAAGTGCGTACTTCTCCGCAAAAGTGAGGCTCTTTCTTGCCGCCTTTTTCGCCATAACCTTGTCGTAATCGAACTTTTTGCCCAATGAGGAGTGAAGTTCTGTTACGTCTTCGTTCTCTTTCTCTGCGGTAAGGGCAACTTGAACTGGGTGTTCGTTGTCCGATGCGGGCAAGATTTGCGGTTTGTTCATTTCCTCAAACGCGGTTGCGCAGGGGAGAGCAACGCTCTTGTCGCAAAAAGCGCAATAATCGTATGCGCCGCACATATCGCGGTGATTGCTGACGCTATCGTTCCATTTTTGTTCGTCAAATTTTGCTTGCAATGCAATTTTGTCCATGGTGATTTATGCTCCGTATTACGTTTTCGTTGAAAAGTAAAGAGCGGCTTTTGCCGCGTTTATCCAACCTAATTGACCATATTGTACACAAATATTTTTGATTTGGCAAATATTTTGGCGTTCTATTGCGATATTTTTTTTTGTCGAGATATAGGTTCGCTTGAAAAATCATATAAAACCGCATTCTATTAGTCTTAAAAATATGTTTTAAGCATTCTATCCGCCTCAAAACTGTCATAAAAGAAAACCCAACCGAGAGGTTGGGACTGGTGTTCGTGAAGGGATTCGCCCAACAGCGATTGATACAAAGTCAATCGCGTGCAGCCCGACCAAAGGCGGGGCGCAACAGAGTTGCGGTGTGCAAAGCACACGTTCGAATCGCAAAAGAAAACCAACCGAGAGGTTGGGACTGGTGTTCGTGAAGGGATTCGCCCAACAGCGATTGATACAGAGTCAATCGCGTGCAGCCCGAACAAAGGCGGGGCGCAACAGAGTTACGGTGTGCAAAGCACACGTTCGAATCGCAAAAGAAAACCCAACCGAGAGGTTGGGACTGGTGTTCGTGAAGGGATTCGAACCCCCGACCTGCGGTTTAGGAAACCGACGCTCTATCCTGCTGAGCTACACGAACGTTTTTCATGTTCTTCTTTTCATATCATAGCAAATTGTTTCTGAAAAATCAATTTGTAGCGACTAATTTGTTCGACAGTTCCGGATAATATCACGATTGAGCTTTCGGTGTTTTTATTGCGCGTGTTAAGGTTGCAACCGACACGGCAAGTATTATCAAAAACAACGCCGCGCTTGTGCATAACCAATGATTTTTCGATATATTTTTCAATCTGCTTGTCAAATTTAAAAATATGAGTTACAATACCTATGCTACAAAATAAAATTGATTAAAGAATTTTATCGGGGTATGGCGCAGTTTGGTAGCGCGCTTGACTGGGGGTCAAGAGGCCATGGGTTCAAGTCCCGTTACTCCGACCAAGAAACTATGCGAGTGCAAAGGCACTCGCATTTTTATATACAATCGCAACCTTTGCGAAGTAAGAACGGTTGAGATTGTATATAAAACGGCAGAGAAACTCTGCCGAATTTCTTGAACTGGTATGAGCCGATAGGCGAAATACCACAAGAGAATAGATTTAAGAAGTGCGATGCAAACAACATGCGCTTGCGCATACATTGAAACGGATATAAAAAACGAGCACGCCGTGCGTGCCGAAGTTTGTACAGAGGTATGAGCCAACGGCGAAATACCACAAGTGGCTTTATGTGCTTATTCAAACGCAATCGTCGTGATTTTCATGACAATTGGTTTTTTGAGGGAGATGTGGTATAATGAATTAATCGTTTAAATGCTTAAACGAAAAGGAGTTTTTAGTATGGATATTTTGCAAGCAATAGAAGAACGCCACAGCGTAAGACAATATGCGGACAAGGCAATCGAGCAAGAAAAAAGGCAGGCGCTTTGCGACGAGTTGAAAAAAATCAACACGGAGGGCGGTTTGAATATTCAGATTTTGTTTGACGAGCCCAAGTGCTTCGATTCGATGATGGCGCATTACGGCAAGTTTTCCGGCGTGAAAAACTATATTGCGCTAGTCGGAAAGAAGGGAAAATCCCTCGAAGAGAAGTGCGGATATTACGGCGAAAGATTGGCGCTTGTCGCGCAAACTTTAGGTTTGAATACGTGCTGGGTTGCGATGTCGCACGGCAAGAGTGCGGCAAAAATCGAACGCGGTGAAAAACAAGTTTGTTTGATTGCGCTCGGATACGGCAAAACGCAAGGGGTTGCGCACAAGAGCAAAGCGGTGAGCGAGGTTTCAAAAACCGACGTCGCTATGCCCGATTGGTTTAAAAAGGGTGTCGAGGCCGCATTGCTTGCACCCACCGCAATCAACCAACAAAAATTTATGTTCGAGCTTTCGGGCGATGAGGTGTTTGCGACTGTTTCCGGATTCGGTTTTTATGTGAAAACGGATTTGGGAATCGCAAAATACCACTTCGAAGTTGCGTCGGGAAGGAGCGTAAAGTGAGCGAAAATCGATCGTTGCGTTTGTGTTGTTGAAAACTATCGCATAAAAGCGTTTTCAAAAACGATTTTGATGATATCATATCGATAGTAAAAGTCGAGAAAACAAGACGTTTGTCTTTGGAGAGAGAATGGAAATAACCGTTGAGCAATTTGAAAAACTGAACGACGACGAAAAAGTCGTTTTCGACATACGTCCCGAAACGGATAGGGCGTACGGCTTTATTCCCGATTCCGTGAGCGTCGAAGAGGACGAGTTGAGGGCGAATCCGCCGTCGGACAAGTCGAAGAAAATCGTCGTATATTGCGCAAAAGGCATATTGAGCATAGATATTGCAGAGTGGCTTTTTGAGCAAGGCTACGACGCATACAGTTTGCAAGGGGGCTATTCCGAGTATTTGCGCGTGCAGATGCAAAAACAAGTTGACGACGATTTTTGCAAGAGAGTCGAGCAAAGTTTGACGGGCAAATTCAAAAAGGATATATTCTCAAAGTTTTACAAGGCGATAAAAGAATACGAGTTGATAAGAGAGGGCGACCGCATTGCCGTGTGCATATCGGGCGGCAAAGACTCCATGCTCATGGCAAAACTTTTCCAAGAATACAAACGCCACAGCAACTTGAATTTCGACGTGAAATATCTCGTTATGGATCCGGGATATGCCAAAACCAACAGAGAAATCATCGAGGAAAACGCTCGCAGATTACATGTCCCTATCACCATATTCGAAACGGATATTTTCGAGTCCGTTTACAATGTAGACAAATCGCCGTGCTATCTTTGCGCGCGAATGAGAAGGGGATATTTGTACAACTTTGCAAAGCAACTGGGATGCAACAAAATCGCGCTGGGGCACCACTACGACGACGTCATTGAAACCATACTTATGGGCATGTTGCACGGCGCGCAGATTCAGACAATGATGCCGAAACTTCACAGCACCAACTTCGATGGTATGGAACTTATTCGCCCGCTTTATCTGATAAGAGAGGATGATATAAAGGCGTGGCGAGATTACAACGATTTGCACTTTATCCAATGCGCGTGCAGGTTTACCGACACTTGCACGTCTTGCAACAACGGGCAAAATCACTCGAAAAGGCAAGAAACAAAACTGCTTATTCGAGAGCTTAAAAAGAGTAACCCCGACGTTGAAAAGTGTATCTTTAAGAGCGTAGAAAACGTGCAACTCAACACCGTCATCGCATACAAAAAGGATGGAGTCAGACACAGTTTTCTCGACGAATACGACGAGCAATAATAGACGAAATAAGCAGTTAATCAGTGCATGAGCGCACGATAAAACGCTTGTTGTGCAAAAAACAAGAAACAAGGCAAAAGAAAAAGGAACCGCATTGCGGTTCCTTTTTTGCCGTTTTAAAGCGCTTATTTGTTGTTAGGCACTTCAATGCTTGCGTCGGAGAGCGCAAACGACGCGCATGGGTGAATGTAGCCGTACACCTTGTCTGCGTCGCGTCTGCCGTCCGTGTTTTCGGGGATAAAGACTTCGCCCGACAAGAGCTTGCTTCTGCACCAACCGCAGATGCCGCCTCTGCAACGATTGGGGCCTGCGATGCCTGCGCGTTCGAGCGCAACCAACATGTTTTCGTTGGCGTTGCAAGAGATATCGTATTCCTTATTGCACATCTTCACGTGTAAGTTGAAAACTTTGTCTTTTGCCTCTTGCGGATAGCCGGGGAGTTTCCACGGTTCTTTTGCCGAACCGAACAACTCTTTGCGGTAGAATTTTTGTTCGATGCCGAGTTTTTCGACTTCGCCGACGAGGGCGACGCACATGCGCTTGCGGAGTGCTTGTTCGAGTTCACGCGCGAGGTGTGCATACAATCCAAAAACCTCATTACGCCCATGCTGTTCAACGCGTTCAGACCGCTCACAATTCCGTTTTGGGAAGAGAGCTTACGGCGCAACGGAATAGAGTACGGCAGAAGGGTGCTGACGGAGTATTACGACGCGGTGCAAAGTTGTGACGTGCAAAAAGCAAA
>ULWP01063250.1_pt1 | contig 22854 bp, 15 predicted proteins | sample 1960461 | NCBI WGS metagenome assembly ULWP01 (sample SAMEA4835815, study PRJEB28245) | human gut metagenome | biome: gut microbiome; material: fecal sample | place: Denmark | collected 2008
TCGGGCAATTGGGAGCTCACGCTTGTTAACGCAGGGCATAAGCTGCCCGACGGATATGTGCCGTCGCTTGCAAACGCGATAAGCGGAAGCAGCGTGCAGCTTGATTCGAGAGTTGTTAAAGCATATCAAGAGATGTACGACGCCGCAAAGAAGGACGGCTGCGTTTTAACTCCGTATGCAGGGTATTGCTCGGTTTCTCGTCAAAACGATAATTACAACCGTAAGGTGAGTTATTATAAAAATCAGGGCTTGTCCGATGACGACGCCGCCGCAAAGGCGCGCACGTTTATTTTGCCGGGCGGATATTCCGAGCAAAATCTCGGTCTGTCAATGGATATTGTGAGTGCAAGCTCCGATTTTGCCTCTACAAAGGAGTTTTCGTGGCTTGTAAAAAATGCGCAGGATTACGGCTTTATTTTGCGCTATCCCGAAAATAAAACCGACAAAACGGGTATGAATTATCAGCCGTGGCATTGGCGTTATGTCGGCAAAGAGGCTGCAAAGGCGATGAACAAGAGCGGCCTGTGCCTTGAGGAGTATCTCAAAGCGGCATAAATCAAGACGAAGCTCAAAAAAGGGGAATTATATAATGCTTAACACAAGAGCCGGCGGAGTTTTAATGCATATCACGTCGCTCCCGTCAAAGTACGGAATCGGCGTAATGGGCGAAGAGACAAAACGGTTTATACGCCGTATCAAGGATATGGGGTTTTCATATTGGCAGGTGCTGCCGCTTTGTCCTACGGATTTTTACGGCTCACCTTATGCGTCTCCGGCGGCATTTGCGTTGTCACCGCTTCTGATTGACCCGGACACGCTCAAAAATGACGGCTTTGTGTCGGAAGACGACCTTGCAAGAAGCGTATATTACGGCTCGCCTTACACGGCGGACTACGAATTTGCCGCAAAAAGCCGCAGGGAGCTTTTAAAAATCGCGTATCAAAACAAGAAAAACGAAGTATCTGCGGAGACTGAAAAATTCTGCGAGGAGAACCCGTGGTGCGAAGCATATTCGCTGTTTTGCGCCGCAAAGGAAAAATTCGGCGGCAAACCATGGTATGAGTGGGATGAAAAATTCGCGCGGTACGAAAATGCGCTTAAAAACAGAGATGAGTTGAAAGACGAAGCCGATTTTTATAAATTCGAGCAGTATATTGCCTTTTCTCAATGGCACCGCATAAAGCAGTTTGCCAACGAAAACGGCGTAAAAATACTCGGCGATATGCCGATATACGTCTCAACCGACAGTGCCGATGTTTGGAGCAATACGGAGCTTTTTGAGATAGACGAGCGCAGCTTTGTGCGCCGCAGAGTTTCGGGAGTTCCGCCCGATTACTTCTCAAAGGACGGTCAGCTTTGGGGCAACCCGCTTTATAATTGGGATGTGCTTGAAAAAACGGGATACGCCTGGTGGCTCAGCCGCATAAAGGACGCTTTTCGACTTTATGATACGGTCAGAATTGACCATTTTCGCGCATTTGCATCGTATTGGGCTGTTCCTGCGGACGAAAAAACGGCGAAAAACGGCGAATGGGTCAAGGGGCCCGGAATGAAATTTTTTGACGCCTTAAAGAAAGAAATGGGAGACGTTCCTATTATTGCAGAGGATCTCGGCGTGTTCGGCGAGGACGTCACACAGCTGCTTGATAAAACTCGGTTCCCCGGTATGCGTGTAATACAGTTCGGCTTTGACCCGTGCGGAAACAGCACACATCTGCCGCATAACTATCCGCTGAATACCGTAGCATATGTCGGCACGCACGACAATACAACGCTGCTTGCGTGGCTTTGGGAGGCAACGCCCGAAGAGCGCGCCTTTGCGCTTGATTACTGCGGATTTACGGGCGATAACTGGGGCGACGGCGGATATTACAGCCCGTCCTGCCGCAAGATTATCGAAACCGTGTGGCGCTCTTCGGCAAAGCTTGCCGTCATTTCTTATCAGGATATGTGCGGCTTCGGCTCGGACGCGCGTATGAATGTTCCCGGCAGAGCGTTTGGCAACTGGCAATTCAGAACCACCGAGGAAACAATAGACGGTATAGACAAAAATTATTTCAGACACATTAACGACCTTTTCAGACGTACCGGCGGCGAATAAAAACGAAAAGCTCCCCCAAGGGGAGCTTTTTTAATGGGTTTTATTTACAAGGCGAAGCACTCTGATAGGCTCTCTTCAAAGGGAGCCGGACGCGAGTTCGCGAGCGGACGACGGGCAGACGAAAAAAAGCGAGACGAGAGTAAAATGTGAAAAAGTAAAAAACGACAAGCATCAAATGATACTTGCCGTTTTTGGAGCAGGTGAGGGGAATCGAACCCCCGTATTCAGCTTGGGAAGCTGATGTTCTGCCATTAAACTACACCTGCTTACGTGCTATGCTGAATATTTTATCATTATTTTTACAATAAATCAATAGTAATATGATACGCGGCACAGCTTAACAGAATCGTTTATGCTGTCGCTTCTTATTACAGCTTTTCCACGGAGAGCCTCAGCCTTTTCAAATCGTTTTCGTCGGGATGAGACAGAGCACGGTCAAAGTTTTCAATCAGCATATCGAGATTCGGCACGGGATTCGGCAGGCTTTTCATTTTGACATAGCGCTCCCTGACCGTTTGCGGCATTTTTCCCTGACACATATACTCACCGACTGTGATGTTGCTGCCGCTAATGCTCTTTTTTGTATTTGCGAGGATTTCTTTGAAGTACTCTTCGTCTCCGCCGAAGCCCGCCGTTCCGAAAAGAAAAATCCTTTTATTTTTCAGCTTTTCGAGCAAATCCAAGGTCGCCTTATCGGCGGTTCCCTTATCCGTCCAAAAGCCTATAAACAAAATGTCGGATTGTGTATCGGCGTTTTCGCACACTCCGAAATAATTGCAGTTTTCCTCCGGCAGCGCGTCGCGAATGGCGTCGGCGAGCAGCCTCGTGTTGCCTGTCGGGCTGCTGAAAATAATTGAATAGCTTTTATCTGTCATGATGAACCTCTTTGCTTGTGCGGCATATCACATATGCGGCGAAATTTTGTTATAAATTATTATATAATTACGACGGCAAACAGTCAACAGCCGCAAATGCCGAAAGCTTATACAAAAAGCAAGCTTTTCTGTGGTCGGCAATAAAAAGGCTTTCGTCTCAAGTGAAACGAAAGCCTTGATTTTATGTGTTTATGCTTGACGTTACGGCTTTGAGCCGCGCTTCAACAGCCTTTTCAGTCCTTGAGCTCGTCAACATACTCGGTATGCTCACGCAGATACTTTTTATCCTCGGGCTTAAGGTCAAGGCCTATGGTTCCGCCCGGATTCATAAGGTAATCGGGGTCAAAATAGTTTTTAAGCGTGCGGATTATGCCGTATTCCTTTTCGCCGAGGTAGCCCTCAAGCCACGGGGCAAACATCTTTCCGATACCGTGGTGGTGGCTGATGGCTGCACCGCTCTTCTGTATGGCGTCGAGAATTGTTGCGTGATAAGCACGGAACTCCTCTTCGTCCTGCATTTTAGTCATAAAGATGAAGTAGAGGTTGGCGCCCTGCGGATAGCAATGCGACATATGAGTTGTAACGATTGTGTTCGGAAGCTTATGGCAAACCTCACGAACCTCACGGTGAACACGAGCCATATTTGACCAGTTGACCGTGCACTCAAGCGTATCGATCATAAAGCCGAAATCCATGAGTGTATCGCGAAGATACGGGTCGTTGAAGCGGCCCTTTTCCCAGCCCTTGCATACGTAGCCGGTCATCGGGATACCGCCGTGCTTAACGGCAATTTTCATTATGTTATGCGCAACGTTTCTTGAGAAGCCCTTTTCGCCGTCTGTAAATCCGAGGAAGAGACAGCGCTCAAAGTCCTTGTAGCCCAATTTATCAAGAAGAGGCTCAAGCGGCGTTTCGTCAACGTTGTAAAGATGGAGCATTAATGAAGTCTCCTCCGGGTCTGAAAGACGGAAAACAGAGGAGAAGCCGCACTCACACTGCATCATTTCACGAGCGGCGCGCATAGCTGTCGGCCAGTCCTTGAACATATAAGAAAAGCGTTTTCTGTTTTCGGGCATCCAGCGGAAAAACTTGAGCGTGACCTCGGTAAGAACGCCGAAGGTGCCCTCGCCGCCCATCATGACCTGATTGAGGTTCGGTCCCGTTGCCTCTCTCGGATAGTGACTTGTCTCGATTTTACCTATCGGTGTGGCGTATTTCTGCGAAACAACTATATCGGCTATGGTGCCGTAATAGGTGCTGTTCTGACCGGCACCGCGTGTGACGGTCCAACCGCCGACGGAGGAATATTCAAACGACTGCGGGAAGTGGCCGCAGGTGTACGGACGCTTTGCGCCGAAAAGGCTCTGAGCGTTTTGAAGCGTTTCCTCAAGCTTTGGTCCGGACATACCTGCCTGAACGGTAATGGTCTGGTCGGTCTCATTGAATTTAATGACCTTGTTGAAGTTGCGGCGCATATCAAGAGAAACGCCGCCGTTAATGGGCTCAACGCCTCTTGTAACCGACGAGCCGCCGCCGTAAACATAGAGCGGTATTTTATTCTTTGTGACGTAGGCTACGATTTTCTCAATCTGCTCGCTTGTCTCCGGGAAAACAACAAGGTCGGGAAGAGAGTCAAAGCGACGGTGACGCATTCTGAGAAGATCGTACATTGTCTGTCCGTAGGAAACGGCGAGACGGTCGTAGTCGCTCTGTGAGACGTTCTTTTCGCCGACTATTGCGGCAATGGCCTTTACGTGCTTTTTGTCAATCTTCGGAGCGTGCTCTTCGCCGAGGTTTACGGGGTCAAGACCCAAATCGTCATTATACTGCATAAACTCCTCGTCCTTGAGATTGCAGCGTTTTTTAACATATTTGTAAAGGCTCTCCTTCGGATATTTGAAGAAGTCGGGGTCGCCCCAGCGGAAAATTGAACGATAGCTGTTCTCAGGTGCTCTCTGAAGCATCCATTTAGGCTCAAAGCCCTTATACGGTTTTGTACTCATTATCAGTGTCCTCCTGTTTGAAAATGATGTAGGTATTTTTCTATTGGCTTTAATCTTGAGGCAAGGTGAGAATACGCCTTGCCGTAAATTTTCATATAGGTTCGGTGGTTTTCCTCGTTCGGAATAAATACGTCTTTTTTATGTACCATATGCTCTATGGCGTCCTCATAGCTACCGTAAACACCCTGTGAAATAAACGCAACCATGGCACAGCCGACTGCGCTCGCCTCGTGAGTCTGAATACGGTGTACGGGCAAGCCGAACACATCTGCGGCAATTTGACATACGACCGGGCTGCTGGATCCGCCTCCGCCGGCATAAAGCTCATCTACCGTGACGCTTGAGCGTTTTTGCATTTTAACGAGCCCGTGGTACAGCTCTAAGCAGATGCCCTCTATTATGGCACGATACAAATGATAACGCGTATGGAAATCCGAAAAGCCTATAATTGCGCCGCTCGCGTTCGGGTTCGTGATGCCCGGAGTCCAAAACGGCTGTAAAATAAGTCCGCCGGAGCCGGCCTCAATATCCTTGATTTTATCGTCAAGATAACGCTCTATGCAAACGCCCTCCTCGGCGGCGTCAACCTTATCCTTCGCGGCAAACTGCTCTATAAACCACGAAATCATCCAAAATCCGCGATAGACCTCGAATTCGGGATTGAACATATCGTTCGGAACAGCCGGATAAGCCGGCATATAAGGCTGCGGTTCAAAATATTTTTTAACCGCCATCTGTAAGGTTGAGGTCGTGCCGAAGGAAATTGCCGCTCGGTTTGATTTTACAACGGACATACCGATGGTTTCACAGCCCTTGTCGGAGCCGGTTGCTATAAGCGGAAGTCCCGTTGGGATGCCCGTTTTTTCGGACGCATCTTTTGTGATTTTACCTATAACCTCGCCCGACGGAACAAGCTCACAGAGCTTTTCGGACGGAACATTGCACACGCAGCGCGTGAGAGCACCGGGTTTCATCCAACGGCGGTTTTTGTAATCAAACGGTACGTGACCTATCATATTTGCCACGGAATCCTTAAGCTCGCCCGTCAAAAGATAGTTGAGATATGACGGCAGCATAACGTATTTGTCTGTTTTGGCCCATATTTCGGGCTCGTTTTGCATAATCCAGTTGCCGGTAGAGGCTCGGTAAATCATATCTACCGATTCTCCCATTCCCACAAGCGAAAACAATGCGCGTTTTGCTGCCGGAATCTGCCCGTCCTCGTCGGCCTCACGCTCGTCGAGCCATAATATTATGTCACGAAGCGGACGTTTGTCTTTGTCGAGGCAAAGCACCGTGTCACGTATGCAGGTAAGGCATACGGCTGTTATGCGGTCAAGCTTATCGGCATTTCTCTCGATAACCTTTTTTGACATTTCGGCTATAATGTTAAAATAAAAATCCGGGGTCTGTTCTGCCCATCCGGGCTGTTTTGATAAATAAGGAACCTTGTATTTTTGCTGCTCCTTATCCTCAAAGTCTCCACTCTCATTGACAAGCAAGCATCTTGCACTCTGCGTGCCGACGTCAAAGGTCAGCACAAGTGACTGTTCCATTAAAGATTTTCCCCTCTTTCTTTTTTAAGGTTGCTTCTTCTCGTCCTTCAGGATATTGCTTGTTGCAATCAAATCCACGCCGAGATTGAGAATATTCGGTACAACGACTTCCTCTCGTCCGAGTCGTTTTGAAACGGTGATACGGTTTACCTCGTGCATCAGGTCGAAAATTCTGTTTTTGGGAATCGGCCCCGATACGCGAACGGGCAGAACCGGTACCGAAGGGAAGGCGGTGCGCACCGTTGTGCAAACGGTACGACGCGGGTCGGTCATTTCGCTTACGGCGAATTCTTTGCCCCTTTTGCAGGTGTTGCCGGTCACAACGAGCTCGTCGCCGTCTGATGTAATCGTCATTCTGCACGAACGGGGACAAACGATGCAAACCAATTCTTTTGTCATTTTACACCGTCTCCTTTACCGAGTCTTTCCAGCCGAAGCTCCACTCGGCTGTTTTCGTTTAATTCGCATGCGCTGAAATCAATCGTGAGATTTTCCATTTCGGGCGGACGCATAAATGCGTAACGCTTTTTAAATATTTCCTTACCGCCCGCGTAAATATGAAGCACACAGTTGTTCTCCTCCTCGCGGACGCGGAAATACAGGTCTGTTTTACTGTTATCCTCGTTGAGATTGAGCCTTTGCGGCACTGCGTACAATAAGCCGTCGCCCGGGGTTATCTCAATAAGCCGTCTTTCTCTGCCCGAATAAGCAGCGGCTGATTTTCCCGCCTGCTCGGCGTTCTGCGAAACAAAGTCAACCAAATCGTTGACGTGCAAAGCGTTGCCGCAGCTGAATACGCCGTCGATGCTCGTCATACACTGACCGTCGCATACGGGACCCTTTGTGCGTGGGTCAAGCTTTACTCCGACGGACTCGGCGAGCTCGTTTTCGGGAATCAATCCGACCGAGAGAATCAGCGTGTCACATTCGACGCGGCTCTGTGTACCGGGTATCGGAGCCATATTTTCGTCAACCTTTGAAATCTCAACTGCTTCGAGCCTGTCAACTCCGAACACGCGAGTGACGGTGTGCGACAGGTGTAGCGGAATGTCATAATCGTGCAGGCATTGATGCAGGTTTCTCGTAAGTCCCGACGGCGTAGGCTTTGCCTCATAAACGCCGAGAACCTTTGCGCCCTCAAGCGTAAGCCGGCGCGCCATGATAAGTCCTATATCTCCCGAGCCGAGAATTACGCATTTTTTGGCGGGCATAAGCCCGAGCAGATTTGTAAAATGCTGTGCGGTTCCGGCCGTGAAAACGCCTGCAGGACGCGTACCGTGAATAAATACCTGCTTGGCGGTACGCTCGCGGCAGCCCGTAGCCAGCACAAGCGCTTTTGCCGTAAATATCGAAACGCCGCTTCTGCCGACGGTATGCACCGAAAAGCTTCCGTCGCCGTTTTTGTCTATTTTCGTGACAAACGTCAGGGTGCTGTATTCGATATTGCGTTTGTACAGCTCATCCTCAAACCGCTCGGCGTATTCCGGACCGGAGAGCTGCTCGCCGAAGTGATGAAGACCGAAACCGTCGTGAATGCACTGCTTGAGTATTCCTCCGAGCCTTGCCTCTCTTTCAAGAAGGAGAACCTTGGCACCGTTATCGTGAGCGCTTATCGCCGCCGCAAGTCCGGCAGGGCCGCCGCCGACAACGAGTACGTCATAGTTACCTGTCGTCATCACTCTTCGCCTCCTTCGTTTACCTTTGTTTCGCCGTATGTTATCACCGCTTCCGCCGAGGATTTTTTAACCTCATACAGCGGAACGCCGAGAAATTCGGCAATTATTTTGGTGACAAGCGGCGAGCAGAAGCCGCCCTGACAACGTCCCATTCCCGGTCTTATGCGTTTTTTGATACCGTCAACCGTCGGAACGCATATCGGGGATTTCAAAGCGTCGAGAATTTCGCCCTTGCTGATTTGCTCGCAGCGGCAAATAATCTCGCCGTAGTCGGGATTTTCGGCTATCATTTTTTCTCTTGTATCGTCGTCCATTTCGCGAAGCACGGGAACGCCCTTGCGAATGGGATTATAATTGTTGTTTTTTTCAACCGTCTCGGTCTTGCCGAGCATATCGACCGCAAGCTCCGCCATATCGACGGCAACCGCGGGAGCGGTTGTAAGTCCGGGGGATTGAATACCGGCTACATGAATCAAATTCCTTGTTCTTCTGCCGGGTTCAAGTATAAAATCCTCCTCAAAGGTAGGAGCGCGAACGCCCGTGAAATAAGTGATTATATCACGTTTTGACAGCGCCGGCATTGTTTGAGTCTGCTTGTCGAAGACGGTTTTAATGCTCTCGGCACGTGTTTCCGTGTTTTCCTTTTCAACCGTTTCTACGGCGTCGGGTCCTACGAGAAGATTATCGTGGACGGTGTGCAATATGCCGCCGCCCTTTGAATGGGTTTTACCGTGAACGCTTATGTCCTTTACGGAGGCCACCGAGTGCATATATGCGCCTGCTTTTTGGTCAAGAATCGAGTTGGTTCCTCGGCGCGGATGAATCGAGAAAAATCTGTCATCCGCCATGGCGGCGATATCCTCGGCAAAAACACCTGCGGCGTTGATAACGATTTTCGGATGAATAACGCCTCTGTTGGTGGTAACGCTTATGATGTTATGCTCCGATACCTCCATGGAAAGCACGGCGGTGTTAAGACTTACCTGCGCGCCGTTTTGAACGGCGTTTTCGGCATAGGCTATGGTGAGGCCGTACGGGCAAACACAGCCTGCGCTCGGATTATACATTGCGAATTTTGTCTCCGGTGTGAGGTTCGGCTCGCGGCGCATAAGCTCCTTGCCCGAGATTATCTCGGTGTCCTCTATGCCGTCGTGATGCTTCCGCCAAAAAGCATACAGACCGATAAGCGGCTTCAGCGCGGCGTTGCGGAAAAGCACATATTGACCTACCTGCTTAAACGGAACGTCAAGCTCGCGGCAAACGTCTGCATACATATGGTTTGCGCGGCGAATGTACTTGTGCTTGAGCGAGCCTTTGCCGAGGTCGATTCCGGGGTGCACCTCGCCGTCGTTGCGTCCCGACGCCTGAAGCGCAAGGTCTGCCTCTTTGTCTACAAGTAAAACGTCAAGCTTCCACTTGGTCAGCTCTCTTGCTATCGAAGCACCTGAAATGCCGCCGCCGATAACAAGCACGTCGGGTGTTCTGCCCTCGAGGAAATCATCCTTGAGAGACGGCAGACGCGTCGGAGCGGGCTGCTCGCCCGTGTAAACAATATCGTTGACAATATGCGTTGTGCTGAATTTTTTTGCCGCCGCTTGGCAAGCCGCGACGATTTCGCCCCAATCGGAGCTTTTGCCTCGAACAAAAATCGAGCCGTTCTCCTTTGAAGCACTGAATTTTCCGCCGAAAGTCTTTTTCAATTTTTTGTTAATTGATGATATGTTCATAACTTCAAGCCTCTTTTAATCAGCCTTGCAGTCGGTCACACGCCCGACTGTGCATAAAAAATATGTCGGTTAACTGACCGACTCATAAGCCAAGTATAATTCCGCAAGAAGCGTTTGTCAATACTTTTAACTAAAAAAATCACTCTTATGTATTTTTTTTGTGAATATTGTTTTGTAGACATTGCCGATTGTTCGTGTTATACTTTAAGAAATTTTGCAGGAGGGTATTATGGCAGCTCAAAGACCCGAAAATATAAACGAAATCATACTTGATACTGCTGAGGAGCTTTTAAAGGTAAATTCCTTTTCGGAGGTGACTCTCGCGAAAATAGCCGAAAAGGCAAACATTTCGAAGGGCACGCTGTATTACTATTATAAAAGCAAAAACGAAATACTTTTTGCCGTTACCGACCGCTACCTTTCGCGCCAATGGGACGAGCTGATACAATGGACGGAAAATAAGGAAAAGGATACCTCGCCGCACCGTCTTGTAAATTATGTAATCGAGAGAAATATAGCCTATGCCGGGCTCAGGCTTCACCTCTTTGACGCGGCATTGCTCGGCGACGAGGAAATCAGAGCTAAGCTGATTCATCGCTATGATGAATTCCAAAAGCTCATTTCGGCAAAAATCGCCGAGAGAACAGACGTTGTTTCGGCCGACTATTTCACTTGGCTTATTTTGATGGTTTCCGATGGTATTATTATTCAAAACAGCCTTAAAAACGAGTCCTTCGATACTCGGAAATTTCTTGAGAACAGCACCGAATACATTAAAAAAATCGAGAATATGCATAAGCCGCAATAAACGAAAGCCTCCGTCTTAATAACGGAGGCTTTTTACTGCCGTAAAAGCAGAAAAGGGAAACGAAAAGAATTATACTTTGTGTTTTTTCTTTTTGCGCAGGCCCGCCGTGACGCCTGTTACGCCGCCGCTGACAAGCAGCAGGGAAATCCATAAAGCGAGGTCGCTTGCATTGCCGGTTCGGGGAGATTTCGGATTGCCCGGCAGCTTAGCCGTTACGGTGTCGGCCTTTTTAATTTCGTTTATACCGTCTTTGTCGCTGTAATACTTATCACAGCCGCCGCAGTACCAATACTCGATATTGCCCTCGGCAGTCTTAGTTGCCGCCTTTGCATCGATGTGCTTTAAGTCGGTGTGATTGTTTGAATCAGGCTTTCCGTAAGCCTTGCCGCAGTATTCGCATACCGCTTTTTCGGTGCAGGTCGCATTTCCGCCCGAGCAAGCCATTGTTTCAACACTCTTGCAGCCGTCCACGGTACATTCACGGCTATGCGTGCCGTCGCCGTTTGATGCCCATTCACCGAAGGTGTGCCCGTCGTTTATCGTCACGGTCATCTCGGCGGTGTTGCCTGCCTTATCGGTGACAACAATTTTCTGTTCGCCGTCCGCAGGAGAGAGAGTAAAGCCGCCGTTTTCATCAAGCGTGACCTTTGTGCCGTTTACGGTAACTGTATCTATATACTTCTCGTCAATTGTAACTGTCTGTGCCTCGCAGTAGGTCTTGCCGTTTTCAATGCCGCCGATTACAGGCCGGATATTATCGAGCGTTATGCGGTCGGAGCGAAGATATGTTATATTCATGCTCTCGTCAACAAGCATTGCATAAACAATATATTCTCCGTTAGGCTCTATTAAAAACGGCTCATCATACGCATTGTATACAAGAGAGCCGAGCTCCGTCTCAGAGAGGTCCCGATTTGTCACCAGATAAGAGACAAACACGGTTCCGCTGTTATCGGAGGCGTTTATCGTTACCTCCTGCGTGTCCTTAAAGAACAGACCGAAGGTCAGCTTGTTTAAGAATTCGCGCCATTTATTTGTGCCTATGATAATTTCGCCCGTCGGCTTTTCAATGTCTTTCCACCGTGCTTTAAGCGTTATATTCTCGGCAGGCATGGTCGTGGGAATTTCCGTGTCCCACCCCGTGAAGGTGTAGCCCTCTCTTGTCGGGTCGGCAGGGGAGGCAATCTGCGTGCCGTAATCCTGCGTAATGGTAATATCCGCTTTGCCGTTTTCGGGTTTGAATGTGATGGTATATTGATTGATCTCCCACTTCGCCCAATATTCCTTATTGCCCGTTTTGGTGTTGCCGATTGCCGTCACAGGAGAGCCGGTCAGACTCTCGTTATCATACCAGCCCTTGAACGTGTGGCCTGTATAGGTCATATCGTCGGCTGTCGGGAGTGTTGCGCCCACGCCATAGGTATAGCCTGTGACATCCTTCCCGTCTGCGATCGTGCCGCCGTTCGTATTCAAGGTTACGGCGTAGGTCGGGGCTGTCCACTGCACAGTCAGTTTCGTCACCTCAGCCGGAACAATGGCACCGGGCGCGTAGAGCTTGCCGTCGCTGCCAAGCCACATAAAGAAACTCCCTGTATTTTCGTCCGGGCGGGTCATGCCGCCGGACAGGGGAGCGGTAAATGTGCTGCCGTTTTTCACGATGATCTGAATATCCTCGGAGCTGCCGCCCAGCTTGCCGCCGTTCAGGTCAAGGGTAACGACCTTCATCCCGTCAGAGCCCAGTGTGTCAGAGTTCAGGACTTCAAGGACGGGGCGGAAACCGACGCGCGGGTCGGAGGACGCAGCATAGTAGTAGCTCCAGTAGCGGGCCGAATTGGACCCGCGAACCGCACGATACCACGATTCGTAACTTGATGTGTCCTGCCCCCACGAATATATGTCGTTCCAGTTTTTGACATAGCCGCTGTTCTTGTCCAGCACTGCGTCCCACTCATTGCTTTGTGGCGTACCGCGCTCTGAATCGTCTGAACCGGTAAACCCACTTCCCACAGACGGTGCGCGCAGGGTATAGTCCACGCCGCTGCTGGCATAATTTTTGCCGAAAATCAGACTTGCAGTATCTAAGTTATTCCAGTTTACCTTAAGCGTTACGGCATAGTCCGCCACAAACAGGCTGTGAGCGTATTTGTTCTGCTGTGCATATTCCTCGGTGGTCGCCATCGCAGACGTGAGTTTGTAGGCGTCCACCGTGCCTGCATAGGTAAAAGGCACATAATGCAGGGTGCCGTCCGGCAGAGCGCTGTTTAACGTTCCGGGAATGTTCATCGCCGAAAGGTCGAAATAGTATCTGCCGCCGGGGGTGAGGGAAAACTGTTCGTCAGGCTGATTTTCCACCGTCAGCGCAATGTCTGTGAAATTACTTGCGTAATCGGTATTATAATCGCCGTTATACTGTTCGCTGAAGACCTTCAGGGTATAGTCGCCCGGCGCAAGGTCGGACGGGATTTTGATTTCAACCGTTCCGCTTTCGGCAGTAGGCTGTGCTACTCTGCTGTAATACTGTGTGCCGCTGTTATCCGCAATGATAGCGGAGATATATTCATTTATCCCTGTGGTCGCCCCGGTGTAATGCAGCGTAACGGTATCGTCGGGGGCGCCGCTGACAGCTTTTTCCGTTACGGCAAAATTGCGGCTACTATCTAAAAGGGTCAATTTCCATTCGTTGCCGCTGTATTCGGAAATCGGGGTCAAGCCTCCTTCGGGCTTTCCGCCCACGGCGGCAGATGCAAAAAGGACAGAGTCCAAATTCAAGTCGAAAGCGGGACGAACGCCAAACTCCTTGGAAGTAGAGTATCCACCATAGTAGCGGACTTCACCTCTACCAGCCACAAAGGCAGTGGAATAGTCTTCGTCTGGGGAGCGCAGCCACCAATAGCTTGACGCCCAACCCGGATGCTCGGGATCCACGACACGCAAATCGTTGTTTACCGCATTAGCCTCTTTTGAGGAAAGCGGCCAAAAAACAGCATTGCTTACCGCAGGACCCGCTACACCGTCGGTATTTTCCTCATCGTAGTTTCCGCTTGCAAGGGTCCGTTTTTCAACAGCATCGGTTTCTTTCGCCGTCAGCTTATCCGCAAGCGCGTCTATTGCCTCTTTCAACGCGCTGTCCGCATAAGCGTTGCTCGCACCGAACTTTGACAACCCCATGTTATTTGCCGCAAGTAAGGTCGTTTTTCCTGCTGCGGCGGCAACACCGTTTCCGTCATAGCCGATAACTCGCCATGCGGCAGGCTTGTTTTCGTGGTTTTGCCCGAAATACACGATAGGTGCACTCGCTGTGTTTACGGTTTTATTCAGTGCGTCTGCGCCAAGCTGTATCGTCTTTTGCAAACGCAAACTCAGTGTGCTTTCCTTCTGAATATTGTAATCTGCCAGCGTGCGCCCGTTCTCAAGCTCTTTTTCGCCGAAAAACAGTCTTTGCGCATCGGGAGAAAAGCCCGTTTTATCCCGAATTTTTTCCTTGACCTCGTCAATGCTGTCGCCCGACACAACCTCGAGCGTTAAATTTGCCTGACCGACAATTTTCAAGTCAATGTAAATCTCAATTGCACTTGCCATCATCGGTACAAAGCTCATCATCATACAAAAGGCGAGCAGGATACTAAGTATTCGTTTTTTCATATTCTATTACCTCCGTTTTCGTGTATGTCGGCTCAGTCAAGAGCAGTTATTGTAATAGTACCTCTGAAGCCACCGAGATAAGTATTGTATGCCGAATTTTCAAACCACAACTGCAATGTAATGTCTTTATTTGACGCATCATACATTCTGTTGAAATTAAAGGAATGTTGATCATTGGTATACGGTATTTTTGTCCCGTCCCTTTTTATTCGTGTAAGCTCCCTGCACAGATCGTCATCATAACCGTCTGTCATCTGAATAGAGTAATTGCCGCTGTTGTTAAATTCGTTTGAACCAACTTCGAGAGAACCGCTTAAGCAGACATTGTAAATATGTCCTTTTTTGAGGGTAATATTATTCCTGTAGGATGAAATCAAGCCGCCCTTGTTTATTTTTTCGTAGACAGAAATATTGACACGACTGTTATTCAGTACTGTCCTCGGAGAGTTTGCCTCTCCGTAAAAATATCCCGAACAGCTGCCGTTCTGACCGGCGTCGCCCTTGTCGCCTTTATCGCCCTTGTCGCCTTTGTCACCCTTATCGCCTTTGTCGCCTTTGTCGCCGGGGTCACCTTTGTCGCCCTTTTCTCCCTTTTCGCCGTCTGTGCCGTCAACACCGTCTGTGCCGTCAACACCTGCGGCTTTTACACCGGTGTCGATTTCTCCGATCCACCAGTTGCCGTTTTCGCCGATAAAAGGTGTTTTACCGTCTTTGCCGTCAGAGCCGTTTTGCCCGTTTATTCCGTCCTTACCGTCGGCTCCGTCTTTGCCGTTTATACCGTCGGCTCCGTCCTTGCCGTCAAGACCTTTTAAAACCGAAAGGTCGTAAAGGTTCAGCCATATTTCATCGCCGATATAACGCCATTGCAGGATATTTTCGCTTACGCGAAATTCCGGAGTTTTTCCGTTTGCACCGTCCGTTCCGTTCTGTCCGGCGGGGCCCTCTATATCGGCTATCGCAACGAGATTCTGCCACTCGTCACCCTCGTATCGCCACTGTATGTGGGTTTCGGTTCGCTGCACCTCTATGTTTTTGGCATTAATGCCGTCCTTGCCGTCGGCACCGTCAATTCCGTTAATGCCGTCTTTGCCGTCTATGCCGTCTTTTCCGTCGGTGCCGTCTTTTCCGTCTATGCCGTCAACGCCGTCTTTGCCGTCTATGCCGTCAAGACCGTTTTTTCCGTCGGTGCCGTTAACGCCGTCTTTTCCGTTCTCGCCGTTTGTTCCGTTCTTACCGTCTTTCCCGTCAACTCCGTTAATTCCGTCCTTGCCGTTTTCTCCGGAGGCACCACGCAGCTCGGTAAGTGCCACAAGGTCGCGCCAGTCGGCTTCATCGCTGTATTTCCACTGAACCGCCGTGCCGCTGTTGCGCACCTCCGGCAACACGGCACCGGTTTTTTTCACTTTGCCGCATCCTGCGACAAAAACAATGAAAAGCACCAAAAGCATACCTGTGAGCAGTTTTTTCCCTGTTCTCATCTTCTTTCCTCCGTTTCGCCGTCCGTAGACAGCTTAAAGTCATATTTCATTTCAAGCATGGCAAACAGCTTATGCATAACTGTGACGGCAAGCTCCCGAATATCAATCGAGCCGATAAAAGCAAGCACCTTTGCCTGTTCTTCCTCCGGTACACGATATACTCTCATTGATGCCGTCAAAAAGCGGCTGAGCTTGCGCTCCAACGGGAAATGAATATCACATTTGCGAGCCATATAGTTACGCATAAGTCCTGCCGTGCCGATTTCCATTTCGTAAAAGTCACTTTCGCTGTAATCGGGGAAATTTGCTCCGAAAATCTGCTTTAATTCCGCCGTGGTGTGCAGATAGATGAATTCCGCCGTGTCGGGCTGAGAATATGCTTCAATGTAGATTTCTCGCAGGTTCTCGTTAAGCTCCGTTAGCGTGAGCTGAAGAGACGTTTCCACCGCATAGGCGTATACGGGCGGCAGCTTTTTGTCCGCAATGCTCCTCGCCACGTCAAATTGACCGCCGAACATCGATTCGGTCAAATCCAGCAAGATTTTATCCTTGGTCGGAAACAGATTTAAATAGCTGCCCCTTGCGACGCCTGCTTCCTCGACTATTCGACTGACGGAGGTGCTTTTGTAGCCCTCCTCCAAAAACAACCGAACGCACGCCGTTAAGATTTTTCTTTTTGTTTCACTGCTGTTTCTACGCAAATATATCACCTGTTTATAATATTATTAGTATGCATACCAATAATATCATATAGCATACAAAAAAGCAAGAGAATGTTGATTATTAACACGTTATGAGTAGGTCTTGCTTAAAATAAACGGTTTTTCATATAATAATGCACTTAACCCCTCGGATAATGCAGACGCATATCCGAGGGGTTTTGGCCGTTTCTGTATCAAAATATATTGTTTTGAGGTGCTTCACGAGGGCTCAGCTGCTTGATTATATAAAATAAGATGCGGGAGACTTAGCGTTATTCGCATTCGCATATACTTTTTCTTGTGTGCAATATCGAAGATGGCGTTACCGAAAATTCGTCAAGCCCCCATTTGCAAAGCAAGGGAATAAGACGTGTATCGGCTGCCGCTTCTCCGCACATTCCGACGGGGATGCCTGCCTTTTTGGCGTTTTTGATCGTCGTTTCGATAAGGCGCAGAACCGCAGGCTGAATCGGGTCATACAGCTTTGAAACAGCGGCGTTTCCTCTGTCAACAGCCATGGTGTAGCCCGTCAGGTCGTTTGTGCCGATGGAAAAGAAATCAACCTCTTTTGCAAGCAAATCGGAAATTATTGCCGCCGACGGAGTTTCTATCATAACGCCCACGGGAATGTCGGCGAATTTAAGACCCTCATTTTTAAGCTCATCTTTGCATTCTTCGATAAGGGCTTTTGCTCTGCGAACCTCGTCAAGTGTCGTTACAAGCGGAAGCATAACCTTTATGTTTCCGAAAACCGCTGCGCGGAGAATTGCACGAAGCTGAATTTTGAAAATTTTAGGGTTGTCAAGGCAGTATCTTATCGCGCGGTGCCCGAGAAACGGGTTGTCCTCTTTTTCGATTTTAAGGTAATCTATCGCTTTGTCTCCGCCTATATCGAGTGTGCGAATGATAACCTCTTTGCCGTCCGTTATCTTTGCGACGGTTGAATATGCTTCGTACTGCTCCTGCTCTGTGGGAATAGAGGCTCTGTCCATAAACAGAAATTCCGTCCTGAAGAGGCCTATGCCCTCGCCGCCGTTTTGCAATACGTTCTGTGCGTCCTCAGCCTTGCCGATGTTGCCGTACACATGCTTTTTTACGCCGGATTTTGTAACGGTTTCTTTTGAGAAGTATTCGTTGAGGCTTTCTTTTTCCTTCAGATATGCCGCCTGTTTGGTTCTGTATTCTTCAAGCTCTTCCTCTGTGGGGTCGGTAAATACTTTCCCCTTGAAGCCGTCTGCAATAATCATATCGCCGTCCGAGATTTTTTCAACCGCATTGACGACCGACAAAACGGCGGGTATGCCCATGGCACGGGCAAGTATTGCGCTGTGACTCGTAACGCCGCCGACCTCGGTGATAATTGCGGAAACATTTTCCCTGTTTATTTGTGACGTCATGGACGGGGTGAAATCCTTGGCGATGAGAACAGAGCCTTTCGGTACGGATGAAATATCCACACTTTTTACACCCAGAAGAATGCGCAAAAGGCTGTCTCTTATATCCTTTACATCCGAGGCGCGTTGGCGCGTAAGCTCGTCGTCAACGCCCGAGAACATATTGATAAACATAGTGCATATGCTGTCAACCGCCGCTTCGGCAACAGAGCCGTTGTCGATTGCTTCTTCCATCTGTGCGAGCATAAACGGGTCCTCAAGCATAACAAGATGTCCCTCGAGTATCTCCGCCTCTTTATTTCCGGCGGCCTTTTTAAGCTCCGCCACAAGTGATTTTGTTTCGTCGGAAAAGTCGGCGACTGCCGAGTGCAGACGCTGTTTTTGATGATCCGAATCGGTAAATTTTACGGATGAATAGTCAAGGTTTGTGTCCCTTATAACAACGGCCTTGCCGATTCCGAAGCCTTGAGATGCGCCGATTCCTTTAAGCATTAAACCCACCCTTTCATTAAGCCGCGGCAATATTATTCTTCGCCGAAGCCCGATGTGATAAGCTCTTCGGCTTTTTTGAGCATTTCGTTTTCGTCTGCGCCGCTGCACTCTACGGTGATTTCGCTTCCGCATTTGATGCAGCCTGCCATTATATTCATAATGCTCTTGCCGTTGATCCTTTTACCTCCGAAAACAATGTCAACTTCCGAAGAGAATTTAGACATTTCCGTTACAAAGGTGTTTGCCGGACGCATATGAAGTCCCATTTTATTAGTGATTGTAAAAGTTTTCTGTACCATAATAATTCTCCTTATGTTTGATACCTGCCGAGAGGATGATGCCCCTCGGCACGGTTTCTGATTGTTTGTTATACGGATTCTTTACGATCCTTTTTAAGAAGACCGAGCATCAGTGCTCCGACAACCGAGCCTGCAATAAGGGCTACGATATAGAGAAGCGGATGGTCGCATACTATAAATGTGAAGATTCCGCCGTGAGGTGCGGGGCATGTAACGTTGAACAGTGATGTAAGAGCACCTGCGACAGCAGAGCCTACTAAGCATGAGGGGATAACTCTGACCGGGTCGGAAGCGGCGTAGGGGATAGCACCCTCCGTAATGAAGCACAGACCCATAAGATAGTTTACGGGACCTGATTTGATTTCTTCCGATGTCCACTTCTTCTTGTTGAAGGTTGTTGAAAGTGCGATTGCAATCGGGGGAACCATACCGCCTATCATAACAGCCGCCATAATCCATGTGTTGCCGTCAGCTATTGCAGCCGTGCCGAAAACATAAGCCGCCTTGTTGAACGGGCCGCCCATATCCGTTGCCATCATTGCCGCAAGCACTATGGAAAGGAGTATTTTGCTTGTATCGCCGAGCGACGAGAGGAACGAGGAAAGACCGGAGTTGACAACGCCTATAACGGGATTTATAAGACACATAAGAAGGCCCATGATAAGCGTGCCGAAAAGAGGATAGATAAATACGGGCTTTATTCCGTCCATTGATTTCGGAAGCCAAGAAAATGCCTTTTTGAGGAGATTTACAATAATACCGGCAAGGAAGCCTGCGAGCAGAGCACCGAGAAAGCCCGACACCGCTTTGTCGTCTCCGGTAAGGCTTTGGTTTTCAATCAGCGAGCTGAAGGTGTAACCGTTTGCCGCAAATACGCCGCCTATCATACCGGGCAAAAGACCCGGTCTGTCGGCAACGGACGATGCGATATAAGCCGAAAGAATGGGGAGCATAAGCGCAAATGCCGCTTTGCCTATCCAGAATACAATTGCCGCAACGGGACTTGTGAAGCCGAAGGTTCCGCCGACATCGGCATTGCCTGCAAGCGTATCGAACAGGAAGCCGAGAGCTATGAGAACTCCGCCGCCGACAACGAACGGGAGCATATGCGAAACACCGTTCATGAGATGCTTATAAAGTTTGTGCCAGCCGCCTTCCTTTTCGTCATCATCAATAGGCTGCTTTTCACTTTCGTCGGCGTGATATATCGCGGCTTTTCCGTCAACGATTCTTTTGATAAGCTCTTCGGGCTTGTTTATTCCGTTTGAAACCGAGGTCTTTACAACGGGCTTGCCGTCAAAACGTGCCATTTCGACGTTTTTATCTGCGGCAATGATTATTCCGTCGCATTCTTCGATTTCCTTTTTTGTGAGCACGTTTTTAGCACCGCCGGAGCCGTTGGTTTCGGCTTTGAGCGGATAGCCTAATTTTTCGCCCGCTTTTTCAAGTGCCTCTGCCGCCATATAGGTATGCGCTATGCCCGTCGGGCAGGCTGTAACTGCAAGTATTCTGTAACCGTTCGGCTTTACTTCGGGCTTTACCGCTTCCTCGGGGTATTTCTCCGCTTCCTTTTTGTCGATTATTTCTAAAAATTCGTCCGTCGTTTTTGCGCCCCGTAGAGCCGCGCAAAATTCCGGTTCCATAAGCATTACCATAAGACGGGAGAGTATTTCGAGATGTAAATCTCCGTCAACGGGAGCGGCAATCATAAACAAAATGTCCGAGGGCTTGGAGTCGGGAGCACCGTAATCAACGCCGTTCGGAACCGTTATCGCCGAAAGACCTGGAGTCTTTACGCTGTCCGATTTTGCGTGCGGAACGGCAATTCCTTCTCCGATTGCGGTCGAGCCCTGAGCCTCTCTTGCAAGGATAGCCTCCTTGTACGCCGCCTTGTCGGCAAGATTTCCTGCCTTTTCGTGCAGGGAAATCAGCTTGTCGATTGCCTCTTCCTTGTCGGTGAGAGAAACATTAAGAGCAATCGCATCCTTTTTTAATAAGTCGATGATTTTCATAAGTATTCCTCCTTATTTATACTCCGCGTTAAAGACGCGTTCAATTTCTTCACGGGTTGCAAGCTTTTCGGAAAAGGCCGTTGCGTTTCCGCACGCCGAGCCGAGTCTTAAAGCGTAGGAATAGTCGGCGGTCTTGATATATCCTGCCGTAAAGCCTGCTACCATACTGTCTCCGCAACCGACGGAGTTTATGAGCTTGCCCTTTGCGTTGCCTATTTTGTGGACGCATCCGTTTTCGTCCGTAAGCATTGCGCCGTCCTTTGCCATTGAAACAAGCACGTTTTTAGCACCCATTTCCTGAAGCTTTTTCGAATATTTCACAATGTCGTCATCACTCTTTATCTGGACCGAGAACAGGTCGCCGAGCTCGTGATGATTCGGCTTTATTAAAAACGGTTTGTATTTGAGCACGTTTTTGAGCAAATCGCCCGTTGCGTCAACCACGCAGTTTATATTTCTGTCGCCGACTCTCTCAAGTATTTGCTCGTAAATGTCATCGGGGAGGGTATTCGGGATAGAGCCTGCGAGGATAAGATAATCTCCGCTCTTTATGCCGTCAAGCTTTCTTAAAAAGCTCTGCATATCCTCTTTTGTGATTTCTGGGCCGCAGGCGTTCAAATCAATTTCCTTGTCGGCCTTGATTTTGACGTTTATTCTCGTATCGCCGTTTTTAAGATAATTAAAGTCGCAACTAATATTGTCGTTTTTGAGCATTTCTTCAAGCTTTTTTCCGGTAAAGCCTCCGAGAAAGCCGAGTGCCGTGTTGGGAATTCCGAGCTGTGTGAGTATGACCGACACGTTGATGCCTTTTCCGCCGTAATAGATTTCTTCGCCGTCCGTACGGTTTATGTCGTCGGTTCTGAGAGCTTTGAGCTTCATCACATAGTCGAGAGCCGGATTCAGAGTAACGGTGTAAACCATTAAGCAGTTACCTCCTTCACTACCGTTTTTGATTTAAGCTGTTCGTCATCGCATTTGTCGCAGACTATACACGCCGCAGCAACCGGTGAAAATGATACCGCCGAAACTTTTCCGAACTTTGTGTGGTCGCAAAGCACATAGGTTACAAAGCTTCGCTCTATGGCAACGGCTTTCAGCATTGCCTCCTCGGTGTCCGGGGTTGTAAAGCCCTGCTTTTCGCTGACTCCGTTTGTTCCGATGAACGCTTTTGAAAAGTTATATTTCTGAAGATTTGAAGCGGCTACTAAGCCTATGATTGCCTCGGTTGTGCTTTTTAATTCACCGCCGATAACAAAAACCTTGCAGCCATTGGCCGTCAGCTCCTTTGCGTGGGCGATTCCGTTGGTTACAAAGGTTGCTTTGGAAGAGGTTATATACTTCGTCATAAGAAAGGTGGTTGTGCCTGCGTCGATAAAAACGAAATCATCATCATTTATCTGCGATGCGGCATATTTTGCTATTTCTTCCTTTTCGTTTATGTTCATCAGCGATTTTTTGTTGAAATCCTCCTCGTTGTGGAGAAATTCCTGCCCGAGAACAGTCGCTCCGCCGTGAACCTTGTTTATTTTACCGAGCTGGGAAAGAGCCAAAAGGTCACGCCTTATCGTAGATTCGCTTGTTTCGAATTCTTCGGCAAGCTTTGAAACGGTAACCGAGCCGTTCTGACGCAGAATTTCAAGTATCTGCGCTCTTCTGTCGGTTGTAAGCATATTCACACCTCCGATATCTCTGTTGTGCCTTAATTATACAAAAACGTTCAAATACAGTCAATATCGCGCAATAAAATTCAGCGTTTGTGCTTATAGTGTGCCCGTTTTGTTATCTAATATGCAATATTATTGAACCGTAAATGCGCATTTTTGCACGTTTTAAATTTTTCAATCATAAAAATACGCATCGGATAACATAAAAAAATCCGCCCGAAAGGCGGACGACATCAGTCATAAATTCCGTTAGCAGACGGAGAATTTGCTAATGAAAAACGGCGGCTTTTTGTTTTTCTCGTTTTTGACAAAAATAAAAAACCGAAAGCCCTTGAAAACAAAGGTTTTCGGCATTGCTTGTGTCTGTGGGGTACAGAAAAGATGCTTTTATGTTTTTTGTGGATAGAGTTGAACTCTCGGAATTTT
>ULWP01044173.1_pt1 | contig 22339 bp, 16 predicted proteins | sample 1960461 | NCBI WGS metagenome assembly ULWP01 (sample SAMEA4835815, study PRJEB28245) | human gut metagenome | biome: gut microbiome; material: fecal sample | place: Denmark | collected 2008
CACAAATTTCCGAAAAGAGGCATGGACGGGCGAGCATCTGCAGGTAACGCTGATGTGCATACCCACAAACTGCGACATCGGCGCGGAGATCCACGAGGACACAGATCAGCTCGTCTGCATCGTGCAGGGCTGCGCGACAATAAGCTTCGGCGCGACGAAATGTTCCATGTGCGACGGTCAGAGGGCAAACGGCGGCGACGCCTGCCTCATCCCCGCTGGAACCTGGCACAATATAACAAACAGCGGAAGCATCCCGCTCAAGGTATATTCCGTATACGCTCCGCCGCACCACGCGGCAGGAACAGTCCAGCGCACCAAGACCTGCGACTGCTGAAAATAAAATAGATACAGGCGCCGTGACTCTGGTGGATCACGGCGCCCGTATCGTTGAGGAAGTGGAGATAAAAAAGATAATATGGAAATTCCAAAACGCAGGTTGGGGGTTCTGCGTTTTGCGTGGATGGCGAAATCAGCGAAGCATTACTTTCTGCTTATTCTCGCCCGGCAGTCTAAATCATCCGACCTCGACTGCCGAAAAGTCATAGTACAGATCCATCGGGCGATTATCGTCGAGCAGGAGAATGCTGTTATCCTCGAGCAGGAGGTTATCTCCCGCATACTTCATGATGAAGTCTATACCGTAGTTGACAGCCTGTTCTTCATTCTCGGCATAAATAAATCCGCTGACGGGGTTGACGGTGTCATCGCAGGCGCCTATCTCGCTGCCGTCCTCTCCGATTTTCTTGCATCGGCATTCGAGCACATAGCGCGAGCCGATATCCGGAAGTCCGTCGTATTCTTTTAGCATTACTATCCGTCCCTTGAATTTATCTGCAGGTGCGTTTTGCCGCCTGCCGTATGCCTCCGCGCTTCCGGCGGTCAGGCAGCAGACGGAAAAACCCGCCCGCTTCCCGCCGTATAGGAGTATAGGAGGTAGTTGACTTCATTTATGTACTTCGCTTGAGTACGCCATAATTTTAACGCATTGCAAGCAAAAAGTGTTGATTTTTCAAAAAGTGATGTAAAAATGGGCAAAAACGATATATTTTGAGCAGTTATTTTTCTATGTAGCGAATATACGACATATTTTGACAAATTGTCGCGTGCCATTTTAGGCACATGAACGACATTTTGTTTGTACAGTGTAATAAGATAGTTTACAAAAAGTGTAAGAACATACTTTACAATAAATATAAGTCCGCCGCGGTGTGAGGTTATATGAAAATATCCGCGCGGTCTGTTGAAATATTTTTTATGCTCAGGCACTGTCATTATAAATAAAGAAAGCAGGCAAGGTGCGTACCCTGCCTGCTTTCTTTTATATAGGAGTTATGTAGGAGATAGATTTCAAATTCATGCTCTTTTCAGAGGTCAACACTATTTTAGCGCATTTGCCGCCGGAAGTGTGAATTTTTGCAAAAGTGATGCGATTTTGGGCGAAAACGATGTTTTTCGTGAGTTTAATTTGCCGAGGTCGCAAAACTCAATTCAGGCGGTGACCGGCAAACAGTAAAAAATAATCGTTGATGACATTTTTTATTTTTCTGTTTGCTTTTTCGACAAAATGTGGTATAATATTTGCGGGAGCGTGATTCTTTTGATAGATATACTTGTCTGCGACGACAGCGCGGAAATAGTTGAACAGGTTAAAAAACTGCTGTGCGCATGGGAAAAAGTGAACACTGTCAGCTTCAATATAGACTGCCGTCAGTCGGGAAAATTCATTCTCGAAAACAAGCACAAATATGACATTGCTTTTATTGATATCGAGATGCCGGAAATGAGCGGACTCGAGCTCGCCGTTGAGCTCAAGAAGCAGAATCCAGATGTGCTGATTATCGTTCTGACCTCGTTTCAGCGATATCTCGACGACGCGATGCGCATCCATGTTTTCAGATACCTCTCGAAGCCCGTTGATGTCAATCGCTTCAACAAGAATCTCTTTGACGCTGTTCAGGAATACCGCACGCTGAGCAAGACGATAATTCTCGAAACACACGACATTGTCAAGAAGATAAAGACAAAAGACATTCTCTATATCGAAAACAGGCGCTACGGAGCACTGCTCGTGACGAAAGACGCCGAATATGCGACGGGAGTCAGGCTAAAGGACTGGATAGCAAAGACCGGTCAGCCGGACTGCTTTGTCTATTCCCACGCGAGCTACATAGTCAATCTGCAAAACGTCATCGACTTTTCAAAAGACAGCGTCACGCTCAGAAAAGGCGACGGCGAAACGGTAAGCGTATATATGTCCCAGCGCAAATACCCCGCCTTCAGAAAGGCATTTTTTAACTTTGCGGGAGGTATATGATGGACACTGTGTGTAAATTGATTGCCTGCGCTTTCGGACAATTTGCCGCGTACTGCTATTTTTCAAGGCGGTTTGAAACAAAATGTCCGATTGCCGCAGTTTGCGGATTTTTTGTGGCGGCGCTCGCCGTCCAATTCGCCGTAAGCTTCGCGGGGCTTGCCGCGCTCAATATAGCCTTGCTTTTTATAAGCAATCTCTGCGCTGCGTTCATAATATACCGTGCAGGAATAAAGCAGTCGCTGATCCATTGCTTACTGCTCGAAGTGCTCGCCGCGATGTCAGCGTTTATAATAATGTTCGGTCTGCCGAAAATCATCGGTCACGAGCCGCCCGGAAACGGAATGATATTGCTCGGAATTTCTTCGAGCGCGCTGTATTTTGCATTTTCATATGCAGTGTCAAGGCACAAAGACGACATGATCGTCTATTCGGTGCTGGTGTCCATGCTCTCTTTGGTCTGCGCCGCGATGATCGCGGGCTTCGCATTTTTCCCGGGGAGCAACCTGGTTTTGACACTGATATCGGTCATTCTTCCGCTGGCGATATCCGCAGTTTGCATGGCGTACAGAAAATTGGTCTGCAAAATCTCGAACTCCACCGAAACGCTTCTCGAAGAACAGCGGCAGAAGCTGAACGCGGAATACTATGCGGAGCTTGAGCATCAATACGACCTGCGCGACATTATTATCCACGACATAAAGGGGCAGCTGCGCACGATAAAGCAGCTCTCACAAAACGGAGAAAACGACCGCATAAACAGCTACATCGACTCGATATACAACAGCGGCGCGATGGGCGCGGTGAAGCAGTTCAGCAGCAACAAGCTCGCGAATGTCATAATCAGCAGATACGCGCATCTGTGCGCAAATTCGGAGATAAAATTCAACTGCGATGTGCGCAGCATTGATTTTTCTTTTCTTTCAGACAGCGACCTCACAATATTACTCGACAACATCCTCAACGGGGCATACAAATCCGCCGAAAAATCAGAAGAGCGCTTTATCGACATGAGCATCGGCAGCTTCAACGAGGCATATGTCGTGCTCAACGTCCGCCACAGCGTGGACGGCTCGCCGGACATAAAGAACAGCGAGAGGGCGGCGCGCATAAGCAAGATAATTCAAAAATACGGCGGACAGGCATCGTTCGACTGCGCGGACGAGAGAATATTCGCGGCGAAGATAATGTTCAAGTCGTCGGTTGTCAAAAAATAAGGCTGCTCGCATTCAACACTCGCATGAGTACCTATAAAAAAGAGAACCCCGGTCAGTGCAGAATCAAATGCACTGACCGGGGTTTATTATAATTTTTATACTTTTTCAAGCTTGGCGTAGTTCGCCATTATCTTTTTTGTGCCGACCTTTTCAAAAGCTATTTCGAGCATAGTATCATTCGCCATTTTCTGCATACTGAGTATCACGCCCGTGCCGTATGCCTTATGCTTGACTGTCTCGCCGACGGAATAGCTCTGCGCCGCGGCGGCGGGCTTTTTCGCGCCCGCGCCGGAGAAGCCGGACGAAGCGGAGAAGCTGTAAGCGGGCTTCGACGGGATTGAATTCGACACTCTTGCGGGTGACTGCGACGATGGCTTTGAAAATCCTCTCGACGCGCTCCCCTGCCCTGCGGAACGCTGCTGCGGGATGCCGTGGGTCTGATAAGACATCGGTCTTGCGCCCTTTTTATCGAGCAGCTCCTCGGGTATCTCTTCAACGAATCTCGACGGGCGGTTGCGGTTCGTCATGCCGTAGAGCATTCGCGTTGATGCGCTTGAAATATAGAGCTTCTTCTTCGCGCGCGTTATCGCGACATAGGCGAGTCTGCGCTCCTCCTCGATATTCTCCGGCTCATAGAGTATCGTCTGCATTCCGGGGAATATTCCCTCCTCCATGCCGACGATAAACACATTCGGGAATTCGAGTCCCTTAGCGGAGTGTATCGTCATCATAACAACCGCCTGGGTCTGGGCGTTGTAGTTATCTATATCCGTGAGCAGCGCGGTCTCCTGCAGGAAGCCATTGAGGTCGCCCTCGGGGTTTTCCTCGCAGTAGCGGCGTATGTTGTTTCCGAGCTCCGCCAGGTTCGCCACGCGCTCCTGATATTTTTCGGGCTCGTTGGCGAGCGAGAGCGTATAGCCCGTCTCGTCGAGTATCACGCCGAGTAAATCGGCGAGGGGCATAATCTCCATCTTCTCGCGGAACGAGTCGATGAGCTTGCCGAACGCCATGAGCTTTGAAGCAGCACGCGAAAGCTTCGCATACTGATCCGCCGAGCGTATGACCTCGAACGGCTCGACGCCGAGCCCGTTTGCTATTTCAAAAACAGCATTGAGCGAAGTCTCGCCGATTCCGCGTTTGGGCTCGTTGATTATTCTTCTGAGCCTTATCTCGTCCGCCGTGTTGTTGACAACATAGAGATACGCCATGGCGTCCTTTATCTCTTTGCGGTCATAGAATCTGTGTCCGCCGATCATTCTGTACGGTATGCCGCTCCTGATGAACGACTGCTCGATAAGGTTCGACTGCGCGTTCATTCTGTAGAGCACCGCATGGTCATTCCACTCCTCGCCGTCGGCGACATTGGAGACAATCGTATCGGCAACATGGCGGCTCTCCGCCATCTCGTCCTCGGCGACATAGAACTCAATTTTCGCGCCCTGTCCGTTATCTGTCCAAAGATTTTTGCCCTTTCGCTGTTCGTTGTTCGCGATAACGGCGTTGGCGGCATCGAGTATCGTCTGAGTCGAGCGGTAGTTCTGCTCGAGGCGGATGACCTTCGCATTTTTATACTGCTTTTCAAAGCTCAGGATGTTTTCGATAGTTGCGCCACGGAAGCGATAGATACTCTGATCGTCATCGCCGACGACGCAGATATTCTCGTGCCCCGCCGCGAGAAGTGCGGTGAGCACATACTGCGCGTGGTTCGTATCCTGATACTCATCGACCATTATGTATTTGAAGCGGTTCTGATAGTATTCGCGGGTCTCCTTGTTCGTCTTGAGGAGCTTCACCATGTTGACTATCAGATCGTCAAAGTCCATGGCGTCCGCTGCCTTGAGGAACTTCTGATATTCCTCATAGACCTCGCCTATCTTCTTCAGGCGTATATCCGCCTGGTTCGTCGAAATGAACTCGGCGGGGGTAATCAGCTCGTCCTTGGCGCGGCTTATCTCGGCGAGCACGGACTTGACGGGAATCATCTTCTCGTCATATCCGAGGCGTTTTATGCACTCCTTGGCGGCGCGTTTGGAGTCGTCGGAGTCGTAGATAGTGAAATTATGCGTATAGCCTATCTCGTCAGCGTGGCGGCGCAGAATCTTGGCGCAGGTCGAGTGGAATGTGCTCGCCCAGACATCGTTGCCGCCTTCGCCCAGCGCCTTGCAGATACGCTCCTTGAGCTCGCCTGCGGCTTTATTTGTGAAGGTTATCGCGAGAATCTGCCACGGCTTCGCGGGACGGACGCTCAAAAGATCCTCCGCCTCGAAAAGGCTCGTGTCGCCTGCGAGATAATTTTCAAGCAGCGCCTCGTCGCCCTCGCGTATCGGGCGGGAAAAGTCAGAGGAATAATAAGCCTCGCCGTATTTGACGAGGTTTACGATACGGTTGACGAGCACGGTGGTTTTTCCGCTGCCCGCTCCCGCAAGTACCAAAAGCGGTCCTTTGGTAGTAAGGACCGCTTCAAGCTGCATATCATTCATCCGACTGAAGTCTTTTTTGATTATCTGCTGTCTTAAAGAAATCAGTTTTTCTATGCTCATATTACACCTTTATATGGAGATTTCGTGCGCAAGCTCATAGTCTTTCATATCTATGGTCTTGGTCATTTTGAGAGCCTCGAAGATATCGAAATCGACTATCTTGTTGTCCTTTATGCCGACAACTCTGTTGCCTATGCCCTGAGTGAGCAGGTCAACAGCGCGCGAGCCCATCTGGCTTGCCATTATTCTGTCTCTCGCAGTCGGCGATCCGCCGCGCTGGACATGGCCGAGAATGGTTGCTCTCGACTCGACGCCGGTCTCGGCTTCGATTTTCTTTGCTATCTCAGCGGTTCCGCCGACGCCCTCGGCAACGATAACTATAAAGTGCTTCTTGCCGGTCTTCTGGAACTCGCGGATACGCGCGATAACATCGCGCTCGATATCGTACTCGACCTCGGGCACGATTATCGACGTTGCGCCGACAGCGATGCCCGCTTCAAGTGCGAGATAACCTGCGCCGCGTCCCATGACCTCGACGACCGTGCAGCGGTCGTGAGACTCGGAAGTGTCGCGGATGCGGTCGACCATCTGAACGATGGTGTTAAGGCAGGTGTCATAACCTATTGTATAATCGGTGCAGGAGATATCGTTGTCGATAGTTCCGGGCAGTCCGATACACGGAATGCCGCGCAGAGAAAGATCCCTTGCGCCTCTGAACGAGCCGTCGCCACCGATGATGACCATGCCGTCGATGCCGAACTTTTTGCAGGTTGCAACGGCTTTCTGAAGTCCCTCTTCGGTCTTGAACTCGGGGCATCTTGCGGAATAGAGAATCGTGCCGCCTCTCGTGATTATATCGGACACGGAGCGGAGGGTCATCTCATGTATATCGCCGTTTATAAGTCCGGTGTATCCTCTGTCAACACCGTAAACTTTGATACCTCTCTGACAGGCTGTACGCACGACTGCGCGTACAGCGGGATTCATACCCGGCGCGTCTCCGCCGCTTGTAAGCACTGCTATGCTCTTCATCATCATTCCTCCGTCGTTGTTTATGATCTTATTCCTGTTAATTAGTAAACACTGTTTTTATATAATACACTTTTACCGAATCAAAGTCAAATAAAAATACACTTTTTCTGCAAAATTAAGCTTTTTCTTTGCATTTTACCGCATTTTTTCGTTTTATGAGGTCGCAAATTGCAATATATGCAAAAGCGATCGCCGTTGTTATCAGGGCAACTATTAAAAATGCCCGTTTTCCGCTGTGCAGTCCGAATCGCAGCACGAGAATCATATAGACATAAAGATGCATGAAATATATTATCATGCTCGCGCGTCTGAGTATTTTTCTGTCCGAAACATACGGCACTTTCACGGATATTATTATTCCGAAAAGTCCGACGGCGCAGAGAATAACAAAAAATCCGGTATATTTGTTGAACGCCACGCACCCGGCGAAGCCGCAGAGAGTGATCAAAACATCCGCCCACACGGGTATTTTTATCTTCGTGAGCAGCATGCCGAACGAAATATAGAACAGACCGCGGAACACCTTTCCGTTGCCGGTAGTCGCCCACATGAGCTTTCTGATAAAGTTTATCGCGGGCGAGATATCGTTCGTCGTGCCGGAGAGCATATCGAGAGCCGCTCCGCAGAGAATGAACACAAGTCCGAGCGCGGTTATTGCCCAGGGGTTGACTTTTATTTTCAAGAGAAGATAAATAATCCCGAGCGCATATATTGCCGAGATCATATACCAGAGCATCCACGAACCGTAATGTTCGCCGCTGAAAACGAGTCCTTTTATATATCTTATCGCCGCTTCGCGAACGCCGAAACCCGAGCGCCTGTAATCGAATATCGCAAGGGGCAGATAAGCGAGCGACCAAAGCAGATAGAGCTTGAGCATTTTGAAAAACGCATGGGCAACCTTCGGAAGATTATCCTTTGCCGTAAGCGGCCATTCCATACGCCCGGCGAGCAGATAGCCCGACGCCATGAAGAAACAGGGCACGGCGCAGTAGATAAAATTCAGATACACCGTATTGAACGCTCCGGTTCCAAAAAGATTCCACGGCGTCGTATGTATCGCGACGACCATATACGCCCCGAGGAACTTGCAGATGTCTATTGTCAGGCTGTTGCTTTTCTGCGGGTTTATATTCTTCATTTTCACTGTCCTCCCTGCCTGTCATCGATATAAATAACATTCTCTTCGCCGAGGATCCGCCTGAGCTCCTTGAGCATCGGCGCGTTGACATCCGCGCTGTGAGAATATGGCTGACGGATATATTTTTTCGTGTCGCAATAGTAAAAATACACTGTCTTATTGCCGTCAAAGAAGTCAAGAACTCTCTGAGCCCGCTCGATCTCGGGACAATTTTCACCCGCAAAGCGCAGGAAGAGTCCGGGCGTTTTTGCGGCCTTTTTCTGCGGCTGAGTGACAGCATTTGAAGCCTGTCTCACCTGCTCGGAGACTTTTCTCTTCGCGTCCGCGGGGGGACACAGCTCTGCCGACTCGCAGACGAGCTTTGCTTCCTCGTCCTCGCGCACGCTGAGTCTGCCGTGGATAAGAATTACATTGCCCTCGGTAAAGAGCTGAGTCTGGCGCTCATATATTTTCGGGAACACTATGACTTCTATTGAGCCGAACACATCCTCCGCCGTTATAAAAGCCATTGTGGTGTTATTTTTTGTTATCTTTTTTCTGACATTCGTTATTATGCAGAGAAGATCAACGCGCGACTCATCTTTATATATGCCGCCGACCTCATCGGCGTTACGGAGATCCGCCGTATTGGCGCAGCCGAGGCGCTCGGCGAGCTGTTCGTATTCCGCCATGGGGTGACCCATGAGGTAGAGTCCGGTCATCTCTTTTTCGAGTCTTAGCAATTCGCGCTTGTCCATCTCTTCGAGGGTCGGCATTTTATATTCGCCCTGCGGCGCTTCGCTCGGGGCGGCATCGAAGAAGCCGAGCTGACCGTCGATATTGCGGCGGCGGTCGTTCTCGAGCTGAGCCGATATCTCCGGAAAAGCGTAGAGCATCTGGCGGCGGTTCGCGCCGAGTCCGTCGAGCGCGCCGCATTTTATGAGGCTCTCAACCGCGCGTTTGTTGAACTCCTTATCCTGCATACGCTTACAGAACGAATAGAAGGATTTGAACTCCCCGCCTGTTTCGCGCTCGCGTTCAATCTCTCTTATAAAGCCCGCGCCGACATTTCTAACGGCGAGCAGGCCGAAATATATCTTTCCGTCCTTTGGAGTGAAACGCTCGGAGCTGACATTGACATGGGGCGGCACGACCTCGATACCGAGGCGCGAGCACTCCGCGATATATTCGGCAACTTTCGGCGTATCATCGAGCACGCTGCTGATGAGAGCCGCCATGAACTCGCAGGGATAATGGCACTTGAGCCACGCCGTTGTATAGGCAACAAAGGCATAGGCGGCGGCGTGGGATTTGTTGAACGCATAGGACGCGAATGAGGACATATCATTAAAGATATCATTCGCGGTCTTTTCGTCGACTCCGCGCTTCACCGCGCCCTCGCACTCGACCGTACCGTCCTCATTGACGAGTCCGTATATGAAATTATGGCGTTCGCGCTCCATGACATCGTGCTTCTTTTTCGACATGGCGCGGCGGACGATATCGGCGCGGCCGTAGGAATAGCCCGCGAGGGTGCGGAATATCTCCATGACCTGCTCCTGATAAATCATACAGCCGTAGGTGACCTTGAGTATACCCTCGAGCATCGGGGTCTTGTAGCGTATTTTCGACGGGTCGTGGCGGTTCGCGATATATGTGGGTATCGAGTCCATGGGACCGGGTCTATAGAGCGAGATAACGGCTATCAGATCTTCTATGCTCTGCGGCTTAAGGCCCATTAGCACGCTGCGCATACCCGCGGATTCAAACTGGAACACGCCCTCCGTTTTGCCGGACGAGAGCATTTTGAACACTTCTTCGTCCTCGTAATCTATCATATCCTCGGAGAAATCCTGGATGCGTTTTTTTATACTGCGCTTTGCGTAATCTATAACTGTCAAAGTGCGCAAACCGAGAAAATCTATCTTCAGCAGTCCGAGCTCCTCGAGGGTGGTCATGGTAAACTGCGTGACTATCGACTCGTCGTTTCGCGCGAGGGGCACATAGCTCTCGACCGTGTCGCGGGTTATAACTACGCCCGCCGCATGGGTCGAGGCGTGGCGCGGCATACCCTCGACTTTGCGCGAGAGGTCAATAAGTCTGCGGACATTCTCGTCGTTTTCATAGAGGGCGCGGAGATCCGACGATTTGAGCGCCTTGTCTATCGTTATGCCGAGTTCGCGCGGGATGAGCTTCGCGACGGTATCGACATCGTTATAGGGCATACCAAGCACTCTGCCGACATCGCGCACTGCGGCGCGCGCCGCCATGGTGCCGAAGGTCACTATCTGCGCGACATGGTCGGAGCCGTATTTTTCAATAACATAGTCTATAACTTCACTTCGGCGTTCGTAGCAGAAATCGACATCGAAATCGGGCATACTGACGCGCTCGGGATTGAGGAATCGCTCGAACAGCAAGCTGTATTTCATCGGGTCGATGCCGGTTATACCAATAGCATAGGCGGTTATACTGCCCGCTCCCGAACCTCTGCCGGGACCCACGGGGATATTGAGGCTTCGCGCATGATTTATGAAATCGTGGACTATAAGATAATAGTCAACATAGCCCATGCGGCTGATGACCGAGAGCTCATAGTCGAGGCGCTTCTGATACTCCTCCGGGATATTCTCGCCGTAGCGGCGGCGCATCCCCTCCTGTGCCATATTTTTAAGATACTCGAAGTGATCCTGATTGCCCGGCACTTCAAAATGCGGCAGCTTTGTTTTGCCGAACTCGAACTCGACATTGCAGCGTTCTGCTATCTCCGAAGTCCGCTCGACCGCGTCGGGGTACTCCGGGAAGAGCGAGAGCATCTCCTGCTCGCTCTTTAAATAGAACTCCTGAGTCTGGAACTCCATGCCCGTATCCTCGCCGAGGGTATGGTTCGTCTGGATGCAGATGAGCACCTGCTGCATCTCGGAATCCTCTTTGGAGATATAGTGCACGTCGTTCGTGGCAACGAGCGGTATCCCCGTCTCCCTCGAAAGCTGCGCGAGCATGGGGATTATACGCCTCTGCTCGGGCAGGCCGTGATCCTGAATTTCGAGGAAGAAGTTGTTTTCGCCCATGACGGAGCGATACCAGAGGGCTTTTTTCTTCGCGCCCTCGTAGTCGCCGCTGAGCAGGGCGCGCGGGATTTCGCCCGCGAGGCACGCAGAAAGTGCAATAAGACCCTCGTGATATTTTTCGAGGAGCTCACGGTCTATTCGCGGTTTTGTATAAAAGCCCGTGACGAATCCCTCCGACACAAGCTTTATCAGATTCTTATATCCTGTTTCATTTTCGCAGAGCAGTATCAGATGATAGCGCTCGGAGTCGAGGGCATGGACTTTGTCAAAGCGGGTGCGCGCCGCCATATACACCTCGCAGCCGATTATCGGCTTTATCCCGCGCTTTTTCGCCGCGCGGTAAAAGTCGATGACGCCGTACATAACGCCGTGGTCGGTCACGGCAACGCTCGTCTGACCGAGGCGCTGCACTTCGTCCATAAGCTGCTCGATGCGGCACGCGCCGTCAAGCAGGCTGTATTCGGTATGAAGATGAAGGTGTGTAAATGACATAGCTCTTCTCCGCGGGGTCAGCCCCCTATGCCGCCGGCGATTTCAACGAGGCGTTTGAGCCTGTGATTGACACCCGAGCGCGTGAGCGGAGGATCAGTCATATCCGCAAGCTCGCTCAGACTCACTTCGGGGTTGTCCCGCCTCAGCTTCGCCATTTCGGCGAGCGGCGCGGGCAGACTCTCGAGTCCGACGGTTCTTTCTATTTTTTCTATCGCTTCAACCTGCACTATCGCGGCATCGACAGTGCGGCTCAAATTGGCATTTTCAAAATTGACGCGCCTGTTGACATGGTTGACCATATCTTTATGCATCTTGATTCCCATAAGCTCGAGCGTCGAGTTCATCGCGCCGACGAGGGTCAAGAACTCCTCTATCTTCTCGCTGACTTTGAAATAGACGATATGGCTCGACTTTCTCTTGACATATTTCGGGGCAAAGCCGACCTCGTCAAGCAGCTGAATCAAATCGTTGCAGAGCTTTTTATACGAGACGGAAAACTCAAGATGATAGTTTTTCTCGGGCGAGCTTATCGTTCCGCAGGCGATGAAAACGCCGCGCAAAAACGCGCCGAAGCAGCAGTCTTCGGGGAGGTTCGCCCTGTTGATGCGCAAAGAAATGTCGCTTTCGCTGTGGCCGAAAAATTCGAGGATTCGTTTTCTGTCCGCTTCGTCGGCAACAGAAACCGTGTATTTTGACACGCCCGACGAGACGGACGGAGTAATATCAAAAAGCTCTTTTATAACATCGCAGTAGAGCTTCGCGATATTCTCGTTCTCGGTGACAAAGGATATCTCGGAGACGGAAAACATTCTGCCGAAGAGCAGCATTCCGTAGGCTCTTGCCTGCGCGCAGCAATCCGAAAGCACAGGCACCTGCGCGAGTTCCTGCTTGACATCCGATGAGAACGACACGGTTTTTCCTCCTATTTTTTCATATCGCGGTGCTGAACGGTCGCGATGCAGCCGATTTTTTCAAGATGAGCTTTCAGTAATTCCGCAAAGACGACCGAGCGGTGCCTGCCGCCGGTGCAGCCGACGGAAATGACCAGCTGGCTCTTGCCCTCTTTGCGATAAAGCGGGATAAGATAATCGAGCAGGTCGCAGAGCTTCGCTTCGAGTCCCCTCGCCTCGTCCCACTTGAGCACATAGTCCCTGACGGGGTCTTCAAGCCCGGTATGCTGTTTTAGCTCCTCGACATAAAAAGGATTCGGCAGACAGCGCACATCGAACATCAGATCGGAATCGTTCGGGATGCCGTATTTGAAGCCGAAGGACACGCAGTGAACTTTGAGAGCGTTGCCGGGATTGTCAAGAAACATCTCGCAGATGCGGTTCTTGCAATCTGTCGGGGTCATATGCGAGCTGTCGATAACATAGTCGGCGATGCTCTTCGCAGGCTCGAGAATGCCGCGCTCTGCAGCGAGGGCATCGTTTATTGAGCCGTTATATTTATCGAGCAGAGGGTGCTTGCGCCTTGTCTCTTTATAGCGGCGAATGAGCACATCGTCTGAGGCATCGATAAACAGAAGCTTTGTGTCGCACTTGAGCTCCTTGAGCTCGACGATAGCGTTGAACAGATCGCCGAACGACGCGCCGACGCGGATATCGGTAACAATGGCGACCTTTTCTCTTTTTTCGCGGGAATTGAGCAGAAGCTGCGCGAAAGTCGGCATAAGCTTCGGCGGCATATTATCCACGCAGAAATAGCCTATATCCTCAAGCGCGTCAACTACTCTCGATTTTCCTGCTCCGGAAAGTCCGGTGACGATGGTGATCTCCATTTTATTTTCTCCTATAAAATCAGCCGATGAGTCTGATCTCCGTTTCGAGCGTTACGCCTGTCTGAGCCTTGACGCGCGCTTGGACGTGCTTAATAAGACTGAGAATATCGGACGCGGTAGCGCCGCCGCGGTTGATTATGAATCCCGCGTGCTTCTCGCTGACCTGCGCGCCGCCGACGCTGACACCCTTGAGTCCGCACTGTTCAATGAGTGCGCCCGCAAAATGACCCTCGGGGCGTTTGAATGTGCTGCCCGCGCTGGGATATTCAAGCGGCTGCTTATCCCTGCGGCGGGAAATGATATCGTGCATGGTATTTTTTATCTGCTCCGGGTCGCCGGGAGTCAGGCGAACGGAGGCGGCGGTTATGACAAGGCCGCTGTCCTCATATGCGCTGTGGCGATAAGAGAGCTGCATAGCCTCGTTGTCAAGCTCGCTGGCAGTTCCGTCTGGCGAAACATATTCGCTGTTTATGAGCACATCCTTCATCTCGCCGCCGTAAGCTCCTGCGTTCATGAACACCGCACCGCCGACGGTTCCGGGTATGCCATAGGCAAACTCGAGACCCGAGAGCGAATTTTCGAGCGCAAAGGAGCAAAGCTGAGCGAGGCTCGCGCCGCTCTGGGCGCGAACGGTGTTTTCATCGGTCAGGGTTATTCCGCACTGCTTGCCGGTGAATATAACGGCGCCTTTTATGCCCTTGTCGCTGACGAGGACATTGCTGCCCTTACCGAGGACGAACACCGGGATATCCTCTTTTTCGCAGAAACGAACAAGCTTGGCAGTCTGCCCGGCGTCCTCGGGAGAGAGGAACAGCTCGGCAGGGCCGCCGACTTTAAAGCTCGTATAATTTTTCATTGACACTCCGCGCTCGGCACTGCATTCGAGCGAGAGGGCGTATTTTTCCAACGCTTCGATATTATTCATAATATCTCCAATATGTCGGCCGCACTGGCGGCGTTTATTTATCTGTCGAGCAGAGCGGCGCCGATGAGTCCGGCGTCGTTGCCGAGTTCGGCAGAGATTATCTGAGTCTGAACCTTTGCATGGATGCTGTATCTCTCACGCTCGACCATCTTTCTCAGCGGAACGAGCAGGTTCTCTTTTTCATGGCCGATGCCGCCGCCGATGCAGATCATATCGGGCTGAAGGGCATTGACGACATTCGTTATGCCGGTTGCGAGATAGAAAATATACTGATTGACGACTTTTTTAGCAGTCTCGTCGCCTGCACGCATGGCATCAAAAGAAGTTCTGCCGTTGACGCGGCTGATATTGTTACCGACGAGATCCCACATGGCGGTATAGGGATCGTGGCGCATGGCATCTTTAGTCTGGCGGATAAGCGCGGTGGCGGAAGAATAGCTCTCCCAGCAGCCTCTGCGTCCGCAGGTGCAGGCTTCGCCGTCCGAGACGATGACCATATGTCCCATCTCGCCCGCGGCATCGTTGACGCCGGTGACGAGCTTGCCGTCTATGACAATACCGCTGCCGACTCCGGTTCCGAGAGTGATGGCGACAAAGCTGTTGACTCCCTTGCCTGCGCCCGCCTTTGCTTCGCCGAGTGCGGCGCAGTTCGCGTCGTTGTCGAGATAGATAGTCTTCTTGAGTCTCGACTCAAGAATATCGCGCGCGGGAACATTATCGAAAGCGAGGTTATTCGCATATTCGATAACGCCGTTCTTCTTGTTGACCGAACCGGGGGTTCCGATACCTACGCTGACAACATCGTTCATGGTGATGCCCGCATCTATAACAGCAGCCTCGACAGCCTTGGCAACATCTTGAAGAATGGCTTCCGCCGCGCGGGGGCAATTTGTCTTGAGCTTGCCTCTGCCGATGATTTTCATTTCTTCATTGATGACGCCGGCAACGATATTCGTGCCGCCGAGATCGACTCCTACTCTGTACATTTTTTTACCTCCATACAGACAGTTTCTCTTTCCCTGTCTTTTTATATCAGAAATCATGCCAGACTTCAAGTTCCTTCTTCTCGGGAACTATATCATCCGTCATGCCGAGCGAATGCAGCAGCTCGCGCGCCGCATTATAGCCCATTTTCTTTTGCCTGTTATTCATCGCCGCCGCTTCGATTATTATCGAAAGGTTTCGTCCGGGTTTGACGGGGACGACGGTCAGCGGAATATTTATGCCGAGTATCTCGACATACTCGTTATCGAGGCCGAGGCGGTCATAGACCTTTTCGTTATCCCACGGCTCGAGCTGAACGACCATATCGATTTTCTCGGTCATTTTGACAGCGCCCATACCGAATATCCTGCGGGCGTTTATTATGCCGACGCCGCGCAGCTCGATAAAGTGGCGTATATTATCCGGTGCACTGCCGACGAGCGTTCTCGAAGAAACGCGGCGAATCTCGACTGCGTCATCCGCTATCAGTCGGTGACCGCGCTTTATAAGCTCAAGGGCAGTCTCGCTCTTGCCGACGCCGCTGTCACCGAGGATCAGGACACCCTCGCCGCTGACTTCGACAAGCACACCGTGGCGCGTGATGCGCTGGGCGAGCTCGACGCCCAGATATGATATAAGAGTTGACATACAGCCGGAAGTGGAATCCGGGCTTGTCAGGATCGGCACAGAATATTTCTGCGCATATTCGCGCAGCTTATCCGGGCACTCGAGCGAACGGGTGATAACGACGGCGACGGGCTCGGTCGCCATCAGCCGCTCCATGCTCGCCGCGGCGACATCCTCATCGAGGCTCGAAATATAGTTCATCTCGGCGAGGCCGAGGAACTGGATACGCTCGGCATCGAAATACGCGCTGTAGCCTGCGAGCATAAGCCCGGGGCGGTTGACATCCTGCGAGGTGACATAGACATCCTCGACGGGCTTGGGCGCATAAAGTATCCCGAGTGAATTATCTTCCACTACTTTTTTGAGTGAAACGGAATATTTACCCATACTTCTCTCCTGTAGTTCTCCAATTCAAGAAATGATAGTGCATACGAATTATATTATAATAGATTTGGGCAAAAGTTCCAATACCTTTTTGACTTTTTTTGAAGTTTTGGGAAGCTTTTTTTAATATTTTCAGCGGGACGGCAGAAGGATTTGGAGAACGGGAAAAATGGAGCGGTGAGAGAATCGATATTGCAGAAATTTCGTGCCGCCTGCGCGGCAGCGGGTCATCGAGGTCGCCGCACCATATAAAGGCTGATTAATTTGTTTGGTTCACAGAGAAAGCGAGCCGGAAGAGAAGCTCTCTCCCGGCCGATATCCGTTTCTATGTTAGACGTCCGTTTCTCTGATTCCGAGGCTGACGGAAAGAGCCTGATCCACCCTGCCCATATCCGCACCGCCGAGCGCGCCCATTTTTTCCTTAAGACGCTTTTTGTCGAGCGTGCGCACCTGCTCGAGCAGGACTATCGAATCCTTAGCAAGTCCGCAGCCGTCCGCATTGACTCTTATATGAGTGGGAAGGTTGGTCTTATACTTCTGGCTGGTTATCGCCGCGGCTATAACCGTCGGGCTGAAGCGATTGCCGACATCGTTCTGAACTATCAGCACGGGTCTTATCCCGCCCTGCTCGGAGCCGACGACGGGACTCAGATCAGCATAGTATATATCTCCCCGTTTTACTGTCATTTTTAATCACTCTCCGTTTTTATTGTCCGGCAAGAGTATTTTTGCCTGACAAAAGCGCGATTAAACATTAACTTGTTATTCGGGGAGCAAAAATTTCAAGTCAGTCCATTATATGTCCTGTTTTTATTTGGGTGAGACATTGCGAAACTCCGCAGTCAGCAGGGCTTTCGGTATTTCAAGGCTCTGCGGCAAGCCGTTATCGCCGCGTCGCAGAGTGAAATCCACGCCCGAGACGGTGCCTTTCGTCTCCCACGCGTCGCCCATATGTACGGTATGTGTATTCGCCGTGTCGGACGAAGTTTTGAGCGTTTTTGTTATCAGCTCGCCCACCCCGCTCTGCGGCAGGGATGAAAGATCCGCAGAAAAAGTCAGATTGCCGTAGCTGAATGTGCAGGTCGAGCCGCTGAGCTTCACTTTCAGGCCGCGAACGGTTGCCGGGGAAGTGAACTCAAGCTGAGCTTCGGTGAGCGAAGTCTGATCGTACTTTGCCTCATACTCGCGCTCGCCGTTTATGATATACAAATCGGCTGTGAACGCAGTCGGGATATCCGGCGGCTGATCTTTACTGTTTTTCAAAGGTGCGTTTTTGCATCCGAAGAGAGACAAAACAAGCAGCAAGCTTAAGATAAACGGAAAAATTCGTTTCAAGCTATCACTCCAATTGCCCGTTACCTCTCCAGGGTTCGCAGCACACGCGACAGAGCGGCTATGCAGTCGGAGGCGAGCATCGACGAGAGCGACAGTTCGCGCGCCGCGGCATCTCCGGCGGCACCGTGGATATATGCGCCGAGCACCGCCGCATCAAGCGGATACACGCCCTGAGCGAGGAGCGCTAAAATGATGCCCGAGAGCATATCTCCGCTGCCGCCCTTTGCCATACCCTGATTGCCGGTGACGTTGATATATGCGTCACGCCTGCCCGCGCCGGCTATCACTGTGCTCGCGCCCTTGAGCAGGAGCACAACGCCGTATTCATCGGCGAATCGGCGGGCGACATTCACCCGGTCGCGCTCGATATCGGCGATACTCATGCCGGTAAGGCGGGACATCTCGCCAGGGTGCGGAGTGAGGATAACGGGAGCTTTGATATTTTTCAGTATATCTATATTTGCGGCGAGCGCATTTATGCCGTCGGCGTCTATAATCATGGGCTTTGTGCAGTTCTGCACGAGCGCCGAGACGAGTTCTTTCGTATGGAGATTGAGCCCGAGACCGCATCCGACAAGCACAGCTGAGGATTTTTCAGCCTGTTCGAGCAGCGCGGGTATCGCGCCGGACGAGAAAGTTCCCGCCTCGTTTGACGGCAGGGGCAGAAGCAATGATTCCGTGAGCTTCGGGGCTATCGCGCTATAGGCGGCATCGGGAAACGCGGCAGTTACAAGACCCGCTCCGCATCTAAGCGCCGACGAGGCGGCAAGCACCGCCGCGCCCTGCATATTGCGGCTGCCGCAGATGCTCAAAGCGCGCCCGAATGTGCCTTTGTTTGCCATAAGGTCACGGCGCGGAAATATCTTTTTCGCCTGGGCGGGAGTCAGCACGGCGAGGGTATCGTCCTCAATGCCGTCGATTATATCGTCATCGATGCCTATTGCGACGGTTATTATTTCGCCGCAGAGCACGCGCGCGGGTTTTAATATATGGACGGGCTTCATGCACGACACGGCTATTGTGATATCCGCTTTTATGCAGCTGCCCGGCACATCGCCGTTGTTGCTTTCGAGTCCGCTCGGGACATCGATTGAAACGACTTTTGCGGGCGAAGCGTTGACAGCCTCAAAGACCGCTCTCACCCGCTCGTCCTCTCTGTATTTATAGCCCGTGCCGAACACGGCATCGACTATCACGGCAGCAGATTCGATTGAATTTTTAGCGTTTTCCTCTCCCCAGAAGAACTCCGGGACGAGCCCTGTTTCGACAGCCTTTTCGCGCATGAGTATCGAGTCCTCGGCGGTAGGCTCGCCGAACGCCTCGACAACGGCAACATTGAAGCCCGCGAGGGCGAGCTTGCGGGCGATAACAAAGCCGTCGCCGCCGTTTTTGCCCTTTCCGCAGAGCACGCATATGAGTCCGCGCGACTGCTCAAGAGAGGCAAAGCGCTCTCTTATCTCCCTTGCGCACGCGCTGCCGGCGTTTTCCATCAGGCGGGTGAAGCTCATTCCCCTGTTGACCTGTGCCTGTTCGGCAGAGAACATCTGCGATGAAGTCAGAACTTTCATTTTGCCGCCTCCACATAAGCTTTTTCATAGCGCTCACTGCGGGTATTCCGCGCGAAGATAAAACAAATATCCATAATATTCCTCACTTTTATAAAAGAAGGGACTGCCGCGCGGACAGTCCCCGATTATCATTTTGCGTCGATAACTACTTTTCCGTCCTCGACAAGAGCGCGGACTTCGCTCAGCGGAGACGAAGCGTGGTCAACAATAGCGTTGGCTATCTTATCCTCAACCTGCCGCCTGATATTGTTCCTCAGGTCGCGCGCTCCGCGCAGACCGCCCTCGGACATCGAGGCGATAAGCTTCGGCACGCTTTCATCCCACGAGAACGCGATGCCCTTGTCGCGCAGAGGCTCGACAAGCTCGGTGAGCATAAGATTCGATATCTGCTCAAGATTCTCCGGGGTCAGGTCGTTGAAGACGACTATCTCGTCAACTCTGCCGATAAACTCCGGGCGCAGGAACTCTCTGAGTGCCTTGAGTGCCTTTTCTTTATTGGCGTCGTTCTGATTCTTCGCAAAGCCCATGACGCCCTCGCGGCGTTCGCTGCCGGCGTTGGAGGTCATGATAATTATCGTGTTTTCAAAGCTCACTGTTCTGCCCTGCGCATCGGTTATTCTGCCCTCGTCAAGTATCTGGAGCAGGATATTCATAACATCGGGATGCGCTTTCTCTATCTCGTCGAAGAGTATAACTGAATAGGGCTTTCTGCGGACTTTTTCGGTCAGCTGACCCGCCTCATCATAGCCGACATAGCCGGGCGGCGAGCCGATGATACGCGAGACGGAGTGCTTCTCCATGAACTCAGACATATCAAGGCGGATAAGCGTCTCGGGAGTGTTGAACAGCTCCTGAGAGAGCAATTTTACAAGCTCGGTCTTGCCGACTCCGGTCGGTCCGACGAAGATAAACGACGACGGGCGGCGGCGCGGATTAATCTGCACTCTGCCGCGCTTTATCGCGGCGCAGACGAGTTCAACTGCCTCATCCTGACCGATAAGCTTCGCTTTGAGATGCTGTTCCATATCGGCAAGGCGGGTAAGGTCGCTCTCCATTATCTTATTTGCGGGTATGCCTGTCCAGAGCTGGATAACTCTGGCGATGTCACTCTCCGTTACCGCATTGTCGGCGGCGAGAGGCTTCAGCGCTTCGATATCTTTCTCTTTGGCGGCGATACTGCTCTTGACTTTGAGCAGACCCTCGTAGTCGGTATTCTCGGTCTCCTCCATCATCGCCTGCTGGCGGTCGTTGAGGAGCTTGAGGTCGTCCTCGGCGGTCTCGAGATCGCTGATGCTCTTGTTTCTGAGGTTCGCGCAAGTGCAGGCCTCATCAAGCAGGTCGATAGCCTTATCGGGCAGGAAGCGGTCATTTATATAGCGCTCGGAGAGCACAACCGCTCTGTGGACGAGCGAGTCGCTTATAGTGACCTTGTGGAAATTTTCGTAATAGTCCTTGATGCCGACGAGCATCTGATAGGTCTCCTCTATCGACGGCTCCTCGACTTTTATCGGCTGAAGGCGGCGCTCAAGGGCGGCGTCCTTCTCGATATATTTTCTGTATTCGGTGAAGGTCGTTGCGCCGATTATCTGTATCTCGCCTCTCGAAAGGGCTGGCTTCAGAATATTCGCGGCGTTCATCGAGCCCTCCGCATCGCCTGTACCGACGAGGTTATGCACCTCATCGATGAACAGGATTATATTGCCCTCTTTTTTGACCTCGTCTATAAGACCCTTTATACGGCTCTCGAACTGGCCTCTGAACTGAGTGCCGGCGACAAGAGCGGTGAGGTCGAGCAGGTGTATTTCCTTTTTGGCGAGCTTCGCGGGAACTTCGCCGTTTGCTATACGCAGGGCAAGTCCCTCGGCTATAGCGGTCTTGCCGACGCCGGGTTCGCCGATAAGGCAGGGGTTGTTCTTCGAGCGGCGGCAGAGGATCTGCACCGCGCGGTAAATCTCGTTATCGCGTCCGATGATGCGGTCTATTTTACCCTCGCGGGCTTTTTCGGTAAGATCCGTGCAATAGAGTGAGAGGAACTTTCTCCCCTTTTTCTTCTTGCCCTTTTTCTTTTCGCCCGAACCCTTGGCGTTGATAACGGGAATGCCGAACGGACCGACCTGGGGTTTGTTATCGTCGCTGTCACCCTCGTCGATTTCATCCTCGCCGTCGGAGTCCTCATCCTCTTCTTCGTCGTCCTGCTCGGACTGGTTCATGAAAGGAAGAGTTCCCGCGCCGCCGGGCATGAAGCCTGTTCCGTCCTCGCCGAACAGCTCATCGAACTGGTCGCTGACGGAATCTACCTCGTCCTCCGAGATGCCCATGCTCTCCATTATCTGTTTTATGGGACCTATATTCATTTCCATGGCGCATTTCATGCAGAGTCCTTCCTGCTTGGTCTCGTTGCCCTCGACCTTGGTTATGAAGAACATTGCAGGGCGCTTGCCGCACCTGGAACACATCATCTTTTTCATTTAAATAATCTCCGGGTTTCTATTTTACTTTGTCGGAGCCTGCACAGCCGCAATTATTTCTCGGTCTTTTTCTCCTGCTTGCTCTGATGCTTTTCCTTAAACTGTCTGTAGGTTGCGGGCATATAGCTTGCAAAAGCGACTATAGTAAGTATTGCCGAAATTATGACAAGTACCATGAGAACGGGGTCGGGCAGAGTCCAATAATTTCTGAACGCGCCAATCTCGGGGCCGAAGCCGATTATGACGAGCATGACAAGATAGAACACGAAGGTTGCGACCTTGCCGTATATCTCGGCTGCGCCGGGCTTGATGCCGCAGGCTATCATTACAGCTCCACCGATAACCATGACCGCCTCTTTGGCGAGGAACACGAGGAATACCCAGCTGAAAGCGACCATCAGCTGATCGTTGCAGCTGCGGAAAGCTATGTAGAGCATAACTGCGATCGTTATCTGAGTCAGCTTATCTGCGACGGGATCGAGTATCTTACCGAGCTCGCTGACCTGATTGAAGCGGCGGGCGATTTTTCCGTCAAGGAAATCGCT
>ULWP01034887.1_pt1 | contig 21814 bp, 16 predicted proteins | sample 1960461 | NCBI WGS metagenome assembly ULWP01 (sample SAMEA4835815, study PRJEB28245) | human gut metagenome | biome: gut microbiome; material: fecal sample | place: Denmark | collected 2008
GCTAATATAATTATTCGCAAAGTATCTTTTACTTTTATACATTTTAGCACTTTGTAGGCACAAAGTCAATAAACTGTTAAGAAATTTATTGACTTTTTTCTTAAAAAAATTCAAAAGATGAATATTTATTCGCTCATTTAGTATTGTTGGGACATCATAAGGGTGAACATCTCCATATCATTTTCGTTCTCTGCATCATAAACGATATTACCGCTGAGCACCGTCATGCACGCATGGAGTCTCGGAATAAGCTTAATTTCACAATCAAGCGGGTTTTCGTCGAAAATAGCAAAGTCGGCGAGCATGCCGGATTTGATGCTCCCGAGCGAGTCTTGCACGCCGATTATGCGAGCGGCGTTAATCGTGAGTTCATTTATAACATCTTCCGCCGAAGCTGCGTGCGAATATATGCTTCTGTCGGACAGAAGATTTGTACCGCATGTGGCGATTACTTCGCTTGATGAAGAGCGTATAGAGGCCTCTTCGGCTGTCAGCGTATAATCGGAGGCAATCACAAAGTTGTTTTTGTATCCTTTTGCACGGATGAATTCGAAGGCATCATAGGCCATCAGCATATCTTCACGATCGACTGCCTCAACGAAAATATCGAAGTTTTTGTCAGATACTTCCGCAAGTATCGTATTCAGAGCGTCCTGCGAAAAAGGAACGGGACTGCTTGCATTGTCGAGGTACAGGTTCAGCATGTTTGCGTTCAGAACTCCATTGAGTTCCAAACAGGTTGTTTTTCTGTTCATAAGCCGCTTTATGAGTGGCTTAGGTACTAGCGGACGATTCATGTAATAAGAACCGAAGAATCTTTGACGGATCTCCCCTTCGTTATACAAACCGATGATGGAGTCCTGATACAGGTTCTCAAAATAGTCAGGTGTACCGAGGTTAAGAACACTTGTAAATCCGTGGTCTGCCAGATCCTCGATTTCCTGTTTGACATCTTCCTCAATCTGCTCAAAATCAAAAGGGATCAGCAGGTTCAGCACATAAGCGACAGTTATGGTCTGAACATATTCCTCTTCAGCAGTGGAAGCGATAATTTCGTCCGCAGCACGGTTTGTCCAGCAGTCAACTCCGCTTGCACACAAAAGGAGAACAGGTCTTTCGGCGCATGCTTCGCTCAAAAACTCTGCAGAAGCAAAGGGATTATCCTCTGTGTCTTCCGGCTTTAAATTCTCAGAGTATCCGTAGCCAAAGATAATTTCATCTTCCGGATTGTCCTCGGCCCATTCGGCTACCGCATCCAAAATATCTTCAGGTGAAAAACATTCACTTAAATCAATGAATCTGCCATCAAAGACCTTGAGCACCGGACTGCGATGTGCATCGATAAATCCCGGGAATAGAAATTTTCCGTCAAGATCGACAAGCTGAGTGTGCTCATCGATGATTTCATCCATGCCATCCAGACTGCCGACACCCAGTATTTTGTCACCTATGCAAGCAACGGCGTCGGCCCACGGTAGGGCATGATCCTGCGTATAGATATGTCCATTATGAAAAATCAAATCTGCGGTTTCCGCTTTCTTAAAAAAACCAAAAGCCATTTTTATCTCCGTTTCCACGCACGCAATGCCGTGCGTATATTGATATTTAAAGTAATTCAAGCATTTTACAAAATAATTGTACCACAAATATGAAAGGTGTGATATACTTAATTGTGCGATTTTTCGCAAAATAAAATATAGTTCGAAGGCCGAAAAGGTTAATCTTCATAGGAACGGATCCGGCAGGATTTTTATGCAAAGGAGAGTTATTATGACGAGAAGAATAGGTACAGTATCTCGCGGAATTCGCGGACCTATCGTAAAAGAGGGCGACGACCTCAGAAAAATTGTGGTGGACACATTTATGGCATGTGTAGAGGGCGGAGATTTTGAAATCGGAAACAAGGATGTTCTTGCCGTAACAGAATCCATACTTGCACGTTCACAGAAGAATTACGCTACAACGGAGCAGCTCGCAAAAGATGTAGCAAATAAACTCGGCGGCGAAACGGTCGGAGTTGTATTCCCGATTCTCAGCAGAAACAGATTTGCAATCTGCTTAAGAGGCATTGCAAAGGGATGCAAAAAGGTTGTTTTGATGCTCAGCTATCCGAGTGACGAAGTTGGAAACCACATCCTGGATCTCGATTTAATGGATGAAAAGGGTGTTGATCCGTACAGAGATGTGCTTACTCAGGAAAGATTCGAAGAACTTTTCGGCAAATCCCGCCATCCTTTCACAGATGTGGACTATGTAAACTACTATAAAGGTCTCATTGAAGAAGAAGGTGCAGAAGCGGAGATTATCTTTGCAAACAACCCAAGAAAGATTCTTGATTATACGGACAGAGTAATCTGTGCCGACATTCATACAAGAGCAAGAACCAAGAGACTGATTAAAGAAGCAGGCGGCAAAGTGGTGCTCGGAATGGATGACCTTCTTAATGCACCGGTTGACGGTTCGGGATACAATCCGGAATACGGAATCCTTGGTTCAAACAAGGCAACAGAAGGGACAATCAAGCTCTTCCCTGTAAACTGTCAGGAATTCGTTGAAGGCGTTCAAGCAGACATCAAAGCGAAAACAGGCAAAACCGTCGAAGTAATGGTATACGGTGATGGAGCATTTAAGGATCCTGTGGGTAAGATTTGGGAACTTGCCGACCCTGTTGTTTCACCGGGATTTACAAGCGGACTTATCGGTCAGCCAAACGAACTTAAGCTTAAGTATCTTGCTGACAACGACTTCGGAGATTTAAGAGGCGATGAACTTAAGGCTGCGATCGAAACTGCAATTAAAGAAAAGGATGCGAACCTTGTCGGACAGATGGCAACGGAAGGAACAACCCCGAGACATCTTACAGACCTGCTCGGCTCTCTTTGCGACCTGACATCGGGCTCCGGAGACAAGGGAACTCCGTTCATCTATATCCAGGGATACTTCGATAATTATACAGACTAAAACATAATGCAATGAAAGACGGCAAGAGAGAAGAAAATCTTTTGCCGTTTTTTGGAAAGGTGGAGAAAATGAAAAAACTTGCTTTATTTATGCTGACAATGCTTATGGTATTTACACTTGCAGCATGCGGAGACAATGTATCTATCACAAAAACAGAAGCAGCGGCGGTAGAGACCGAAGTTTACGAATGTTCTGATTTCAGCATGACAATCCCGAAAGGCTGGGTTGTAACAAGCGGCGGCACAAACATTTATCACAGTATTCGTGTATACGATCCAAGTGAACCTATTAACCAGATGTTTGTTCTCCTTAAGGCTGATTGTCTGCTTCACAGCAAAGCGGGCAAAGAAGCATGGCAGAACAATTATGAGATGGGGAATGCGCAAGCGGAGATGATGGCGAAAGCTCCGGTTCTTTCGAATCCGTCAACAGAAGGCTTCTTTAAGATATTTGGAAAATACACGGATTTTGTTTCTGATGTGGAGCCGAGCTATGCGGGATATGAATTTCCGCGATTTGATAATTTCAAAGTAACGGAGAAATTTGACTCGACGAGCAACTTGAAATCCTATGCACTTGGGGACAAAATTTTGAGGGCAACCTTTACTGACGGTGATAAGAATGGAGAGGGAATGTTTGCTGCATCTGTAGTGGACTTTGGAAGCTTTACCATTTCAAACGGAAAAGTTGTGGGTTATCAGCTGCAGACCGCAGACGGCGGATATTATATGGCATACAACATAATGGCTGTTACGGCAGTAAAGGACAGCTTCATAGAATGGGAGGATGTACTGACGAACTGCATGAAAACTTTGGAATATTCCGACAGCTTTGTAAGCACAACGAACCAGGCAAGCAACGAAAAAGTCGCACTTGCAAACCAAATAAGCCAGAATTTCAACCAAGCAATGGATGGAATTATGTCATCATGGGAAAACAGAAGCAAGAGTCAGGACATTATGAGCCAAAAGCAGAGCGATGCAACGCTGGGATACGAAAGAGTCTATGACACGGAAACAAATGAAATCTACAAGGCGACAAATGGCTTCACGGATGTATACGACGGTGAGCGTTACAAGCCTGTAACCGATGACAATATGTATGCAGAGCCGATAAGCGGCTACATAGAAAAACAATAAAGTGGGGAAAAAGCAACATGGAAAACTACTTAAACAAATACGAGCTTGAAAGATTCAACGATGAGATTTCGGTAGAAGAATATTTAGAGAAATATGTAAATGTTGATGAATTTCTGGAATGCTGCAAGGCATGCCCTTGTTACGGAACGGTATGGTCTTGTCCGCCGTATGATTTTGACCCGGTGGAGGATTACTGGAAAAAACACAAAACTCTCGAGGTTCATGGGTACAAGATTAACTTTAAACCGGATGTGACCGTGGATGAAAGTCAAAAGATTATGCAAAGAGTTAAGGCATTAATGTCAAAGGAGATGTTTGCGAAAGAAGCTGAAATTCCGGGCTCGGTCTCTTTGTCCGCCGGAAACTGCACGGTGTGCGGCAGCGGAAACTGCAGCAGGCGTGAAGGAAAGCCTTGCAGATTCGCAAGGGATATGCGCTATTCCATTGAATCGATCGGCGGCAATGTGGGTAAGACGGTCCATGATTTCCTGGGATGCGACCTTGAATGGGTGGAGGAAGGCAAAGTTCCATCCTATTATATTCTTGTGGGAGGCCTGCTTAAAGGATGAAGCATCTTTTATCGCAAATAAACGATATTATTGAAAAATGCAAGATTTCCGGGAAACGCGCTGTCCTTGCGATTGATGGAATGAGTGCTTCCGGAAAGACCACACTTGCTGAAGAACTTGCTGAGCAATTCAGCGGCTCAGTTATCCACACGGACGATTTTCATCTGCCATTTGAGCTGAGAACGGAGGAACGCAGAGCTCAGCCGGGTGGGAATCTTGACTATGAAAGATTTGCAAGAGAAGTTCTGCCTTATTTGAATCAAAAGATAGAAATCACTTACGGACGATTTTCGTGCAGGGAGGGTAAAATCGTTGAAACAGTAAATATTGGTGCGGACTGTCCCCTCGTTATCGTGGAGGGAGCATACTCTATGCGCCCGGAATTCCGTAAGGCATACGATCTTTCCATCTGTATGCTGATTTCAGAAGAACTCCAGCGTGAGAGGCTTATCGCTCGTGAAGGCAGAGAAAGATATGCGAATTTTGAGAAACTGTGGGTACCGTTGGAAAACCGATACCTGGCATACTATAAAGTGCCTGAAATCTGCGACAAAATAATAAAATGCGAATAGAGGAATGATTAGAAAAGCCCGGGGAATTATCCTCGGGCTTTTAAAGTAAACTTGAAATTTATTTTAGGTGGCGGAGTGACCGCCACCGTTTTTGTTGTTTAGGAATCTATCCTATTTCTTTGAAAGGTATTCGTCAATGCTTGCAGCAGCAGTTTTGCCTGCGCCCATAGCCTTGATTACGGTTGCAGCACCTGTTACAGCGTCGCCGCCTGCGAAGATACCTTCACGGTTTGTTGCAGCTGCATCATCCGTTCCGATTCCACCCTTCTGGTTTGCTTCGAGTTTTTCGGTAGTGTCAAGAATCAGAGTGTTGAGCTTCGTTCCGATGGACATGATAACCATGTCTACAGGAATTTCGAAGTTGGAACCTTCTTTTGCGATAGGTTTTCTTCTTCCGGAAGCATCCGGTTCGCCGAGTTCCATTTCAACACATTCGATGGCTCTTACATTGCCGTTTTCGTCGCCGAGAATCTGAACCGGGTTGTTCAGAAGCTTGAAGATGATACCTTCTTCCATAGCATGGTGTACTTCTTCTGCTCTTGCAGGAAGTTCATCCATACTACGACGATAGATGATATATACTTCGCTTGCGCCCATTCTCTTTGCACAACGAGCAGCGTCCATAGCTACGTTACCGCCACCTACGATAGCAATCTTGTCTGCGTGCATGATTGGAGTATCATATTCAGGAAGGTAAGCCTTCATCAGGTTGATACGAGTTAAGTATTCGTTTGCGGAGCAAACGCCGATGAGGTTTTCGCCCGGAATATGCATGAAGGAAGGAAGACCTGCGCCTGTTCCGATGAATACGGATTCATAGCCTTCTTCTTTCATAAGTTCGTCAACTGTGATTGCGCGTCCTACAACTGCGTCTGTAACGAACTTAACGCCCTTTGCTTCGAGCTTTGCAACTTCAGCAGCTACGATTTCCTTCGGGAGACGGAACTGAGGGATACCGTAAACGAGTACGCCGCCCGTCTTATGAAGAGCTTCGTAAACTGTTACTTCATAACCCTTATTGATTAAGTCGCCCGCGCATGCAAGGCCTGCAGGGCCTGCACCGATGATAGCAACTTTGTGACCGTTTCCTTCTACAGGAGCGATTTCTTCGTCGCCAAAGTTTGCTGCGTGCCAGTCTGCTACAAATCTTTCAAGACGGCCGATTGCAACGGATTCGCCTTTACCACACTGTACGCACTGACCCTGGCACTGGTTTTCCTGAGGACATACACGACCGCAGATTGCAGGAAGGGAGCTGTCCTGGGAAATGATTTCATAAGCTGCTTCGAAGTCACCTTCAGCAACCTTTGCAATGAAATCAGGAATCTTGATGTTTACCGGACATCCGGAAACACAAGGTTTCTTGCGGCATCTCAGGCAGCGCATTGCTTCTCTGATTGCCATATCTTCTGTATAACCTGTACATACTTCCAAGAAGTTTTTGTTTCTTACGTCAGGAGCCTGTTCAGGCATAGCATTCTGCTTGTTTACTAAATTAATCATGGTAACGAACACCTCCTGTTAATCTGCAAACGTGAGCTCTGTCTTCTGCTTCCTGATCTTTGTAGTAGTTTGATCTCTTGAGGAGGTCATCCCAGTCTACTAAAGAACCGTCGAATTCAGGTCCGTCTACGCATACGAATTTGTCTTCGCCGCCGATCATGCATCTGCAGCCGCCGCACATTCCTGTACCGTCGATCATGTAAGCGGTAAGGGAAGCAACGGAAGGGATGTTGTACTTCGCAGCGATTTCACAAACGAGTTTCATCATGATTGGAGGTCCAACCGCAACGATTTCGTCGAATTTTTCGCCCTTCTGGATGAGCTCTTCGAGCTTCTGTGTCGTGAAAGCTTTTTCGCCGTAGGAACCGTCGTCGGTTACAACGTAAAGTTCATCAACATTTTCTCTGAATTCGTCTTCCAGAATAACTAAGTCTTTATTCTTGAAACCTTCGATCATTGTTGTTCTTACGCCATGGTCATGCATGCCGGAAGCGAGAGGATAAGCAAGTGCGTTACCGGTACCGCCGCCTACAACGCATACGCTCTTCAGTCCGTCCATGTGGGTCGGCTTGCCGAGAGGGCCAACGATGTCAGCGAAGCAGTCGCCCACTTCGAGCTGGTCCATAAGCATGGTTGTTCTGCCTACTGCAGCGTAGATTAAATCGATAGTTCCGTCTTTTTCATTGTGTCCTGCCATGGTGAGAGGAATTCTTTCACCAAATTCATCAGTACGAAGAATGATGAACTGACCAGGTCTTGCTTTACGAGCAACAAGCGGAGCATAGATCTTAAGCCATACCATGTTGTCGTTCAGTCTTCTTTTATAAGTTACTTCAAACCTTTTCATGTAAATCATCCTCCTTTCTATTTCTCAAAGCTGTCCTGACGGTGCTTGAGTGTCTTGTATCTGTCAAGAGCTATTTCTTCACCCTTTTCGAAGAGTTCTTCAGCTCTTTCAGGGAATTTAAGCTCAAGTGAGTTGTAACGAACTTCGCCCATGATGAAGTCTTTGTAGCTTTCTGTAGGAGCAGCACTGTCGATGGAAAGCGGATTCTTGCCTTCTGCCGCGAGAGCAGGGTTGTATCTTAACAGATCCCAGTAACCGGAACGTACTGCCTTCTTCATTTCGAGCATTGACTTGTTCATGCCAGCTTTGATACCGTGGTTGATACATGGAGCGTATGCAATGATGAGGGAAGGTCCGTCATAGCTTTCTGCTTCGCGTAATGCTTTCAGAGTCTGTTCCGGATTTGCACCCATAGCAATCTGAGCTACATATACATAACCGTAAGCCATAGCGATCTGAGCAAGATCTTTCTTCTTTACGGATTTACCGGAAGCTGCGAATTTCGCAACAGCACCGATAGGAGTTGACTTGGAGGACTGTCCGCCTGTGTTGGAGTAAACTTCAGTATCGAATACAATGATGTTTACGTTTTCGCCGGATGCCAGTACGTGGTCAACGCCGCCGTAACCGATATCGTATGCCCAGCCGTCACCGCCGAAGATCCACATGGATGGCTTAATCAGCATGTCTTTATTGTCAACGACATATTTAGCGTCTGCATTCTTGTCTGCAATCTTTTCTGCTTCTGCAAGGAGGATGTTTCCTGTTACTTCTGCCTGTTTTGCATCGTTCATGGAAGCAACCCATGCTTTTGCAGGAACGCCGATTACGTCATAAAGTCTTTCTGCTGCGGACTTCAGTTCGTTTCTTCTTGCGTTCATGGATGTTGCCATACCGAAACCGAATTCAGCATTGTCTTCGAATAAGGAGTTAGCCCAAGCAGGTCCTTTACCTTCCTTATTTACTGTGTAAGGAGTGGAAGGAGCTGATGCACCCCAAATGGAGGAACAGCCTGTTGCGTTTGCGATGAACATTCTGTCACCGAACAACTGAGTGATTAACTTAGCGTAAGGAGATTCGCCGCATCCCGGGCAAGCGCCTGAGAATTCCATAAGAGGAGTCTTGAACTGGGAACCCTTAACTGTGTTATCCTTGAACGGAACTTCTTTTTCATCGATGTCTTTGTATAAGTGATCGAATTTAGCCTGCTGAGCGTGCATGAATTCGTCTTCTGCAGGAGCCATGGTGATAGCTTTGTTTCTTGCAGGACATACTTCTGCGCAGGAGCCGCATCCGGTACAATCCATGAGGGAGAATCCAAGAGTGAACTTGTATTCTTTAGCGCCCTTCATTGTAGTTGTATCTGCAACGCCTTCCGCTTCTGCATCTGTAAGGACAAATGGTCTTACTACGCCGTGCGGACATACATAAGAACACCAGTTACACTGCATACAGTTCTTCATATTCCAGTGCGGAAGATCTGCAGCGATACCACGCTTTTCGTAAGCAGCGGTACCCGCAGGCATCATGCCGTTTGCTGTGGATAAGAACTTGGATACAGGAACGTTGTCTGCTGTGAGGTTTCCTGTCGGAACGAGGATGTCGTTCAGGAATTCAGTGTGGAGCTGATCGCGGCCTATAAGTGCAGGAGCCGGTGCATCGTCTTCAACTGTCTTCCAGCTTTCAGGAACTTCAACCTTATGAATATGAGTGATGCCTGCATCAACTGCAGCACAGTTCATATCTACGATGTTCTGACCCTTCCTGCCGTATGTTTTCTTGATTGCGTCCTTCATGTAACCAACCGCTTCATCAATCGGAATGATGTCAGCAAGTTTGAAGAATGCAGCCTGAAGGATAGAGTTAGTTCTTCTTGCACCAAGACCGATTTCCTTAGCAAGAGAAACAGCGTCGCAAGTGTAGAACTGAACATTGTTCTGTGCGATATATCTCTTAACCTGTCCCGGTAATTTTTCTTCAAGTTCATCATCTGACCATGTGCAGTTGAGCAGGAAGAATCCGCCCGGTTTTACATCCTGAACCATTTCATACTTATACAGATATGCTTCATTGTGACATGCAACGAAGTCAGCCTGTTTTACATAATAAGTCGAACGAATCGGTTCATGTCCGAATCTAAGGTGAGAAATCGTCACACCGCCGGATTTCTTGGAGTCATACTGGAAGTATGCCTGTGCCTTCATGTCAGTATGGTCACCGATGATTTTAACAGAGTTCTTGTTTGCACCAACCGTACCGTCAGCACCAAGACCCCAGAATTTACAAGCCTTTGTTCCCTTAGGAGCAACATCCGGATTTTCGGAACCGTGGATGGAAAGGTTTGTAACGTCGTCGAAGATGGAAAGTGTGAATTCTTTCTTAGGTTCATCCGACCATAAGTTTTCATATACTGCAAGTACATCGCCAGGCTGTACGTCCTTGGAACCAAGACCGTATCTGCCTCCGCAGATGAAGCAGTTTTCAAATTCAGTTCCTCTGATTGCAGCAACCATGTCGAGGAATAAAGGTTCACCGAGTCCGCCAGGCTCTTTCGTTCTGTCAAGTACAGCAATCTTCTTAACTGTCTTAGGCATAACGTTGAAGAGGTACTTGTTGGACCAAGGTCTGTAAAGGTGAACTTCGATGATGCCGACTTTCTTGCCCTTTGCATTGAGGTAGTCGATAACTTCTTCCGCACATTCACAAATAGAGCCCATAGCTACGATAACTTCTGTTGCGTCAGGGGCACCATAGTAGTTGAACGGCTTATAGTCTGTACCGATCTTAGCGTTAACTTTTTCCATATATTCGTTAACGAGATCCGGGGTTTCGTTGTATACAACGTTACATGCTTCTCTGTGCTGGAAGAAAGTTTCCGGCTGTTCCGCGGAACCCATTGTATGAGGGTGGTTCGGATGAAGAGCATTGTCCTTGAATGCCTTGAGTGCATCCCAGTCAACCATTTCCTTCAAATCTTCATAGTCCCATGTTTCGATCTTCTGCTGTTCGTGAGAAGTTCTGAAACCGTCGAAGAAGTGGAGCATAGGAAGATGTCCGCCGATCGCCGAAAGGTGAGCAACTGCGGCAAGGTCCATAGCCTGCTGTACAGAGTTTGATGCAAGCATTGCAAAACCTGTCTGACGACAGCCCATAACGTCGGAGTGGTCGCCGAAGATATTCAGTGCATGTGTAGCAACGCAGCGAGCAGCTACGTGGAATACAGTAGGAGTCTGTTCGCCGGCTAATTTATACATATTAGGAATCATAAGAAGCAAGCCCTGGGAAGCTGTGAATGTAGATGTCAGAGCACCTGCAGCGATTGCGCCGTGAACCGCACCTGCAGCACCTGCTTCGGACTGCATTTCTACGATTTTAACTTTTTCACCAAAGATATTGGTTCTGTCTTGGGAAACCCATTCGTCCATGTTTTCTGCCATAGGTGAGGATGGTGTAATCGGGTAAATTGCAGCAACCTCAGAGAATGCATAAGCAACATGAGCAGCAGCGGCGTTTCCGTCCATAGTTTTTAATTTTCTCATGTTTATTCTCCTTCCTTGATGCCCAAAGCTTCACGCTGCATGAAAATGTATTCCGGAACTTCCATTTCCTTAATGACATTTCTAGGGCATACATATTGACATACATGGCAGTCTTCACAGATTTCAGGATCGATAATTGTGTGAGTGCCGTCTGCATAAATTGCGAGGTTCGGGCAGTTGGACTTGCAGTCTTCGCAGAATAAGCATCCTGTGCTGCAAACCTTTGCCTTCGTTTCGCAGTCGTCTTCCGACGAGCAAGCAACCATCTTTTGACCCTTGTATGGAACAATGGTGATTAAGTGCTGCGGACATGCAAAAGTACAATCCTTACAGCCTACACACTTGTCAGGGTCGACATAAGCAACGCCGTCAACAACCTTAACCGCCTCATAGCGACAAACCGCCGTGCAGGCACCCTGTCCGAGACATCCCGTAGCGCAAAGGCCGAGAGCTTTAAGGTCCTGTTTTGCAGCTTCCTGACAGGTCTGAATACCCATCTCTTTAAGTTTTGCGGAAGTTCTGCCGTCGCCTGAACATTTCACGAAAGCAACATTCGCTTTTAAAGCTGTTAAATCGTGAATTGTGTCAACGATGATTTTCTTTTTGCATTTAACCATGCAAGCAACGCAGCCTACACATTTGTCATAGTCGATAACTGCATGATTGTCTACGATATGTACTGCGCCTTCCGGACACGCTCTTTCGCATTCGCCGCAAGCGATACATCCGAAACCGCAAGTTTTTCTAACAAGTTCGTCGTCTTCTTCCGTGGAGGAACAAGGGATAAAGTTGGTAGCATCCTTAGGAATCATGTGAATTAAATGCTGTGGGCAGACACCCTCAGCTGCACAGTCGCCGCAGCCGTCGCATTTCTCGGCGTCGATTACGATTTTGCCGTTTTCAAGCTTCATAGCATCCTGCTTACAAACCTTGATACAATCGCCGATACCACAACAGCCGCTCTTACATTCACCGCGCTTGAAACCTGCTTCAACCAAAGCAGCGCAGGATTCAAACTCTGCAGCTCTTGCTTTTCCGGCAGCAGCGCCGGCGCAAGCCACGTAAGCGACCAAGTTGTTGTCCCCTTTAGCAGGGGAGACATTGGTTTTCATAACTTTTTTGCCTCCTTTTTCAAGTTTACTATTACATCTTGTGTCTGTAAAAGACATAGCCCGAAAATCGTTGAAAAATTAACAAGCTATACATATTATATACTACTCTTCTGTGTATACAAAGTCAATATTTTTGTCGAATGTTCTTACAAAAAAAACGAGGGAAAATGTTTAAAAACAGACGATGTGTGGTAAGCTTAGGCTAACTCGAAAGAGCATAATAAAAGATCGCACTTTTTAGAAGCAATAATTCGAAAAGCGCGACTTTTGAAAATTTATTTTTTTATGTGATCAGAAACTATTTGATACCAACTGCTATCAAAATTTACAGCTTTCAGGAGGGTATCTCTATCCACTTTTTCAGGTGTTCTTACGGATATATGCAGTCGTTTATCAGGAATATCTTCGATAATAGTAAACTGACTGCCGCTGGGCTGCCATGTGAATTTATGTCTTCCGGTTGATTTTTCGTAGCCTTCCAAATTCATTCTCGCATTCCAGTCAAAATAATATAATTCAGGATCATACCTTACTGTATCGAATTCAAATACCAAGAAATCCTTGTAGTCTTTTGACTTGACAAGTACAACCGTGCGTACGAACTTAAAAACTCTTCTCACGGAAGAAACTCTCTCATTCCATATGTCAAGAACCATTTTTCCAATTAAATTAGGGTCTTCACTCATCACACTGTCGACTCCGTAACTATAAGTAGGTGAATTACGTCCGGAAATCAGTCTTACCGTACTTTGCTTTTCGATGTTGGAGGAGGAAAAAACAGTTTTTGCACCCCAACAACAGTTTTCCAAAATAACATCATCCAATCCGACATTGGATGGTTTCCAATCGGCACCGATACATTCTGCAAAAATCTGCTCCCACTCATTACCTTCTAATGACATTGATGATTTTGTTGCCAATAGATATACGATATTTTTCACTAGAGTATCAACAAATTTTGTGGGGAAATTGTTCAGAAGAAACGGCGCAGTTGCTTTATTTACATTTCTTAATTTTGGCTCTTTCAAAGTAATCCTCCATATTCGTGTCATAGTAAAACAATTAAACTAAGTATAGTTTACCACATTTTTCAATATATGGCTATATTTTTCTGCGTTATCAAAAGGCTAATGGCAAGAATTTTTCAATGACTTTAGCAACCATGTCGACAGGAATTGCATTGCCTGCTTGTTTTCTCGTTTGGGTGTCGGATACAACTATTTTAAATGTATCAGGAAACCCTTGTAATCGCAGCATTTCTCTGGGAGTTAGACGTCTTTCTCCGTTGACCAGAAGATAATTATAACTTGCACCGGCCCGCAATGCGCAACTATAGGGATAAGAAGATATGTTACCGGATTTGTTTTCATGCCAAATTGACGGATATACAGATGCTGAATGCATCGACTTTCTTTTTTCTATAATTTCAGGAGACGCAAAATGTTTTTTATCTACTTTTTTTTCAAGAATGACATCTAATGTTTTCATATAATCCACAGTAAAAACCCAGTCCATGAGAAACGGCTTTTTTGAACCGATAATAATAATCCTTTCGCGCTTTTGCGGAAGGCCAAAATCAAGCGCGTTCAATAATTTAAAATCAACATGATAACCCAGTTCGTCCCTGAGGACATCTAAAATTGTTTTTAGTGTTTTCCCGTGGTCATGGCTGGCAAGATTCTTTACATTTTCCAAAACAAAGGCCTGAGGCTGTTTTTCTTTTATAATTCTTGCGATATCAAAAAAAAGGGTACCTTTTGTATCATCAGAAAAACCTTTTTGCAAACCGCAAATAGAGAATGCCTGACAGGGGAATCCGGCGAACAGCACATCAAAGTCGGGTATGTCGGACGCTTTAATTTTCATGATGTCTCCTGCCGGCTTTTCGCCGAAATTTGCTGCATAACTTTCTTGTGCATACTTGTCTATATCGCAGCTGAATACGCATTTTCCATTGAGTTCTAATTTGTCAAAAGCGTATTGGGAGGCGTAACGAAAGCCGCCGATGCCGCAAAATAAATCTATGTACCGTATAACTTTTGGAAATGAGGTTGGATTTTCTGTTGACAGATCCAAGAAAATTTTGTCCGTGGAGACATCTAATTCAGAGGCAATTTTCATTGCAATAGAAACAGATGGTGTGGCTCGTTGACACTCAATCATGGAAAGGTATTTGCGGCTGATTCCCGTGAGTTGTGCAAGACGGTCTTGCGAGAGCCCACGTTCTTTACGAATTTCCTTTACTTTATTCATTTAGGCATTTTCTCCTTTTTTGAGAAGTTTTCTTCTCAAAATATTATAATACGCCTTTATCATAATGTCTATTATTTTTTACAATACCGAGAAAACAGTGATAAAACAAAGCCCTAACGGGGAAGCCTCCATTAGGGCAAAAAATCATATTAGGGAAACCTTTATTTCACATAAACCTTCGGAAGTCTCTGACCGAAAGCACAAGTGATTTCGTAGTTGATGGTTCCGGTTGCATTTGCGATGTCGTCTGCAAGGATGGTGTTGGTTCCGTCCGAACCCATTACGATAACTTCGTCGCCGAGTTTTACATCAGGGACATCGGTAACATCAATCATGCACTGGTCCATGCAGATGTTGCCTGCAATCGGTGCGATTACGCCATTTACGATAACCTTTGCGTTCGGGGAGTATGGACGAGGATAGCCGTCTGCGTATCCGAGTGCGATGGTTGCGATTTTGCTCGGCTTCTTGGATATGTATTTACGTCCGTAGCCAACCGAGAAATCCGCAGGTACATCTTTCAGGTGAACGATGTTTGCTTTAACCGACATAACCGGTTTGATGGAAAGCTCGTTTACATCAACCTCATCCGACGGATAGCATCCGTAGAGGATGATTCCCGGACGGCATGCATCAAAGTGAACGGTCGGAAGTTCCATGATGGAAGCACTGTTTGCAAGAGTTCTGAACGGAATTTCGATTCCTGCTGCGGTAAGTGCTTCGTAGAATTTGTTGAACTTCGCTTCTTGCTGATGGGAGTATGTTTTGTCGTAAGCATCTGCTGTGGACATATGTGAGAACATACCTTTAATTTTGAAATTCTCGAGAGCAGCGATTTTTTTTACATCGGCAACCGCATAGTCGATGTCATCAGCAAGATAGCCGATTCTTCCCATTCCGGTGTCCACTGCGATGAGGGCGTGCACGGTCTTTCCGTGCTTCTTTGCTTCTGCGGCGAAAGCTGCTGCATTTTCGCTGCTGCAGACAACCGGAGTGATGTCATATTTCACAATTGTGTCGGCATACATATCCGGAGTCAGACCGAGCATGATGATTTCTTCCTTGGCGCCTGCTTCACGGAGTGTTACAGCTTCCTGAAGAGTTGCGATTGCGAAAGTTTTGCAGCCATTTTCTCTGAGAACTTCTGCAACTTTTACACTGCCGTGACCGTATGCGTCGGCTTTGATAACGCCGATCATTTCTCTGCCTGCGATTTTATTCTTAATTTGCTTGATGTTGTAATCCAGGTTTGACAAGTTGATTTCTGCCCAAACCGGTCTTAACGCTTCTTTGTACATGATTAATACATCTCCTTTTCACTATGAATCGTGTCATTTGAATAAGGTAATTATAGACTTCTTTCCAAAGAAATTCAAGCCTTTCATGTATTCAATTTTTCAGTGCGGTAATCGGCACCACGTACACACCGTCGGGGCGCTTGTATGCTAACCCGAAAGATTTAGCAAGCATAATCGGAGAGATTTTGGGATTTCAACCCGAAAGATTTTTGAAATTTAATCGGAGAGATTTTGCATTTTAAACCCGAAAAATTTTAAAATTGAATCTTCAGTAAAGATATGGTATTATTAACAAGCAAAAAAAAAATACAAGCGCGGAATGAGCGCAAAAGAAGGAGAACAGAAATAACATGGAAAGAGACCGCTTCAGAAGCCGGACGGGCTTTATCATTGCCTGCATCGGCTCGGCAGTTGGAATGGGAAACATCTGGCGTTTTCCGATCATGGTATCGAAATACGGAGGAATGACATTCTTTGTCGTGTATATCTTATTTGTAATACTTATCGCTTCGTCGGGCATGATTGAAGAGTTTGCGCTCGGACGCTGGGCGGAAGCAGGACCTGTGGGAGCCTTCGGTAAATGTACTAAGGAGCGATTCGGCAAGAAGAGCATCGGCGAGGCAGTCGGCGCACTGCCGGTTATCGGCGCGATGGGGCTTGCAATCGGATACACGGTCGTAATGGGATGGATCTTCAAATATTGCTTCATGGGAATATCGGGAGAGCTTTACGCTATGGGAACCGACATGGCTGTGATAGGAGGAACCTTTGACAGTGCGGCACCGGGAGCAAAAACTTTGGGCGAAGCAGTTAAAATGATGATAGACGGCGGCATATTCAATGTCGGAAACGGTATATGGCAGATCGTCGGTCTTGTGGCTGCTCTTGCCATTATGGCAATGGGAATCGGCGGCGGAATTGAAAAAGCAAACAAGATTATGATGCCGCTTCTCTTTGGCTTATTCCTGATTTTGGGAGTTTACATCGCATTTCTTCCGGGTGCGGGAGAAGGATATAGATACATATTCACTCTGAATCCGAAGGGATTACTGAATCCGGAGGTATGGATTTTTGCTTTCGGACAAGCGTTCTTCTCACTTTCGGTTGCGGGAAACGGCTCGGTAATATACGGATCTTATTTGGATAAGGGCGAAGATCTCCCGGGTGCAGCACGCAATGTTGCGATTTTCGATACGCTTGCGGCGACTCTTGCGGCTTTGGTTATACTGCCCGCGATGGGCGTCGGCGGCGTTACGCCGGACACGGCAGGCCCGGGACTCATGTTTGTTTATTTGGTAAATGTGCTTAATGCCATGGCAGGCGGCCGCGTTGTGGGAATGATTTTCTTCATATGCGTTCTGTTTGCGGGAGCAACCTCAATTGTGAACCTTTACGAGGTTCCGGTTGCTTTTCTTCAGGAAAAACTGAGATTTAGGAGAGTGCCTGCGGTGCTGACAATCGGTATAATCGGTGCAGTTATTTCGATAATGATTCAGCCGTGGACTTCGCAGTGGATGGATATGGTCTCGATTTATATCTGTCCGCTTGGAGCACTTCTTGCAGGAATCATGTTCTTCTGGGTTCTCAAGAAGGAGACCGCGCTTGAAGCTGTAAGCGAAGGCAGCAAGAAGCAGATAGGGAGCTGGTTTCATCCGCTTGGGAAGTATCTTTACTGCGTATGTGCGCTGATTGCTCTGATTGCAGGAGCAATGCTGGGAGGAATAGGTTAAAGGAATATGGATTTCAATACAGTTATTAGCAAATATAAGGTATCAGAATACAAGGAACTTAGCCAAAAACCGGATAGCGGAGTATACTTAATGAGCCGAGGCGAGGAAGACTGTTTCGTGCTACGCATATACAGCCATGAAATGCCGGTGTATGAAATGTTAAAAAAACAAGGATACAAAGGATTCCCACAGGTTTACGACTGCCGGTGGGAGGATGAATTCTTTGTGGTTGAGGAACAGTTTGTTGACGGTGTTTCTCTTCAGGAAATGATCGACGGTGGCGAGAAAATGGATGAAAAGCGAGCGATGAATATTACCGCCAAAACCTGTAACGCACTAGATTTACTCCATCGAAGCGGTTTCATTCACCGGGATGTCAAACCGGAACATGTAATGATGAACCAGCAGGGCGAAATCTTCTTGATTGACCTTGATGCAGCCATGAGAATAGAACCCGGCAAACGGAACGACACGCGAGTTTTGGGAACGGCGGGATATGCGGCACCGGAGCAATTCGGGCTGACCCGTTCGGATATCCGTACTGACATATATGCGGTGGGAATCCTTTTGAACACATTGCTTACGGGGCAGCACCCGGCAGTTTTGCGGTATCGCAACGGCGGAGCAGAGAAAATAATTCAGAAGTGTACAGAAATGAATCCTATGGACAGGTACCAGGACATGACGGAACTCTGCTATGCAATTTCCCGAGAGGAACTCAAAGATACCTCAGAAGAAGCCGGCACAACAGTGAAACGAAAAAAGTGGATTTTGTTATGCGTCATAGCACTTGTGGTTGGCGTTGCGGTCATTATAGGAATAGGCTTAGACGGCAATCGGAATGATTCACATAGCGAAATGAACAGAGCCGAAAACGGCGAACTGCAGCTCCACCTTGCCGGTGCACAAGGAGAAACCCTGCTGTACAACTCACGAGCAGGCAGCCAGTGCCTTCCTATGTACACAGAAGATGGCGTGAGCGTTGACGATACATGGACGGTCTATGCGGATGAATCAATCGGAAGAATCACCGGCTACGAAAAGGAATGGCTGGGATGGAGACTTGATTCATCGCAAATGGAAACCGGTGTGGACGGGTTCGTACATGCAGAGAAGAACGGAGAGAAATATGCGGTTCGCGTCATGGTGACTGCGGATCCGGTGAGTGCATACAGCGCGCAGCCCGATTTTAACAAGATGGCAGAGAACTGGCTTAAACCGACTTGGGATGCATCCGATGAAGTTACGGCTGTACGGATAGACTATAAGGCTGCAGACAAGGTAACCCTTTATCTTGCCTCTACGATTGACTTTGAGGGCTCAGATCCTATCTGTGACGACGACAGGGTTACCATAGAGCCATGTGAAAAGGAAAACAGTTGGCCAAACAATGAAATCTACAAGATGACATTCTACAACCCGGACGGTGGGGATGCACTGATTCAGGTGGGTCATAACTATGGCAGACTGACATTCAAGTTCAGCGAAAAATAAAAATTTCTATAAAAAACTTATCACTTAGCATGGTGCATAAGTTTTTTAATTCCATTCATGTTAAAATGTTAGAAGTGACACATCTTTAACTAACATGGCGATGGTTTCATTGCCTGAAAGGAGTAGGAAGAATATGAAGAAAAAAGTTTTTGCGCTTATGCTGACGCTTTGCATGGTACTGACCATGATGCCGAGCATGGCGTGGGCAGAAGATACCCCTACGGGATTATCCGTTAAATATAACGGGAATTATGTAACCGAGGGGGTCATTGAGATTGAAGAGGGCGGCCTTTGCGAAATGCCAATATATTTCGACGGCAAACAAGTAGAATCTACGGAGGGCATAGCGGACCCGATGGCAGAACCTCCGGCAAATGGAATTTGCCTTCCCGGAGTAAGCCCTGACGGAAAAGTTATGGAAATCAGAATGGGCGGAACAGCAAATGAGGGAGAAACTTGTGAAGTGCCGTTGACTTATCGCGGTAAGACAATCACCTTGACAGTAAGGGTTGTTGCCGGTATTCGATTGAAATTTGAAGACAATACCGTTATGAAAACCGGAAGAAACATAACCGGAAGAAAAACGGAAACTGCTCAAATTATGTTTGGCGAAAAGGAAATCACAGAAAATTACACTGTTTCCGCGAAAAGCAGTGCGGTTTTAAAGGTTGAAAATAAGGGACAGGGCAAGCTGGAATTTACTACAACGGGAAACGGAAAGAGTGATATAGTTATCAGTTACCAAAAAGATGAAAAAAATTGCGAGTCTACCTTTATCTGGAATGGTACCGATATTTCCAATGATGATGCAGGTGCGCATAATGTTGCTTTGCAAATTAATGGAATAGAAAAGAAAACCGGAGAAGTAATTGTTTTGGCTCCAAACAAGAGTGTTACCGGCAAGGTCTTGCATAACGGCAATGAATTAAACAAGTATGATGTGGAAGTCGTATATAACGATTGGGAAGAAGAAAGAGAATGCTCAGCGAATAAAAGCGATAACGGAGAGTTCACAATTAAATCTGGCAATGAGGAATCATATTATACCTTAAAATTTACAGATGATAAGGACAGCCCTACGTGGGAAGCATACTTCACCATTCAGGTTAGAAATGAACCTGAAAAATATGTCCTCCAGTTTTGCGATATGGAGAAACAAAGTGATGAAAATTGGGAAGCATTAGGATATGGTACTATAAGTATTTTTAAGAATACAAGAGAAAAGAAGTATGTTAAGTATGTCATCACAGACGGTGAAATGAAACGCATTGATGAGGACTACTTCGTTAAAGTAAATCCGGAAACTGATATTAAAGTTCAAGTTTGTGTCGGCGGAGATCAGTATGAAGAGGTGAAGGCTAATGAAAATCCGTTTTCCTTTAGTATGGTGAATGATGGCTCAGACGTAATGGAAATTTCATACGACAGGGGGAAAGACAGAAAAGGACTTGCATACAGGCTTTACTATACCGGCAGAGATCCGTATTTGAGCGACGCTTCAGGAAAGACTGTTCACAAAAGTATTTTCCTTTGGACGAGATCGGTTGCAGATTTTTTGAAATGGGATAGCAAAAAATTTGAGAACAGGGACAATCACTGGAAGTATGATGCCAGAAAAACATCCTACGAAGGATTTGAAGCAAGTAATGATAAGTGCGATATAAAGAATGCATCGATATTTATCTCAAATGACATATTCGGACAAGATAAAATTAATATTGTACAAGATAAAACCACAATGGAGGTTCAAACAAATTTAGCTACTGTAACATTTGATGACAAGGTTCTGACGAAGATAAATGAGAAGGAGCAGACGGTAACCTTAAACATCGAAAACATTGAAGCAGAAGATGTAACAAATGCAAATGTAGCAAAAAACCTTGAAGGTGCAACGAAAATTGTGGATTTGACATTAAAAACCGAGGCTGATAATGGACCGATTTCTAATTTCGAGGATGGTCGACCATAAACTTAGGTTACCAACTTCAAGATGCAAGCAAGAAGCCACAGGTATACTATGTAGATGCAGTAGGAAATAAAACTGCTGTAGATTGTAATTACAATACTGAAACCGGCGAACTCACATTTGATACTAATCATTTCTCAATGTACTCGGTCGAAGAAGTTAACAAGACTTCAGGCGGCGGCACATCCGGTGGTTCCTCCGGTGGCGGCGGTGGATTCGTAACTCCTGCCGAAACTCCGCTTGACAAGGCGAAAACTGAGGCTAACACTGCTATCTCCGCAGCAGTATCCGCTAACAAGTACGATGATGCTGAACAGGCAGAAGTAAAGGCAATCCTCGACAAGGCTGCAGCTGACATCAAGAACGCTAAGACTGAAGAAGAAGTAAAGGCAATCCGGGAAGCAGCTCAGGCAGAAATCGACAAGGTTCTCACTCCTGAAGAAAAAGCTCAGATCAAGGCGGTTGCTTCTGTAGATAAGGAAATCTTCAAGGCGAAATCCAGATACTTCAAGCTGAAAGGCAAGAGAGCCATCAAGCTTACTTGGAACATTCCGGACGGAATGAAGTTCGGCGGATTTGAAATTTACAGATCCACGAAGAAGTTCTCCGGATACGGCAAGACTCCTTACTTCACAACAACTAAGACAAGTTACATCAATAGCAAAGACTTGGTTAAGGGTAAGACATATTACTACAAAGTAAGAGCTTTCGTTATCATCAACGGCGAAAAGTTCTATACAGACTACTCAACTAAGGCTTTCAGAACGATGAAATAAGTACAAAGATACACAAAGGGGCTGTCGCATTAACGGGAATCGTTAGGGCACAGCC
>ULWP01080103.1_pt1 | contig 21045 bp, 20 predicted proteins | sample 1960461 | NCBI WGS metagenome assembly ULWP01 (sample SAMEA4835815, study PRJEB28245) | human gut metagenome | biome: gut microbiome; material: fecal sample | place: Denmark | collected 2008
GTGATATGCCTCAAAGTGCCGTTTTCGGACGGCCTGGGGGGAGGGGTGGAGGAAGTTTTTTTCGTTTGTCTTGTAAGCCTCCCTAAACAGGGAGGTTTGGAGGGTCTTTAGTCGCGACGGAAAATGTCACGTGTATAAACTTTCTCTTCTACATCTTTCAAGCAATCGTCAAAACGGTTGGCGATGATGGCTTTGCTTTGTGCTTTGAATTCATCAAGGTTGTTGACTACCTTACTGCCAAAGAATGTTGTGCCGTCTTCAAGGGTTGGCTCGTAGATGATTACTTCTGCGCCTTTAGCCTTGATACGCTTCATGATGCCCTGGATAGCTGACTGACGGAAGTTGTCACTGTTTGACTTCATAGTCAGACGATAGACGCCGACAACGGGAGCCTCTCCCTGACCCTCTCCCGAAGGGAAGGGATGGCCGTACTGGTTGTTGTTGGTATAGTCGTACCAACCGGCTTTGCGCAATACGGCATCAGCGATGTAATCCTTACGTGTGCGGTTTGATTCTACAATAGCAGACATCATGTTCTGAGGAACATCCTGATAGTTGGCAAGGAGCTGCTTGGTGTCTTTCGGCAAGCAGTAACCGCCGTAGCCGAAGGACGGATTGTTATAATGTGTACCGATACGTGGGTCGAGTCCTACACCTTCGATGATAGCCTTGCTGTCCAAGCCCTTTACTTCTGCGTAAGTGTCGAGTTCGTTGAAGTAGCTTACACGGAGGGCGAGGTAAGTGTTAGCGAAAAGCTTAACGGCTTCGGCTTCTTTCATACCCATAAACAAGGTGTCGATGTTTTCCTTGATTGCTCCTTCCTGCAAGAGGGCTGCGAATGTCTTGGCAGATTCTTTCAGCATCTCTACGTCGGTTACTGATTCAATTGCCTTGTTCTCGGCTTCAAACTCCGGTTTGTCGATAATCTTAGGATAGCCTACGATGATACGGCTTGGGTAGAGGTTGTCGTACAAGGCTTTGCTTTCACGCAGGAACTCTGGGGAGAAGAGGAGGTTGAACTTCTTTACTCCCTTCTGTGCGTATTTCAAGTAAAGATTACGAGTATAGCCTACTGGGATAGTACTCTTAATCACCATAACGGCATCAGGATTCACTTCCAATACCAAGTCGATTACTTCTTCTACATGGGTAGTGTCGAAGTAATTCTTTACCGGGTCATAGTTGGTTGGTGCTGCGATAACCACAAAATCGGCATCAGCATAAGGAGAAGCCTTCCCCGTCCCTCCCTGAAGGGAGGGGGACAAGACTGCATGGAGATCAAGTGGCTTTTCTGCCAAATACTTTTCGATATAGTCATCCTGAATAGGTGAAATCCTGTTATTCAGCTTTTCTACCTTTTCTGGTATTACATCTACTGCTGTTACATGATGATGTTGTGATAGCAATGTAGCTATACTCAGTCCCACATAGCCTGTGCCGGCCACTGCGACTCTGATGTCTTTGAAATCACGCATATTTATATTTGATTTAGTTTCTTATTCCGCTATTTCGAAATCTTCGTTATGCACATTGCTGATGGCAACGGCATAACCTCCAAGGTCCATCACAAGCTGGCGGTCGCGCAATATTCGTACGACATATCCTTCTTGTCCTGCCATGATTCCTGTCAGGACACGGAGCTTCACGTGTTCCCTTGCAAATTTCACAAAAGGATCACGAAGGAAAGTCACACGTTCCGGTTCCGACTCCATGACTTTCATGAACGGCTTCATGACGCTGTTCTTGATGGATGCCGGTTCTCCTGTCATGCAATTGTTTACAAGATGGTATCGTGGAAAATTCTTCTGGAGGAAATTCTTTAGGTCTTCAGTTTCGCCCTGCAAGAATACGAGGCCGCTTACTGAAGGTTTCTCTTCTTTGACTACACCTTTACCATTTGCTTTGCGCTTATAACCAATGGTGCGGTGAATGAAACACTTTGGAATGAAATCGCCTTCCCAATTGCCTTCTTCAAGTATCTTGTCGAACTTTTCAACTGCAAAATGCTGGATAAACAAATATCCCCATGGAGCCTCCGGTTCTTCGTTAATGGACATTCCTCCTACTTTTGAAGCCGATTTTTCATCAGCCCCAACAACGTGGATGCCCTTTGGTAAACACTTGTTGTTATACATATCGTTGTTTACGTCGGCTGTAGAAGAAGGAAGCGAGCAAACCTGCGTCATTTTCTTTATCTACTTTATGTCACTGTTAGCTGCCATCACGTATGATGACGATGCTATTATTACAATAACATTGCTCATAAAATCACACCTTAGAAGTACATATTGTCCAGTCCAGTAGATGAAAACAAAATTCGTCAAGTAGTCTTGGCCATCTTACTTTCTTACTACTATATGGCTTTGTGTCTCTATCAATATTATGTCTGCATCTTCATATCCATATCTCATAATGAGAGATAAGATATCGGGTGCAAAGTTACGTTTTTTCTTGCATTTATTATCATTCACATTATAAAACTTTTATGTTTTCATTGATTTTGTATGGCTATGTCTATGATTACACGCTAATTAGTAACAAAAATGCGACATAACTTATATACACAATGCCACTGCCATCATTATATTCTTCACTTTCATCATTCTTCCTCAAACAATACCGCATTAAACTATACTTCGGCTGTCTAAAGTTTTTCTTTCCGGCGTTCGTTCCACGCAATCTTACTGCAACGTGGTGAACAATATAAGGAATCCAAGGTTTTGGCTAAAAATCCTCTCCGCAAAGCTTGCATTTTCGAATAATTTTAAATTTTGCTGCTGGCATAAGTATTTGATTTTTCAGTTAGTTAAATGGCTAAGGTTCACCTTATCGCTGATTAAGGGGACGGTACGAATCCGATACAAATTTATAAAATTTATGCCCAGTTTTCAAGAATCCTTTATAAAAACCTGAAAATAGAAAAAGGGCGTAACTCATTGAGTTACACCCTTTATCTATATTTTATCTACGCTTATCTATGAGCGTCTCATTTGACCTCCTCAAAGATAATTACTACTGTATATCAGTGTATTATATATAACTTGGTACAAATATGATTACTTTACTTCGTTTACTCTATATTTCAGCCTTAGCGAGAATAGAAAAGCTACCGCAAAAAAAACTTTAACTTAGTTTAACCATACTGTTTTTGACGATTTCTATTTTCTCTTGTTTTCAGATAGTCTTCGATATTTTCTCTTATTATGCTTTTCTTTTCATAAGCTATTGATTTGCAAAACGGTATCTATTTTTTCCTTTCGTTTTTTATGAAAAAGTGTTATACCTTTGCATTGAGAAATAAAAAACAATAGGCATGAAGCAAAAACAATATATACTCCATTCTTTGACAATAGAGGTCATTGCGGTGTTGCTGGCTTCAATGATTGCATTTCAAATATGCAATATGCTTAGCATACGAATGAGTTTGCTTCCGTTCGTTATGGCTGTCGGATATGTGATACTGAAACTTCTATATCATCTTTGCATCTCTATAGCAAGATACATTATAGAAACTCCTTTGTCACATTTGGCATTAGCCGATGAAGTGACAGATAAAAAGACTTCGGCTGTTGCATCCTTACATACCCAAGATTGTGTAGAAGTACAAAAAAGGCGTATGGAATTATTCCATTATGAATACCAGCATGAGCAACAACAATACAAGCAACAAAAAGAAAGAGAAGAAGACGAGAAATTAAATGCTATCCAGAAATATACACGAGACACATTCAAGCGTTTTGATTTGGACGAAACAGAGATTTTCCAAATTTGCGAATCTGTCCGCTATTTTGTGACTAATCGTCAAGTGCTTTCCATGACCGAGATTCATATTAAGAAACATAGTTCGCTCACACAAATCTCTTTAAAGAACTTTGCTTGGAACATCGCTTTCCAATATAATATAGGTGGAGATGTAACTACATCATTTGTGATGGCGACATTTGCCGAATGGTTCACTAACTCCACGTTTGACACCGTAAGAAAGAATCTGCGAACTACAACAGGTCGGCATAAAATTGAAATTGACGAAAATATCCTGTCGAAATACGGTATCTAAGCCATTTTTTCGCTTCCAAATAATAATTATTATCGGAAGTTGCTTATGTTATCAGAGTATTTATATAATTTTGGAATAATCTTATAACCTTTTTGTTTATAAGCGGTTCTGCAGATAAGATAAAAATGAGGTAATGATTTGGCAACCGTACCTATTTCCGTGCTTTGCTGTGAGTTGCTTTCATTGTTACTCGTCTTGACACAAAGGTACGAAGATTTTTCTATTCACACACAATCTTCAAAGAAAAAAGAGTGAGAAAAGTGTTACTTACAAATCAATATCAATATAAGATATTTATTATGTATATTTGAATTTAGTTGCTCGTATCTTGTTATATAGTAACATTATTGATTAGCTAATGATTTTTATTGTTTACATACCATTTAACAGTTTCATTTAATCCTTCTTGAAAAGAAACCAATGGGGAATAACCCAATAGCTGCTTTGCCTTATCTATTGAAGCAAAAGAGTGGGGTATATCACCAAGTCTATTTGCCCCATAAATAGGATTTATATCGGAAATTGAAAAATCGTATTGAACCAAACATGATTTTATCTCATTTGCTAACTTGTTGATGCTTGTTCGCCCTCCACCCGCAGTGTTGTAGATTTGGTTTACCGCTTGAGTGTTTGTTGTATTTAATGCAAGCATGTTCATATGAAGCACATTGTCAATGTAAGTAAAATCTCTAGTGTTCAATCCATCACCATTTATCTTTGGCTGCTTGTGATTTAGAAATTGCTTTATAAACAATGGTATTACAGCTGCATACATACTGTTGGGATCTTGTCTTCTTCCAAACACATTAAAATATCGCAGTCCTATATATTCTATTCCATAGGTTTTAGCAAATACATCAGCATATAACTCATCAACATATTTAGTCAATGCATATGGGGATAAAGGTTTTCCGATGTTATCTTCCTTTTTGGGCAAATCAGTATTATCACCATAGGTGGAGCTACTAGCTGCAAATATGAATCTTCTTATATTGCTGTCTCGGGCTGCTACTAACATATTTAGGAATCCTCCAATATTTACATCATTAGTAGTTATTGGGTCATTGATACTTCTTGGTATGCTTCCAAGTGCTGCTTCATGAAGAACATATTGAACTCCGTTGACAGCTCTTACGCAAGTCTCGAAATTACGTATATCGCCTTCTATTAGCTTAAAATTTAGTGGATAACTATCAATGAGGTGCTGAATATTACTCATGTGTCCAGTTGAAAAATTATCAAGGCATACAACATCATATCCATTGAGAACTAGATGTTCACAGAGATTTGACCCAATAAAACCAGCGCCACCAGTTACTAATATTTTTTCCATAAAATCTCAATTTCAAAACCACTCACTAATATCTCTCTTAGAAACGCCCCAAGGAATTTTTTCCTCTTGATTAGGCAAACAATACCTACAACAAGGGATGGGACGATTTAGAAACTCAACAATTTCTTCAATATCTTTTGCTTTAAAAATGTCAATTGAATTTTTATCAGATGTATCAAACACATCTGATTTATAATATTGTTGAAAGTATTTTGCCTTAAATGGTACAACGCACGATGATAGTCTGCCATTTTCAAGCACTATACAACGAGCCTTCCAGAAGCAGTTGTTGAAATTTTCTTTAACGTCCTGACTTCCACTCAAGTCTCTTCTGTTTTTGAACCAGTTTTTATTTTCCTCACCTTGAGATTTAATTAAATATAACTTCGTGCCGTACAACTTGACTTTGCGATTGATTTCATCCCAATTCAAGTCAATAGGATACATAGTGATACTTATTATCGTATCTGTTTCAGCGCATAATTGATAGAACTCATCAGGCTTTGAACTTAAAAGCACCCCATTAGTACATAAGTATTTTTCTCCAGTCACATATTTTGCTGTTAAGAAGATAAAATCATATAGGCGAGGGTGTAAAAGTGATTCACCACCCATTAGTTCAAAACAATGAATATGACCATAAAGCAACTCATGAAGACGTTTCAAGTCTCTCTCAAAAGTATTTATATCCAGAAATCCTTTTGGAGCCAATGGGGAGAAATGACCGCAGCATTTACAGTTTAGATTGCAATGGTCAACTATATCTACGATAAATCGAATTTTTTCTTTTTCTACAATCATATACTTAGTCAGATAAGTATTGTATTTATACTTATGTCATCATTAGATGTATCTATTAGGGAAAAACCTTCTTCGCCACAGGCTATTTCAAACTTTGGTAATTTCGGCGAAAACGCAAATCCTATAGAAGGAGAACAATTGTATATTATGTCTTCAAAAGTTCTAAATGATGCATAGTGAGAATGCCCATATAACACTAATTTAACATTATGGAAATGTTCTATGATTTTCTTAAAGTGGGATTTATTATCAAGAAGTTTTCTATTAAGCCAACCATCTTGTTCAACCGGAGGATGGTGAAGGACGATGGCCACCGGACCATCACATGATTTTAGTAGCCTCATAAGGACATCAGGATTGAAATAGCCTCTTGACATATCTGGTACTGCTGAATTGAGCATTATAAAATCCCATCCACAGATCTCAAACTTTTCGTTAATTTTATAGTGGTATGGTTTATATCCTCGATAAAACATCTCTAAGTTATCGTGATTACCTGGGCAACAATAAGTCGGCACACCGATTTCTTCAAAAGCTCTATCAATACATTCATAAGTCCATTTACTGCCATCGTTAGACAAATCTCCACTTACTATAATGCCATCAAGACCATCCATTTCTTTTATCTTGTGGATGGCTTTCTGAAAATGTTCAAGGGTATTAATGCCCCATATTTCGGTACCATTTTCAGTAAGGTGAATATCACTAATATGCACTATCCTCATAAATGCAATATACTTTTAATAGCTTCATCATTTCCAGGAAGCATAGGCTCACCTTTTTTTACCTGCATCATTTTTTGACAAAGGTCGGCAAAGGCTACTGGACTAATATCATTATTTGCGGCTACAATTGTAGAAATATTCAAATCGTTGATGTTGTTAGTTTGTTCAATTTTTCTATATGAACAGCCCGAAACGAATGATATAGCGGGGATGCCAAGATATGCAAGTTCACTTAAAGTGTTACGCCCTGACCGTGTAATTACAAGCCCTGCGTTACAGTAATACTGTTCGGCAGGTATAATTTCGTCGTGAAGCACAACATTTTCGGAGCTGCTATTTCGATTCAAAACATTGAATATATTTTGGCTTGAACAAACTATATGCATCGTATATTGCGGAAGTAATGAGGCAACTTTTTGACAAAGTTGTCCGATTGCAATTGTTGAATCAACAAACAGCTGTCCCACATTAACCGTACCTCCACCAAGTACACAGTATATGTTATTGGTAGGAACATTCTCGACACCTATTATTTCAGAACGAATAATTGTGTTTATTGACAGAAACTTAGTGTATCTCGAATCCTTATCTATACGTCTTATTCCATGGACTATTGCCAAGTCGCTCAATGAGTAAAATTCATTAAAAAAGTCCATAGCCTCTTTGTTGTTATTAGGATTAACAACATCGGCAGGATTAAGCAATGCAACAACCTTTATGCTCGGATGTGAAATCTTAATTGACTTTATCATCAAGGGCTCGCCATCAACAACAATCAAATCCGGGGTGAACTCTCTAATGCAATTATGGATATATATACCCATTTTATTTGTAGGCAATAAACCTATTGAACAATAATCCATAGGGGTTACCTCATTCAAATTATTATAACCACGAGAATTTAAATACTTATTACCTTGTAGATAACTAATGATTTTAACATCATAGTCATAGCTGTCTCGTAATGTTTCTAAGATAGAAACACCCGACACAACTCTTCCAAGTCCGGGGAAACCTCTAAGTATGCCTAATATCTTTTTCATGATTCTACAGTTAAAATCTTATAGATTTCCGAGATTGAGTACCTTCTTAATTGATAAGTATCGGCAGACAATGATGTACCTCCTTGATTAACAGCAAAAGCATATCTGTAATAAGATGAGACACATTGTTGGATGTAGGCATTGTTTGCTCCATAAGGATAAGCAAAACAGTCAGACGGGCCAAATAGACTATCTATCTGTTCTTTAGATTGTTGAATTTCATATTCCAATTCAATGTCTGTCAATTTCAAGAAGTTATAATGATGCACCCCATGTGAGGCAATCTCCCATCCTTGATTATTCAAGGCTGAAAGCTCATCCATGTTGAGATGCATTCTCATCTTGGAGTCTTTATTATTCCATTTATTGTCATAGCCGATTAAAGATGTGCAGACAAAAACAGTTGCGCTAAAACCATATTTAGACAATATTGGTAAAGCGTGACTATATAATCCGGCATATCCATCATCAAATGTGCAGACAATCCAAGATTGTCGTTCCTTTGGAGGCATCGACAAGTAATACCTCATCGAGCACAACCCCATACCATGATTATATATGAAATCTACGAACTGCCTGAATACATCTATCGGTGTAGTGATACTGTCATACACCTCTCCTTGAACATCATGTAAACCAACAGAAAGGATATTATCGCCATCAAAAGCACAATACATTTCTTTCGATGGTGACTCAAGCAATTTATACCATAATTTTTTAATGGTATTAGAATCAGACGATTTCAGAAGGTTATCTCGAAGTTGCTCGCTTCTGAGCGCAAGTTTTTTATCGTTTAGTAAAGCTAGGACTCCTTTTAGCATAGAAGCTGGGGTATTATCATCAAAGAAGTACTCGGGGAAATCGCAATGCAACTTCTCAAAGATATAACCAGTTCTGGTACTAATAAAGCTTATGCCATTCTCTAATGACTCTATGACGGAATTGGGATGACCTTCACAAACAGATGCTTGGACGTACAAATCCCAATCCCTCATTAACAATGAAAGCTCAGGTCTGCTGATACGTCCATGAAAAGTTATATGGTCTGAGATTTCAAAGTTGTTTATAATCTTTACATACGACTCATATAAATCCGCATCAATTTCACCGACTAATTCTAAATTGATATCAATACCACCTTCCTTTGCAAGTTTCACCAATGAAAGAAGGTTTGCGACTCCCTTCTTTTCATTTAAATGAGTGGATGCAGTTCCAATTACAATGGTCGAATTTTGTTTCTCCATAAATGTTACGTCCCCACCGCCAACAATAGAGTTAGGGATCAACACGCATTTAATGCAAAGAGACTTATCAATCAAACGTAAGTTTTCTATCATTTCTCTAGATAGACAAACTACTTTATGGGAATGGATTGCCGACTCTTTTAAATAGAATGTTTCAATGGGTGACCATTTTGCCAGATTTACATCAGTGCCACGTAGGCAAAGAATGAAAGATGAATTTATTCTTTGAGACAGAATAGAGGCATAATAACCGTTAAAACCTCCTCCAAATGCGATAACATAGTCAATGTCCTTATCTTTATATTGATAAGCATCTATCTTCAAATCATTTTCATGTCTAATCGCACTCGCCAATTCTTGATTATATCCACCATCAGCTACTAACACCTGTGGATTCTTCGGGTTGACAATTTGTACTGAATACCTTTCACTTAAGTAATTAAATACACGCTCAGAAGAAAGCGAAAGCCCTCCTCCATTACTTCCAAATTCCGATGTAACGAACAAGATTTTCATACTTTCTCAATCAAATATAATGTTTTGCTCTTTTTGTTGATGGGATATTTATACGTTTCCCATGATGAAATCTTATATTTTGGGAACATAGACTCTACATCTTCTTTGGATAGACGTATATGTTTCGGGAATTGAGCATTATCTCGTGTGTATGACGAGTCAATAACCTCCATAATGAAATATTGCGGCTTTCCTGCATGATTATAATAATCAAGCATTAAAGTCATATACTCATCTTTTGAATCTGCAAGATCAGCGTATGCGCAGTTTACCATTAAAAGTAAATCACTCTCATAGAAAGTAGCCCCAGGGTAATCTTGATTATTGACAATATTGCCACGATTAAAAAGGTCGTCAAGACGGCGAACAGTTCTTTCGCATATTTCAGGATTTTTCTCAAAAGATATGACTTTGTCAAAGCCCAAATAGCATGGGATTGTGGTTACATCTCCAAGTCCACATCCAATTTCGATAATGCGTAGCTTTCTATCCAACTTTTCTAAAATCGAATAGACTACCTGCCAATATCGAGGGAACTCATCTTCACAGTATTGCTTACTCCAAGGAGCGACTTCCATGTCATCTAAATGGCTCAAATTATAATATCTCAGCAATGATTGAAGTTCTTCCATAAGTTGTTGAGTTGAGCTATTATTACATCATTTGAGTCGGCTAAGTCGATGGTATCTGTTGGCGAGCCTAAAATGCAAGCCTGAACTTCCATATTTGGCTGTATTCGTAATTCACCATAATTACGGCATCGATTTATATCCTTAGTAAAACACGGGGCATCAATATAAAGCACCGTGGTTATCTTTCCGTTCTTTTCGATATACCATTTGAGCGCACCATTATTTTTGTCAATGCTTTTGACAGCAATGGCATCAAGCATCGGCCGGATATGGTTTAGGAACTGATTACTGCCACTTAAGCCGATTTGCGGCAATAACTTTAATGGCAATCCACGTTCTAAAGCAAAGTCAATCAATGTGGAAATTGAGCTAAAATCATCTGACTGTACGACAGTATTAAGACCCACTTGAATATTTTCAGCACACAACAGATCTATATTGGTGAGTATTCTATCAAGATTGCCAGTAACTGTACTCTGTTTGAATGCCTCGGCTGTTGCAAAAGGGAATTGAATGTTGAATTTTATTCTTGTTCCGCTTAACACGCTTATATGTTCAGGTTTAATGAGCGATAAATTGGTGGCACAGCTTATGTCGCAATCCAGATTATCATTGATATATAAAATCATATCTACAATATCTTCGTTCAAGAACGGCTCTCCACCGCTAATGTTAAACTCAGATATGGGTTGGTTAGAAAGAATATCTACCAATCTCCTAAAAGATTGCAGCGACATCCGTTCTTTAGTCGTTGTCTTGCCTTGCCCCTCATTGTGACAAAAGGGGCACTTATAGTTGCAATAGTTAGCAACCAAGACTCTTACTTTGTCCCATTGAAGCTTTTTCATATTATCCTAAAATGATTTTAGCATTATAATAAGTTTCTAACAGAGTCTTATGCTCTCCTAAAATATCGAGTCCATCAATATTATACATCTCTTCCGGCACTATCATTACATCATTTCTATCAGGATTAAACTGAGCACGTATATCCTGATGATTTAATAGACCGGCAACAGAGACTGAGCCTCCATACAAATGATTCTTGATAAGATTCGTTTTTACATTAGGCATTCCCATAAACGCCCTTGTAAAATAGTCATATCCCGAGAGTGGGCATATAAGATTTACAAATGTTCCTTCCGGCAAAGATGAAATAATATCTCTTTGTCGAGCTATTCGTTGATCAGCATCAATAAAGTATTCATTGTTGCCGCCCCTAAAAACATCTTTAAGGATAGGGACAGTAAATACGACATCAGGATAGTTTTGTTTTACCCAAGAGATACATTCTTCATATTTGTCAATGCAAGTCTGTGACAATTCTTTCAGACGAGGTTGTGAAGTTGCAGTGTGTTCTACCCGTCTCACCAAAATTTGGCGGACACGTTTATTTACTTCAAGTTTATGAAGCAGCTCCAAATCCTTCTTTACTTCGTCAAGATTCCCAGTAAACATAAGTGTACATTTGTTCAACGGAGCATATTTCAGTAGATACATTGTCCGTTCCCGTTCTGAACGTGGAATTATTTTCTCACGTTGCTCTTGCATAGTTATTAACGACAAGTCAATACCAAAATTTGGAATAGAGTTCAGAAAATCCATTTTATCCTCTCTAATGTATGCCCCGGTTGTCACTGTCGTAATCTTTTTTGTCGGAAAATGTTCGGAAGCTATCTTTATGAAATCATAAATCTTCGGATGTAGAAATGGGTCTGTATGTGGAGCGACCAAAACGCCTGCTCCAAGACGGACATACTTGACATTTGGATTGATGTATTCAAACCCTTTTAGCAAGTCCTCTCGGTCAATAGGCGGTATCTTTGGATAGTGCCCAAGATAAGAGTCTGTATGTACTTTACAGAACACACATCCAATTCCACAATATTGGCTTAGAATTGGAATGTTACCGAATGTGGCTATTTCCATGCGAAACGCATCAAATTGTTCTTGATTTAGTACCATAATTATTTCTTTTTACAAATATACAAATCTTCTAATGGATTTAAACCATTTTTATTATACCGTGCCGAAATGTTATAGACATCAACTACAAATCCAACACTTGTAAGAAGCTTGACATATTCTTTGTCATTATAGATTCTTTCATGGTAGCCATACCCATAAACAACTTCTCGTTCTTCTTTTGTGTAAACATTTGGATATTCTACAGTTTTAGATATTTTTGTAATTGGAACCTGTAATATAGCTTTGCCTCCAGTTTTTAAAATGCGTAAAATCTCCATCAATGCTGTTTTGTCCTCTTTAATGTCACATATCACATGATTACAAATTATATAATCGAATTGATTGTTGCAGAACTCAGTTTGTCTTATATCCACAAATTGAACTTTATCTATAAATTTCTGGTTTTGTAAGAACGCATCTCCTGCAATGTACTTATCAGAAATGGATTGAAGCCATATTTGCAGATTACTCTCAGGAGCTATGTGCAATATACTTAGACCTTTTGTTTTTTCTATTTTTTCTACTTCTTTCAAATAAGTATATACAAGTCTTTCTTTATCTGAGGACTTACATTTAGGACATCTTGCAGCTCTTCTTCCCGCACCAATAACTTGAAGAGTCCGAAGCACAGGAAATCTATCTGCACCCATTAAATCCAATGAACCATTGTAGCCACAAAAAGGACAACTAAAAGGTGAAATATTTCCAGATTCAATGACATTACCCAATAATAAGTTCTCCATATCTAAAATGTGTTATAATCTTGAAAATCATTGCACCGCTCACATAATCCTATGCGTTTGTTGTCAAGCAGCGATAGTCTTATAGTATTTAGTTCTGGATTGTTCCAGCAATCTATAAGGTTGTCTGTCATAACATTTCCAAAACTTGTTTTGTACATGAAATCATCACAGCACAGCAACACATCGCCATTGTAAGCAATGGTTAGTTTACGGAAAGGATAGTTGCAGAAGCCTAAATTTCCCTTACTGAAAGTCTGCGGAATATTCCCTGCATAATTTGGCAATGGTTCATCAAATCTTCTGCGTTTGAAACTCACTTTTGGATTGTTCCAGTATGCAACATAGATAGGTTCAAGACAAGCAGACCATTTTTCTGGATATTTGTCCCTATCTCCCCGATAGTCATTGATGTTTATATTATCCAATCCCAATCTAAAAAGCCTGTCAACCAATTCAACAGTCAACAATCTGCCATTAGTAGTTATGTCGAGGAACAAACGCTGTGATTTTGCTTTGGCAAAGACAATCATGTCTTCCAGCCTGTCATCTAATAAAGGTTCGTTGGAAAGCATTAGAGCGACACGACCATTATAGTTTATCTCACATAGTTGGTCTATGATGGTCGTATAGCATTTCCATTTCATAATACCCAATGTTTTTTTGTTGAAAGCATGTGGGCAAAACGGACAATGATTATTGCAATCAGTCCTTGTCTCTATTAGGACTTGCTGAAACACAGGAAAATGGCTATGCTCTACATAGAATTTTCTCAAGAAGTCTATGTCTGATTCATGCATTTCTGTGTCTCTAATGGAGTTGTTGTTTATTTGTTGAATCATAACAAGTCTTTTAGTTTAATAAATGTAGCATCGGCGAATCCCATTTCGTTAAAAACATTGTGGTTCACCAGTTGCACTACTAAATCGTAATCTGTCTGCACTTCTTCTTTGGAATGAATAATCGAAATTCCATAATCTTTGCTTACTTTCTTTGTGTCCACCAGCGGGTCGAAACAATCAACAACGAGACAGTGTTGTTTGAGTTCATTGTAAACATCTGCCACTTTTGTATTTCTGCAATCCGGAGTGTTTGCTTTATAAGAAAAGCCTAACAACAAAATACGCTGTGCGTTTATAAACACAGCATAGTCCTTAATTCGAGTGGCAACCTTTTTAGACTCTGCCTCATTTATATGCCGAGCTGTCTGTACCAAATTCAACGATTGTTTTTTGTCTTTTGCACGTTTCATAAGATAATAGGTATCAACACCAATGCAATGACCACCCACCAATCCAGGATAGACCTTTGCAAAGTTCCATTTACTTGCAGCACATTCTGTGACTTCATTGATATTTATTCCCTCTGATTTACAGAAATCCGCATATTCATTTGCCAATGCAATTAAGACATCACGTTGCACATTTTCATACATTTTTGCCGTTTCAGCTATTTTTATACTTGATGCCTCTATTACAGGCGCATCAAGAATAGTTGAATAAATATCTCTCATAACATTTAAAGATTCTATATTTGATGCAGAAATGATTTTGGGAGTGGACACTATCCTATGACAATCATCCCCCACGTTAATTCGTTCAGGTGAATATCCGACTGAAAAATCCTCATTAACTTTCATCATAGAATATTTTTCCAAAATAGGTATACATAATTCTTCGGTTGCTCCGGGAAATACTGTTGATTCAAAAATCACAATATCACCACGTTTTAAAATTTCACCAAGCGACTTACAGACGTTCTTCAATGGTTCCAATTCTGGAAGTTTATTTTCATCAATACCCGTTGGAATACAAACAAAGAATACATTGCATTCCGTCAAATCAGAATATGTGGAAGTTAATAAACTTCGTTGTAATGCCATTTTTATGTTATGCTGATTTTCACATTCTCGATAATCAACTCCATCTTTCAATTGAGTAACACGAACCGTATCCTTGTCTATACCAATACAAGGGAAGTACTTGGATAAAAGACAAAATAAGGGTAACCCAACGTATCCTAATCCAATAACGGCTATATTTATTTCCTTTTTCATTCCAATGCTTTTGCCTTATGATTGATATTCATTTAATATTGTCCATATTTTGTAAGAGTTTCACGCAATGTCTTTAAACACTAAAAACATTTAGTCTAAGTGTAAAACACAAAGCGTGAACTGTTTTGCCACACTTAACTTGAAGGTCGTAGGAAACCTTGGATACAGATGCAACAATAGCAGCCCACGCTATAGCGTGAGAACCACTATGCTATCCTTGTATCCAATTTGAAAATTTCCTACGTTTTCAAGCACAAGATGAGCATAACACTTCTTTCTTTTCTAATATTTCTTGGAAAGAGTTGCCTCAATCCATTTGCAAAATTACAAAAAAGCCGCAATAAATCATCTCAATACAGGCGAATTATTACGACCTATTCATTGAAATAGAATATCCTGACTTTATAGTCTTAATCCTTTTTTTCGCTTCTTCTTCCTGCGCAACATTTCCGCCATCTCCAGATTGGCTTCCGCATCGGTGGCGTTACAGGATGAACCGTGACCGTTTAGCAATCCTAATGAACCGCTGACAAGTTCACCTCTTGCAGTATCGGAAGTTGCGTTTGGCGTATCTGTTGTACAGACTTTCGGTATCAGATTCATACGTTCCCCATACCTGTTGCGCTGTAAGGCAGCATCAATCTTGGAATAACTGAAACGCCTGTCCACCTTGGAGCCGTTGAAATGGTAGCCATTCTTGGAGAATACCACACCCTGTATTTCGTCCGTCTGTCCTCTGTGACTGAAATGCACTTCCGCTCCTTGCCGTTTCAGATTGGCGACAAGCACGTTCCAGTTTCCACATCTGCCGACCTCCGTTTTAAGGATGTCGTAAAGCTCGTACTTTGTCTTATCCGGCTCTTTCAGTCGGTTACGTTTGACATTCTCCTTGCCGTTTGCCATGTGCAAGCCGTATTTCAAGGTAAGTTCCTTGCAGATACGGGTGTTGCGTAGACGCTCGTGCTTGTCGGATATGGTATTGCCGTTGTTGTCTATGCGGTTGAAGGCGATAATCTCCAACATGGACATATCTGTCCGTCTGTAAAAAGACTTTATGAAAGCTGCCACATGGTTTCTTGCCACCACCCGTGAACGGTAGGTTGCTATTGTCCTGTCTTTGCCCACACGTTTCTTGAACACCTCGTTTTCACGGTCAAATGCTTTGAGCAATGTTTCATACTCGCTGCCGATTCCCTGATAGGCGTTACGTACCATTTCCGCAGTTACGAATGCTTCGCGGTCGGAAATACGTTGGTAGTGCTTAATGATTTGCGCCTTGATGTTGTCAAGGGCATGGTTGATGTCCCGTGCCTCCACACTTTTGCCTTTCGCCTTGTTGCCCTTCACGTCCCAAAGGTCTTTCGGGATGCTCCGTTTACAACTGAACTGCGCTACAGTCCCGTTGATTGTCACTCGTCCCATGATGGGGACAATACCGTTTTTCTCCTTGCTGCCATTCACGTAGAACAGCACTTTGAATGTGCTTCTTGCCATACTCGCTGTTTTTGTCTGCAAAGTTATTACTCAACGAGTTAGACCATGTAAGTCAATCGAAGCCATACGGAGACACATTCAATGCCATGTGTTAAAAATCACATTTCAGCGGGTAATGATTTGGAGACCGTTCTTCTTCAATATTCCGCTTTTCTTTGCGTTACCCCATTTTTGCCATTGGCACCGTTTGGCGTTATAAACGCTTTTATACTAAGCCATTCAGCGCATTTTCGCCCTTTTCTCACTGCAATTCCAAAGATTTTGTGTAAATTTGCTCTTGAATTAAAACGTTTTACCTCATGGCTAATTTAAACAGACTAAAAGTCGTACTTGCAGAACAACAAAAAACAGGAAAATGGCTTGCAGAACAGATTGGTAAATCCAATTGCACTGTGAGTAAATGGTGTAGTAATTCTGTTCAACCAGACCTCAAAACCCTTAATGATATAGCTAATGTTCTTGATATTGATGTGAAAGATTTGATTGTTAGCAGTAATAAATCTTAAAACAATTTATTATCATGGAAGTAAACAAGAAAGAACTCAAAGAACAAGAGATACGCACCTTGTTCATTACCCCTGCACTCCAACAAAAGGGCTGGGCTGTAAGCGTAAATATGCGTGAAGAGTATTATTTCACGGATGGTCGAGTACTTGTTGTTGGCAACCAACATTCAGTAGCAGAGGGCAAAAAGGCTGATTATCTATTATACCATAATGGTAAGCCCATTGCAGTGGTAGAAGCTAAAGATAACAAACATGCCGTTGGGGGTGGTATTCAACAAGCTATGGATTATGCCCAAATCCTTGACTTGAAATTTGCGTACTCCAGTAATGGTGATGCTTTCTTGGAACATGACTTTATCACAGGGAAAGAAACCGAAATCAAATTAGAGAATTTCCCGACAGAAGAGGAATTATACAATCGTTATCTTGCATCCAAGAACTATACATCGGATGAACTTAACATAATAGAAACACCGTTTTATTATGATGCCCATAGCCATGAGCCAAGATATTACCAACGTATAGCGGTTGACCGTACAGTGGAAGCCATTGCAAGAGGACAACAGCGTGTACTTGTCGTAATGGCTACCGGTACTGGTAAGACTTTCACTGCTTTCCAGATTATCCATCGTCTCCATAAAAGCGGAGCAAAGAAAAAGATTCTTTATCTTGCAGACCGAAATATCCTCATTGACCAAACAATGGTGCAAGACTTCAAACCTTTCAAGAAGTTTATGACTAAGATAACTTCTGTTGGGGAAGGCGAAGAGAAAATTGACTCCTCATACGAGGTATATATGGCGTTATACCACCAACTGGTTGGAAAAGAGGGCAAGCCAGATCCGTTTTTGGAGGTGCAGCCAAACTTCTTTGATTTGATTATCGTTGACGAGTGCCATCGTGGTAGCGCAAAGGACGATTCTGCATGGCGCAAAGTATTGGAGTATTTCAGCTCGGCTACCCAAATCGGTATGACTGCTACCCCGAAAGCTGATGAAGGAGCAAACAACTTGGATTATTTCGGAGAGCCGGTATATACCTATTCCCTTCTTCAAGGAATCCAAGATGGTTTCTTGGCTCCATATCGGGTTACTGCCGACTTCATCAACGTTGATTTGCAGGGCTGGACTCCCGATGAAGGTGAAATAGATTTGTTAGGAAAGGAGATTGAACAGAAATTATATCAAAGACAGAATATAGGTCGTGACCTTGCCATTAAGTTAAGGCGTAAAGTAGTAGCACACAGGATTACCCAAATGTTATACGACATCGGTCGTATGACAAAGACAATCGTGTTCTGTTCAGATATTGAGGAAGCCGCCGAAATGCGAACACTGCTTATCAACATGAATAGCGATTTATGTAAAAAATCTCCTTACTACGTAACACGCATTGTCGGAGAGGACAAAGAGGGGAAGAAGCAGTTAGACAACTTTATCAGTGTTGACGAACCTTATCCGGTAATTGTTACTACCTCCGAACTTCTATCTACAGGAGTGGACTGCAAAACTTGTGGCTTAATCGTCATTGATAAAGAAATTGGCTCTATGACGGAATTTAAGCAAATCATCGGGCGTGGCACACGACTTAGAAAAGACAAAGGCAAGTGACATCTGGAAATCCTCGACTTCCGCAATGCTACCGCAAAATTCAAAGACCCGTCATTTGACGGCGACCCTGAACCACCCAAAGGCGGTGAAAAAAAGCCGAAGCCATATCCGCCTGTTCCCTCAAATCCTCCAACAGCTCACGAACCTCGTGAAAAGTATCTTATCAATGGAAAGGATATTCGTATTGCTCATGAGATAGTATCTGTTTTGGGAGAGGATGGCAAAACCATGAGAACGGAAAGCGTTCAGTCCTTTGCGAGAAAGCAACTGTTGCGACACTATCAAAGTTTGGATGATTTCGTACAAACGTGGACTGAAGCAGAACGCAAACAGGCGGTTATGGATGAGTTAAAGGAATATGCCATCTTGATAGACGCAGTACGTGAAGCAAATCCGGCATTGAAAGATGCCGATATCTTCGATGTGATATGTCACGTTGCATTTGACCAACCACCATTGACGAGGAAAGAAAGGGCTAACAATGTAAAGAAACGTAACTACTTCGGAAAGTACGAAGGCAAGGCTCGTGAAGTATTGGAGGCTCTTCTTGACAAATATGCGGAGAATGGTATTCTTGACTTTGAAAAGGCAAATATTTTGGAGATTCCTCCATTCAACAGCATAGGGAAACCAACTAAAATCATAAAACTATTTGGTGGCAAAGTCGCTTTTGAACAAGCCATCAGAGAATTGGAATATCAAATATATAAATCAGCTTAAAAATGGCAGTAAATAATATCATAAAGCGAATCCAGAATATCATGCGTCAAGACGCAGGTATCAATGGTGACGCACAAAGAATTGAACAGATGACTTGGATGTTCTTCTTGAAAGTCTATGACACACAAGAAGAAACATGGGAATGGAAAGATGAGAAATACAAGTCCATTATCCCCGAGGATTTGCGTTGGCGTAACTGGGCAATAGATAAAAAAGACGGTGAAGCATTGACTGGAGAAGCCCTACTCTCTTTCGTCAATGAGAAACTGTTTCCTACCTTGAAGAATCTCCCGATAGATGCCAATACCCCAAGAGCTAAAAGCATTGTTCAAGAAACATTTGCAGACTTGAACCAGTATATGAAGAATGGAACGCTTCTGCGCCAAGTGGTCAACATTGTAAACGAAATCGAATTTGACGATGCTGACGACCGTCACACATTCGGAGATATTTATGAGGGAATTTTGAAAGATCTGCAATCGGCAGGAAATGCCGGAGAGTTCTACACACCACGTGCATTGACTGATTTTATTGTGATGATGCTCGACCCGAAATTGGGCGAAACCTTTGGCGACTTCACCAGTGGAACGGGAGGCTTCCTCACCTCGGCACTTAAATATATGGGCAGGAATATTGGCTCTGCGGCAGATGGAGAAAAACTGCAAAATGCCGTTGTAGGTCAGGAATGGAAACCGTTGCCCTACCTTTTGAGCATCACAAACCTGCTGCTCCATGATATTGAAGCTCCCAACATAACCAACTGTGATTCGCTTGGAACGAATGTTACTGATTTCAAGGAAAGCGACAAGGTTGATGTTATCGGCATGAATCCTCCGTATGGTGGTAGCACGGAAGACAGCGTAAAAAGCAACTTCCCAGTACAGTACCGTTCAAGTGAAACTGCGGATTTGTTTATCGCCCTTATCATGTATCGCCTCAAAGCTGGTGGACGGTGCGGTGTGATTATCCCTGATGGTTTCTTATTTGGTACGGATGGAGCAAAACTTGCACTTAAAGAAAATCTCCTTCGCAAGTTCAATCTACATACAATCATCCGTTTGCCGGGTTCTATATTCTCTCCATACACATCTATTGCAACCAACATCCTTTTCTTTAATAATGAAGAAGCCGAAGGTTGCGAAGAAGGATTCAAGACCAAAGAAACATGGTTCTATCGTCTTGATATGCCGGAAGGGTACAAACACTTCTCAAAGACCAAACCAATGAAGGTGGAGCATACCCTACCTATTCAGGAATGGTGGAAAGACAGGAAAGAAATTATCAGTGACGAAGTGGGTGAAAAGAGCCGTGTGTTCACTGCCCAACAATTGATAGACTTGGATTGCAATTTTGATCAATGTAAGTTCCCGAAAGAGGAAGAAGAAATACTCCCTCCAGCAGAACTGCTCAAACAATATTTTGAAAAACGTGCTGCGCTCGACCATGAAATAGACAAAACGCTTTCCGAAATTCAAAAGATTCTCGGCATTGACATAAAATCGTGTAACTGATAATTGTGAAGTGATATGAAAGATTTGACCATCTCAAACATAGAAAGACAAAATGTACTTAACAACCGTTTTGCGGTCAGCAAAGTACA
>ULWP01012441.1_pt1 | contig 20236 bp, 20 predicted proteins | sample 1960461 | NCBI WGS metagenome assembly ULWP01 (sample SAMEA4835815, study PRJEB28245) | human gut metagenome | biome: gut microbiome; material: fecal sample | place: Denmark | collected 2008
GCGATTGAGAAGGGCAAGGAACTTGGATTCAAGCAAGGCGAAGAAATTGGATTCAAGCAAGGCGAGGAAATCGGCCGTGCCAAAGGTGAGGCTGATAAGCAGCGTGAGATTGCAAAGAAACTTAGAGAACTTGGAATTTCAATTGAGAGTATATCCGCCGCAACCGGTCTGATGCCGGACAAAATAAAAGACATATAAACACGGGGTACAGCCATAATGCCCGAACAAAAAAGACCGTCGATAAAAATTATTTCGGGAATTGGAGATAAAAATGGGAAACCCGGCAATCGGTATTTTGCATAAAAATCCGGAAGCGGAACTGAATCGGGAACTGCTTAGAAGATACAGAGGAAAAGTGGAGCACAAATCGTATAATTACAACCTCTTAGAGCAGTATTTGGACGAGAATTTCGATTATCGGGAAAGAACTGTTGAGAGTCTGGAACTGCAATTTTTTAAGGAAAGTTACGAAGCAGACTGTCCTGAAGGAGCTGGATTTTCGCCAATTTCATTTCTTATCTTGGAAAATTCCAAAAGCGAGCGGCTGTATTCCGCACAGTGTGATTCGAGTGAGATTACGCTTACCATCGAAAAAGAATCGGGTTTTTTCAGCACGGACTCGTGGGTGCTGCATGAAGAATTGTTCCTCGCCCGCGGCGTAACGCAGGAGGACATCGAAAGTGAAAACAGAAAGTTTTTAGACTATCTGTTTTATTTGGACAAGCATAAGAGCGGCAGGGCACAGATCGGCCCGACTGCGGAATAAACTAAAAGTTATATTTAAAATAAAAGCCTCATATACTTTACCACTAAAGGTGAAAGGGTGAGGCTTTTTTATGTGGAAAAAGATAGTATCGAGTCTTGTGGGGGTAAGCCTGATTCTCTGCGGATTCGTCGGACTTTCACGATTAGGAGAAAAGCTGCCGAAGCAGGAGCCGATTGAAGTCGAAACCGTAAACGATGTGCCGAGCCGCGATAAAGGACCGCAGGCAGCCCTCAGCGTCGAAGCCAAGGGCGCGGTTCTGATTGACGCGGAGAGCGGAGAGGTGCTGTTTCAGCAGGATGCACATAAGGAGCTGCCGCTTGCGTCCGTAACGAAGGTTATGACGATGCTGCTCGTGATGGAGTCCGTGGAAAACGGCAAAATCACCCTTGACGATGAAGTTACGATTTCGGAACGCGCCGCTTCCATGGGAGGTAGTCAGATGTACATGGAGGTTGGTGAAACGCATCCGGTGCGCGAGCTGATGGAAGGCGTTGCGATGGCGTCTGCCAACGACGGCTGTGTGGCACTTGCCGAATATGTGGCAGGCAGCGAAGAAATTTTCGTGGAGCGCATGAACGCGCGCGCGAAGGAACTGGGGATGGTCGACACGCATTTTGTCAATACGAACGGACTTCCTGTAGCAGATCACTATTCCAGCGCATATGATATAGCAGTCATGTCGAAGAAACTCTATGCCTTCGAGGAAACACACAAGTGGTTCACCACTTGGCAGAGCACGATAACCGTGGGCCTTCCGGGCAAAGAGAAGGAATTCAGACTGACCAACACCAACAAGCTGATTAAAGCCTATCCGGGCTGCAACGGCATCAAAACAGGATTCACAAACGATGCAGGCTTCTGCCTCAGCGCATCGGCGACACGCGATGACACACATCTGATTGCAGTGGCGCTCGGCTGCCAGACTTCCAAAATCCGAAACGCGCAGGTTGCGAAACTGTTCGACTACGGATTTGCCAACTATGAGGCCGCGGTGGTTGCCGAAAAAGGCGATATCGTGGGTGAAATGCGGATCGCACACGGAACACCGGAGACGGCGCACCTGGTGGCGGGAGAAAAGATGACAGCACTTACCGCAAAAGGAGAAAAAGATACTGTTACGAGTGAAATCTCACTGAACGAAAATATTCCGTTGCCGCTTAAGGCAGGGGAAAAAGTCGGAGAAATGGTAGTGTATAAATCAGGAACCGAAGTCGGACGGTATCCGGTTTTAGCAGAAAAGAGTGTCGAAAAGGCAAGCTTCAAAGACCTTGCAATACGAAAAATCACAGGCTAGAAGAAAAGCCGCCGGGCGGGCTGTTACATGCGAAAGAGGAGGTAAATCAAGTGGAACAGGAATATATTCTGTCATTTTCATCTTTTTACAAAGCGGCATATGCCGAGGATATGCTTGAAGAGAGCGGAATCCGCTCGACCATGAAAAAACTGCCGCCGGAGCTTATCCGATCATGCGGAACGGGGCTCTATCTGCGAAGCAGTAACATTGAAGAAGTGCTGCGGGTGTTGGACAATAAGCAAATTGTGCCGCTTGGCGTTTTCCGCATAAAAAGAGAGGGGAAAAATCGCAAGAGCTATATAAGAGTACGGTAGCATATGAGGTCTGCCGAGGTGAAGAGTCGTTATACGGACACCTCAGGCAGGCCTTCTTTATTGCCGGCAGAAGGAGAGGAGTGTCAAAATGGAAGAAAAAATCAAAATCGCAATTGTCGGTTACGGAAATCTGGGAAAGGGTGTGGAAGCTGCGGTGAATGCAAGCTCGGATATGCGGCTGACAAATATTTTCACAAGGCGGGCACCGAAAGCGGTTGCAATTCGGACAGCAGGGGTTGAAGTGCTCTCTGCAAAACTTCTGGAGAAGGCAGAGGCGCAGTTTGAAAAACCGGATATACTCGTCGTGTGCGGCGGGTCGGCAAACGATCTGCCGTGGCAGAGCCCGAAATACGCAGGACATTATAATATCGTGGACAGCTTCGACAATCACGCGAAAATCCATGAACATTTTCAAAAAGTGGATGCTGCCGCGCAGAAAGGCGGCAGGCTTGCAGTTATTGCAGCGGGCTGGGATCCGGGACTGTTTTCGCTCAGCCGCATGCTGGCGGAAGCGTTGCTGCCGTGTGGAGAAAGCTATACCTTTTGGGGAAGGGGAATCAGCCAGGGACATTCGGACGCGGTCCGCTCAATCGAAGGCGTACTCGATGCACGTCAGTACACAATTCCCAAAGAAGATGTGCTGAAAAAAATCCGCACGGGCGAAATATGCAATGCACTTTCAGACCGGCAGTGCCACAGGAGGGAATGTTTCGTGGTTTGTGAGGACGGAGACAATCCGAAAAAAATCCGTCGCAAAATTTTACATATGCCCGACTATTTTGAGGGTTATGAAACGGAAGTACATTTTATCAGTCAGGAAGAGCTGCAGGAAAAGCACTCGAAAATGCCGCACGGAGGGACGGTTATCCGCGTCGGAAAAACCGGGGGAGAAAACAAGGCAGTCTATGATTTTTCTTTGAAACTGGATTCCAACCCGGAATTTACGGGTGCCGTTCTCACGGCGTATGCACGGGCTGCATACCGGCTTGCGGCAGAGGGAGAATCCGGATGCCGGACGGTTTTTGACATTCCGCCGCTTCTGCTGTCACCTTATGGTCAGGAATCATTAATAAAAAAATTTTTGTGAGGGAAAAAGACTTTTCGTGTAGGCCTTTTTATGGTAGAATAAATAAGATTGGTGAGAGCAAAGAAATTTTTCCGGGAGGTAGCGGATGAAACCCATATACAAAAGAGTTTTACTGAAAATCAGCGGAGAAGCGCTTGCAGGTGAGCAGCGTTTCGGAATCAACGAAGATATGACCCGAAAGGTTGCCAAAGAAGTCAAGGAAATTCACGATCTGGGTGTGCAGGTGGCAATCGTTGTCGGCGGCGGCAACTTCTGGAGAGGCAGAACCAGCAAGGATATGGACCGCGCGACGGCAGACTATATGGGGATGCTGGCAACCGTGATGAATTCGCTGGCGCTTCAGGACGCATTTCTGGCACTGGGCGTTGACGCGAAGGTACAGACCGCAATCGAAATGAAGGAAATCGCAGAGCCGTATGCAAGAAGAAGAGCACTCAGCCATCTCGACCACGGCGATGTGGTAATCTTCGGAGCAGGAACGGGAAATCCGTTCTTCTCAACTGACACAGCAGCAGCGCTTCGAGCTGCGGAAATTGACGCAGATGTCATTTTGCTGGCAAAAAATATTGACGGCGTTTATGACAGCGACCCGGCACTGAATCCAAAGGCTGTGAAATTTGACGAACTGACGCATATGGAAGTTGTGGAAAAAGACCTCAAGGTGATGGACTTGACGGCCGCAACCCTGTGTAAGGACAACGGGATTATGATTCATGTGTTTGCAATCGCCGAGGACGGAAATGTGCTCCGTGCCATTCAGGGCGAGAAGATAGGAACGATTATAAGGTAGGAGGAAAAGATGGAAACCATTAAGAAAAATCTTGAAGAAAGAAGCAGGAAGACGATATCGATTTTGAAAGAGGACTTAAACACAGTCAGAGCGGGAAGAGCAAACCCTGCGCTCCTTGACAAGGTCATGGTTGATTATTACGGTTCACCGACACCGCTTAAGAACCTGTCGAACATTTCGGTTCCGGATCCGAGAACTTTGATGATTACGCCGTTTGACCCGAAGTCCATCTCGGAAATCGAAAAGGCAATCAATATTGCCAATATCGGAATCAATCCGTCCAACGACGGTAAGTGCGTGAGACTTGTGATTCCGCAGGTTACGGAAGAAAGAAGAAAAGAGCTCACCAAGACGGTTAAGAAAATGGGCGAGGACAGCAAGGTTGCGGTAAGAAACCTCAGAAGAGAAGCAAACGACGAACTGAAGAAACTTGAAAAGAACCATGAGATTACGGAAGATGAGCTGAAGAAGGCTTTAGACGATGTTCAGAAGGCAACGGACAAGACGACGAAGGAAATCGACGACATCATCGCAGCGAAAGACAAAGAAATCATGGAAGTTTAATTTTGCCTTTTTGCGAAAAAATATAAGAAGAAATGATTGTGTGGCTGTGCTTTTGCAGCCACACTCTTTGTAGGAGACAGAATGAGTGAATCAGTGAAGATTCCGCGGCATGTGGCGGTCATCATGGATGGCAACGGCAGATGGGCGGAAAAAAACAAGGTAACAAGGCTCAGCGGACATAATCAGGGTATGTATACCATGAAGGAGATTATCAAAAGGGCGGATGTGCTGGGCATCAAGTATTTAACGGTATATGCGTTTTCAACCGAAAACTGGAAGCGTTCGCAGGAAGAGGTGGGCGGAATTTTCAATCTGCTCGTTAAATTCGTGGGAAGCGAGCTTGCGGAACTTTCAGCAAACAATGTAAAGGTGCATATGCTGGGTGACTATGAGAAGGTGCCGCAGTCTGCGGTTAAGAGCATTGAAAAAGCTGTGAATGCGACGAAGGACAATACGGGGCTGCAGTTCAACATCGCGCTGAATTACGGAAGCCGTGCGGAAATCGCAAGGGCTGCCCGCCGAGCAGCGGAGGAAGCAGCCGCGGGACGGATTAACACGGAAGATATCGATGAGGAAATGATTTCAAGATATCTGTATACAGGTGATGAGAACGGCAATATCCCCGATCCGGATTTGATTATCAGGACAAGCGGAGAACAGCGTCTGTCAAACTTTCTGCTTTGGCAGGCGGCATACAGTGAATTTGCGTTTACGGATTCGCTTTGGCCGGATTTCAGTCCGGAGGAGTTTGAAAAAATAATCGGGGAATTTTGCCACAGGAGCCGCAGATTCGGCGGACGGAAAGGATAGAGGTGAAAAACATGAAGACAAGAATCATTTCGGCATGCATCATGCTGCCGCTGATTGCCCTGGTATATTTCGGCGGATACCTGCTGATGGCAGCCTGCATCGTCGTAAGTTTTATCGGTGTTCACGAGTTTTATAAAGGATATGAAGCAGTCGGCAGCAGACCGGCATACGGACTTGCCTATGCGGCGATTGTGCTGCTTTACGCAGCGGAAATCCTTGCGCCGGGAATTCCGTCTTTGATTTTGCTTTGGGTTGTGCTTGCGGTTATGGGGTCGATGATATACGGATTCAATGTTGAGGAAAGAAAACTTGAGGATATGTCAGCAACTCTTCTTGGAATTCTGTACTGTGTACTTTTTCCGTTCCACATTGTGCTGATCGACCGGAGCGAATACAGCATCCTGATATGGCTTGTGTTCCTTGCATCATTCGGAACGGACATTATGGCGTATTTCGTGGGAATGGCAGTCGGAAAGCATAAGCTTTGTCCGCATCTAAGTCCGAAGAAGAGTAAAGAAGGCGCGGTCGGCGGTGTTTTGGGAAGCATTGTTTTTTGCGGAATCTTTGCGTATCTTGTCGTTCCGGACATGATGACGGAATGCATGATTATTTCGGTGGTCGGAAGCGTGGTAGCACAGTTTGGCGACCTTGCGGCTTCGGCATTCAAGAGACAAATGGGCATCAAGGACTACGGCAGCCTCATACCGGGGCATGGCGGAATTCTGGACAGATTTGACAGCGTATTCTTTACGGCACCGATGGTGTATTACTGCATTCTGTTTGTAAATGAGGCGCAGAAGGCAATGCCGGTTTTGCTGTAAAAAAGGGTTTAGTTGGAGAAACAGATGAAAAAGATTACTGTATTGGGAAGTACCGGCTCCATCGGAACGCAGAGCCTTGAGGTAATAAAAGCGCATCCGGACAGGTTTCGGGTTGAGGCGCTGACCTGCGGAAAAAACAAAAAGAAGCTGGAGGAACAGATTGAAAAGTTCAGACCTGCCTTTGCGGTCACAGAGCGTGAAGAGGACGCCCACGATCTTATGCGAAAGTTTCCGCGGACGGAGTTTTCATGGGGGGAAAAGGGTCTGATTGAAGCAGCTGAGGGCGGATGTGACATGGTTCTCAACGCACTGATGGGAATGCGCGGACTTGCGCCGACCTATGCGGCAATTCAGGCAGGAAAAGACATTGCGCTCGCAAACAAGGAAACGCTGGTTGCCGGAGGAGAACTCGTAATGGATGCAGCGGCGAAAGCTGGAGTAAAGCTTCTGCCGGTGGACAGTGAACACAGCGCAATTTTTCAATGTCTGGAAGGAAATCAAAACCGACCGGTTAAGAAAATTCTTTTGACGGCAAGCGGCGGACCGTTCAGGGGCTATACGAAGGAACAGCTTGAAAATGTGACGCTGGCGCAGGCTCTGAAGCACCCGAAATGGAAGATGGGCGCGAAAATTACAATCGATTCGGCGACGATGATGAACAAGGGCCTTGAGGTGATTGAAGCCAGGTGGCTCTTTGATGTGGAAGCGGAAAAAATACAGATTCTGGTACATCCGCAGAGCATCGTGCATTCCGCAGTGGAGTTTATGGATAATTCGGTAATCGCGCAGCTCGGCGTGCCGGACATGCGGATTCCAATCAGTCTGGCGTTAGGCTATCCGGACAGGCTGAAAAACGGGGAACGCGAACTTGACTTTTTCGGTGAAGGCTCGAATCTGACTTTTGAAAAGCCGAATCCGGAGGTGTTTGGCTGTATTTCGCTGGCATATGAAGCGATTGCACGGGGTGGAAGCTGCCCGGCGGTTATGAATGCGGCAAACGAAGTTTTGGTTGCGGCGTTTTTGGAAGAGAAAATTCGTTTTGTGGACATCGAAAAAACACTTGCATGTATTCTCGATGCACATAAAACTGCATATAATTTGGATTTAGAGGGTATTTTAGAAATCGACAAAGAGACGAGAAAATTAACGAGGGAGATTTTATGAAGACAGCAATTCTTGCGATTATACTGTTTTGCATTATGATTTTTCCGCATGAGCTGGGGCATTACATCGCAGCGAAAAAATGCGGGGTCAAGGTCAACGAATTTGCGTTCGGCATGGGACCGGTGATTTGGAAAAAGCAAAAAGGAGAAACTCTTCACAGCATTCGGCTTCTTCCGATTGGAGGATTTTGTGCGATGGAGGGTGAGGATGAAGACTCGGAAGACGAAAGAGCTTTCGGGAGAAAGAAGCCGTGGCAGAAAATTTTGATTCTCGCGGCGGGATCGCTCATGAATATCGCATGTGCAATCGTAATCATGTGCCTTGTTGTCGGAATCCGTGGGTTTACGACGACCACCATCGGTGAGGTACAGGCAGGAAGTGCGGCGGAGGCTGCGGGACTTACGGCAAATGACAAAATTATCAGCATTACGACTGACAAGGAATACCGGATTGACGACTGGTCACAGATTTCAGAGGCACTCGGCGGCCTCTCGGAAGGTGAATCCGCTTCTGTGGATTACGAAAGAGACGGCATGCTTTACGGTGCGGAGGTAAGGCCGACACTTGCAGAAGGCGTGGACGCACAGGGAAATAAGGTCAGCCACTATGTGCTGGGTGTAACATGCAAGATCAGTCACAGCCCGTTCAAAGCTGTGGTCGCGGGCGCGCAGTCAACCTGGGGGATGACAAAGATGATGTTCTCGGCACTCGGACAGCTTTTTACCGGCAAAGCAAGTCCCGATGAACTCACAGGGCCTGTCGGGATGGTGCAGATGGTAAGCCAGACAAGTCAGTACGGATTTTGGTATTACGGATTCCTCACGGCGCTGATCTGCCTCAATTTGGCAATTATAAACATGCTTCCGCTTCCGGCACTGGACGGCGGCAGAATCATTTTTGTGCTTTACAGTGCGATTACCGGCAAAGCGGTGAGCGAAAAAGTTGAGGGAACTATTCATTTCGTTGGACTGGCACTTTTGATGCTACTCATGGTATATGTAACATTCAACGATGTTGTAAGGATATTCGGTTAGGTGTAATATGAAAAAAACCAAGAAGATAAGATGCGGCGAACTCTTCATAGGGGCAGATGCGCCAATTACGATACAATCCATGACAAATGTGGACTCACGCGATGAAAAAGGCTTGCTAAGACAGATCGACAGACTCTGTGAAGCAGGATGCGACATTGTCAGAATCGCTGTGCCGGACATGGAATCGGCAGAGGTGTTTTCGCGTGTGCGGAAGAAAGTCCCATGCAGCCTGCCGCTTGTTGCGGATATTCATTTTGATTACAGACTTGCCCTGGCGGCGATTAACGCAGGGGCAGACAAAATCAGGATCAATCCGGGCAATATCGGAGAGCGTGAAAGACTGCGTGCAGTCGTGGAAGCGGCAAAAGAGCATGAAATCCCGATTCGCGTCGGTGTAAACTCCGGATCGCTTGAGAAGCCGATTCTTGCAAAATACGGCCGTGTGACGGCGGAAGGCCTTGCAGAAAGCGCAATGAACAACCTGAGGCTTATCGAGGAATTCGACTATGACAAGATGGTCGTATCAATAAAGTCTTCGGACGTAAAGCTTAATTACGATGCACACCGAATTTTGGCATCGCAGACGGACTATCCGATTCATATCGGAATCACAGAGGCCGGGACACTCGAAAGAGGCAAGGTGAAATCCGCAATCGGAATCGGAGCCCTGCTGCTTGCGGGAATCGGCGACACGATGCGCGTTTCTTTAACCGCAGATCCGGTCGAGGAAGTAATTTTTGCAAAAGAAATTTTGAGAAATGTCGGACTTCGCAAGGCAGGAGTCGACCTGGTTTCCTGCCCGACCTGCGGACGAACGAAAGTCGATTTGCAGGCGCTGGCGGCAGAAGTTGAGAGGCGGCTTCTCCCACTCTCCGAAAAACTTGAGAAACCCGGAGAAAGAAGCCTCAAAGTTGCAGTGATGGGCTGCGCGGTAAACGGTCCCGGCGAAGCAAAGGAGGCAGATTTCGGAATCTGCGGCGGAGACGGCAGAGGTTTGCTTTTCTCTAAGGGCGAAATCGTAAAAGCGGTATCGGAGGATCTGCTTGTTGACGAACTGATTAAGATGATAGAGGCGAATATATGAAGGATCTGATCCGTGGAAGCATCAATTGGGATGCCTTGGGTGGACAAAAAAGTGAATACCGTTTCGAGCTCGGAAAAGCCGTGATTCACAAGGATACAGGGGTGCTGGATATGCCGGTGCGCCTGAATTTTGTCATGCCTTTTTTGGATTATGAGAAAATAAAGGCAATCATCATCCATAAACTGGATCTCATCACGGATGTGAATTTTATTTTTGAGTACGAAAATCCGGTGCTTGAGGATGAAACCCTTGCAAGGCTTTTTCTGCCATACATGATTGAAGAAGTAAACGGCGAATATGTTTCCATTACCAAGATGATTGACGAGAAAGAAGTCAAAATCGAAGACCGCATGGTTACCTATTATGCTCTGGGTGATTTTGCCGCGCAGCAGCTTAATGACAGACTTGCCCGCAAATTCAGCGAAATACTCAGGGAAAGGCTCGGCTTGCATTTTGAGGTTCGGTTCGAAAACAACACGCAGCGTTTTGAAGAAATGCATAAATTTTTCCGCGAAAACGAGGGAAAAGAAATCGAACAGACGGCACGGGAATACCGCGAAGAGGTCAGAGCGCGTGCCGCAGCAGTACAAAGGCAAAGCGAAAAAAGCGCAGGCGGCGGATTTCAGCCAAAGGGCGGGTTCAGTGCAAAAGGCGGCGAGGGCGGCCGGAAGCGTAAGGAGAAGGAGCTTCCTGCATCCGGAAACCGCATTATGGGCCGCGATATATCGGGAGGCAAAACCGTCGAGCTCAGAGACATCGACCCGAAGATGGGAACGGTCGTTGTTGAAGGAATCTTGTTCAAAATCTCGGAGCGCCTGATAAAAAACGGAAATCATCTCGTGTCGCTTCTGATTACGGATAACAAGACGACGGTTTGCACGAAGGCGTTCGTGACCGAAGCCAAGTGGGGCGAAATCAATGATCTGCTGAAGCCGGGCGATGCGGTCAAAATCCGCGGCGAGGTACAGTGGGATACCTTTGAGAACATGAACACGATTATGTTCAAAGACCTCGAAAAAGCGGACAGAGAAATCGGCCGTGAGGATACCTGGGAAGACGGCAAGCGCGTCGAGCTTCACATCCACTCCAAGATGAGCCAGATGGACGGCTTCAACGAAGCGAAGGACATCGTGGCGCAGGCGGCGAAGTGGGGACAGCCGGCGGTTGCGGTTACCGACCACGGTGTGGTTCAGGCATTTCCGGACTGCGCGGCAGAGGCGAAGAAGCAGGCAGAAAAAGGCCGTCCGATTAAGGTGATTTACGGCGTGGAGGGCTATGTCTTTGACGACGCAGACTGCATCGACGAAAACGGAGAAATCGACTACAAAACCAAGCCGACGAATCACATCATTATTTTAGCAAAATCACAGGAAGGGCTTAAGAATATCTATAAGCTGGTTTCCTATTCCCATATTAACTATTTTTATAAAAAACCGAGACTTCCGTGGTCGGTGATTGAAGCGCACCGCGAGGGTCTGATTATAGGCTCCGCATGCAGCTACGGAGAGGTTTTCCTTTCCATGGTCAAGCGCGTTTCGTACAACAAAAGAACGCATACCCGGCATATTACCGAGCAGGCAAGTCCCGAAGAGCAGGAACGCATCGCTTCCCGCTATGACTATCTGGAAATCCAGCCGGTCATCAACAACCGATTTATGCTTGAAGAAGAATTTTACCTGGACGGCAAGCGTGTGGAGACCGAAGACGATCTGCGCACCATCAACAAAAGAATTGTCGCGCTTGCGGACAAGCTTGGAAAGCGCGTCGTGGCAACGACAGACTCCCACTATACGGAGCCTGACGATGCGATTTACCGAAACATTGTCATGGCAGGCATGGGTTACGATGATGCGGAAAACGGCGAAGGTCTTTACATGAAGACGACCGATGAAATGATGGCGGAATTTGCTTATCTTGGCGAACGCACACGCGAAGTCGTAATCGAAAATACGAACTACATAGCAAGCCTTGTGGACGGTGAAATCCGTCCGGTTCCGGCAGGAAAATTCCCACCGAAGATTGAAGGTGCGGAGGATACTCTGCGAAACACCTGTATGGAGCGCGCACACGCGCAGTACGGCGATCCGCTCCCGAAGGAAATCAAAGAAAGACTGGATATTGAGCTGAATTCCATCATAAACAACGGCTATGCGGTGATGTATGTCAGCGCGCAGATGCTTGTAAACAAGTCTCTGTCGGACGGCTATCTGGTAGGCTCCCGAGGCTCGGTTGGCTCATCCTTTGCTGCAACGATGGCGGGAATCACGGAGGTAAATCCGCTCGACCCGCACTATTTGTGTCCGAACTGCAAAAAAATTATCTGGGGCGATATGCAGAAGTACGACTGCGGCGTCGATATGCCGCCGATGGACTGTCCGGACTGCGGAACGCCGATGAAGCGGGACGGCTACACGATTCCGTTCGCAACCTTCCTCGGCTTCAAAGGGAACAAAGAGCCCGATATCGACCTTAATTTCGCAGGCGAATACCAGCCGCAGGCGCATAAATACGTCGGCGTTATTTTCGGTGATAAAAACGTTTTCAAGGCGGGAACCGTAGGCACGGTAGCGGAAAAGACCGCTTACGGCTATGTCGCGAAATATTTTGAAGAGAGAAACATTCCGGTAAATAAATACGAGAAAGACAGACTTACGCAGCACTGTACGGGCGTAAAGCGGACGACGGGTCAGCATCCGGGCGGCATCGTAATCTGTCCGGACGACCATGAGATCTTTGAGTTTTGTCCGATTCAGCATCCGGCAAACGATGTGAACACGGATATTGTCACAACCCATTTCGATTACCACAAAATCGACGAGAACCTTTTGAAGCTCGATATTCTCGGTCACGATGTGCCGTCCATGATCCGTCAGCTTCAGGACATGACGGGTACGGACCCACTGAAAATCGACCTGACCGACCGAAAGGTACTGAGCATTTTCAACGGAATCGAGGCGCTTGACATCAAAGATCCGGACTATAAATTTACGCACGGCTCTTATGCGATACCGGAATTCGGGACTTCGTTCACGCGCCAGATGCTCGACGACACGAAGCCCGATAAATTCGCTGATCTTGTTCGAATTTCAGGGTTTTCGCACGGCACAGATGTGTGGCTGAACAACGCGCAGGACTATATCCGCTCCGGAACGGCGACGATGCGTGAAGTTATTTCAACCCGAGACGACATCATGAACTATCTGATTTTGAAGGGCGTTGAGAATGAAACCGCATTCAAAATCATGGAAATCGTCCGTAAGGGAAAGAAAGACCTCGACGATGAGCAGGTTGCGACGATGAAAGAGCACAATGTTCCGGACTGGTACATCGATTCCTGCAATAAGATTAAATATATGTTCCCGCGCGCCCATGCGGTTGCCTACACGATGATGAGTTTCCGTATGGCATGGTACAAGGTTTACTACCCGCAGGAGTTTTATGCGACCTATTTCACAACGAAGGTTGCGAACTTTGACGCTGAAACGATTCTGAAAGGAAAGGATGCGATTTTGGCAAAGATGGAGGAAATCGACGCGAAGGGAACAAATGCGACGCCGAAGGAAAAGGACGATTATACGATCTATGAGGTTGCCTATGAGATGTATGCCAGAGGCTATGAGTTCACTCCGGCAAGGCTCGGCAAGTCGCTTGCGACGAAGTTCAGCGTGGATAACGGCAAGGTTCTGCTTCCGTTTGTAGCGATTGAAGGCGTGGGCGAAAATGCCGCGAAGGCTTTCCAAAGCGAATATGAAATCAAGGAATTCGACACGGTTGAAGAGGCGGTGAAGAGAGCGAAATTGAACAGAACCGCTGTGGAAGGTCTCCGAAATCACGGCGTGTTCGAGGGGCTTGCCGAAACCGACCAGCTCAGCATGTTTTGATTTTTCCGATGAGACTGCAGATGCCGAAGACGAGCAGATCCGTCACCACGATGGTCGCGCCCGTAGGCGTTGACAGGATGATGGAAATCAAAATTCCGACAGCGGAAGTGACAACAGCATAAACGGCAGCGCAGACGATCACCTGACGGAAGGTGCTGAAAATCCGCATGGCGGAAAGCGCCGGAAAGATAATCAAAGCCGAGGTCAAGAGCGCGCCGACAAGGTTCATCGCAAGCACGATGACAACCGCCGTGGTAATCGCAATCAGCAGATTGTAGGCAGAAGCGTTGACGCCCGTTGCGCTCGCGAAGCTTTCGTCAAAGGTAACTGCAAAAATCCGGTTATAAAAAAGCACAAAGATTAAAATAACCGCAATCGACATGGACACGCAGAGGATAATATCGCTCCCGGTCAGTGTCAAAATCGATGTAGAGCCGAAAAGCGTGCTGCATACATCACCCGAAATATTGGCAGATGCGGAAAAAAGATTCAGCAAAAGATAGCCGAAGGCCATGGAGCCGACGGAAATCATTGCGAGCGCCGCATCGCCTTTTATTTTTGCATTTTGCCCGGTCTTCAGAAGAAGGATTGCGCTGATAATCGTCACGGGCATAACGATGAGAAGGTTATTGCTTACCGACAAAACCGCCGCGACAGCCATCGCACCGAAAGCCACATGGGAAAGCCCGTCTCCGATGAACGAGTAACGCTTCAGAACGAGTGTCACACCGAGAAGGGAGGAGCACAGTGCCGCCAGAATCCCGGCGATAAACGCGTACCACACAAAGGAGTACGAGAAGTAGTCACTAATCATGTTTATTAAATTCATCTGTTACCGACCTCCTTGGTTTGATACTGATTCTTTCTGCGCGGCTGCAAAGCGGCTCGTCCACGAAGTTTGAAAGACGGAACCTGCCCTTCAGCGGAGTCAGCACATAGTCTTCCTTGCTGCCGAAAAACTGCATGCTGCTTCCCATGTGAAGGATATGGCTGGCGTATTTGACAGCGGCTTCAATGTCGTGGGAAACCATCACAATTGTTATATCTTCTTCGCGATTGAGCTTTGCGATAATTTCGTACATTTCTGCGGAAGCCGCCGGGTCAAGACCCGAAATCGGCTCGTCCAGGAAGAGCATCTGCGAAGTGGCGCAAAGCGCTCTGGCAAGCAGAACTCTTTGCTGCTGGCCGCCGGAAAGGTTGCGGTAGCAATGGTTTCTCTTATCGTAAATTCCGAGTTTTTTCATATTGTCAAGCGCAGTCTGCTTCTGCACACGTGAGTAAAACGGTTTAGAGCCTAAAGACGCCAAAAATCCCGACAGGACGATTTCCTGCACGGATGCGGGAAAATCCTTCTGCACCGGCGTTTGCTGCGGCAGATAGCCGATTTGGGCGCGTGACAGTCCGCCTGAGAGGATGACTTCCCCGGAAAGCGGTTTTTGCAGGCCGAGAAGCGTTTTCATCAGCGTGGATTTACCGGAGCCGTTTTCGCCGACAATGCACAGGTAGTCGCCTTTGTTAACCTGAAAATTGATGCCTTCGGATACGACGATTCCGTCATAGCCGAGCGACAGATTACTTACAATCAGTTGAGACATTCGGAAATGACCTCCTTGTTTTGTTTCATTGCGTTCAGATAGGTAAAGCCTCCGTCAATATCCTCGGAGGGTACAGACTGCAGAGAGTCGAGCTCGCAAATTCTTACATCCTGCTTTTCGGAAGCGCGGATGATGGTCTGTGCGAGATTTTTTTTGCTGTTTTTGAGAATCACGATGTGCGAAAGCTTGTCCGTTATCAAATCATCGGCAAGGTCGACAATCGTTTCAAAGCTTGCCTCGGTTTCCGCCGAACAGCCCGGAAAGGCCGCGTGGCAGTGGATTCCGTAATCCTGTGAAAGGTACAGGAAAGGGAAACGGTCGGCGAACAGCAGCACATCGCCGGAAGCCTTGCTCACAGCCTGCTCAAACTCTGCGTCAAGTGCCTTAAGCTGCGCTTGGTAGCCCGACAGGTTCTTTTGGTATAAATCCTCGTTTGCGGGGTCAAGCTGCGAAACCGCGTCTGCAATCTTTTCGCAGAACACAGGCGCCATCTTCAGCGAAAGCCAGATATGTTCGTCCGCTTCTTCGTCATGCTCGTGTCCGTGCAGATTCGCGTCCTCATCTTCATGTTTGTGCTCATGCCCGTGGTTGTGGTCGTGCTCTTCCTGCTCATACGCAGGGAAAAGCGCGGGATTCTCTTCAAAATACTCCATCAGTGAAAGCACGCTGATGCTGTCCTTCTTCGAGGAAGCGGTTGCCTTGTCAATCCAAAACTCCGAAATTCCGCCCGTATAAATCAAAAGGTCGCAGTCTGCAATCTGAACCATATCCGAAACGGAAGGCTGATAGCTGTGCATATCGACCCCACCGGTGTTAAGCAGACGCAGATCGATTCCTGCCGGATTATCGCCCAAAACATTCCGCGTCCAGTCGTATTCAGAAAATCCGGCGCAGAGAATCACCTCGGAAGCATTCTTATTATATTGTTCATTTATCTCGCTCTGTGCGCAGCCGGATGTCAGAATCAGCGTGACAGTCAGAAGAAGCGCAAGCGCGAGTCTATATTTTTTTCTTTTCATAACTTATATATTGTAACATTTCGCGGGGAAAAATACAAGCCGCGCCGCTCACACGGAGACCGGGCCTGCGATTACGTGCCTGCAGACCTTCAGATAGCGGTTCTCATCCGGACATGAAGTCCACTTGATGAGGCTGACCTGATTATAGATGATTTCAAGGCAGGTGATAGTGTTTGGGTGAACACAGGAGCCGCTGTTAAAGTATTTGCCTCTGCTCATCGACGAAGCGGCGGCTCCCGAAGGAATGGTTGGGCGGTGGGCATGACCGGCAATCAGATTTGACTCGCGTGCCGCTGCCCAGCCCGCCATACGCTCTTCGACGGCTTTTCTTTTTTTGTAATTGCGCGCCGAGCTGGTCGGATCTTTAATTCCCGCAAGCTCGAGCGGCTTCCAAAGATAGCGCACCATCCACCGCGCCGCCTTCCAAAACTGATTATTCAGAGGATCCACTTGATGCCCATGAATCAGATTGAATTTTATATTTCCGCTGCCGTCGCAAATCCGCACTGCCGGAAAACAGGGCGGCAGGGAAGAGGAGAGCGGCATTTTGCGGCTCTTCACCATGTCGTGATTTCCCCAGACCATATACATTTTTCCGTCAAGGATAAAGGGAAGAAACTGCTGAAAGATATCGGCATGGATTTCTTCAATGTCCGAGAATTTTCGGTTTTCCCACAGCTCATCGCCGTCGCCAAGCTCTATGTAGGTGAAGTCGTTTTCCCGGTAATAGCCGAGCGCGGCCTGAAAAAGCGTTTTGTTATTCAGAAAGCTGTCGTTCCACGTGCCGTTTCCGCGGTGACAGTCGCTGAAAACGACGATGCGCGGATGCTCCTCTTGGTTGATTTCCTTGGCGGAAGCGAGCACTTTGTCAATCTGCTTTGCGTAGAATTTTTTGCCTGCAGACATAAAAAACCTCCCGATATACTTTATTTCAGTATATGCGGGAGGCTGCGATAGGTGAGTGTATCGGTATAAATCATCTGCGTCTACAGTGCTTCCACCTCTTCGACTGAAAGCCCGGTTATCTTTTCAATAACCTCCTTTGCAATGCCTTCTTCTTTCATGCTTTTCGCAATTTCACGTTTTTCCTGCGCTGCGCCAATGGCTTCGCCTTCACTGCGACCTTTTTCAAATCCAATGGCCTCACTTTCCCGCCCGCGCTCGTTCAGCATTTGTTCAAATGTCATATATTTTCGCCTCCAATCACCGGAATTGAACTTTCGGACACGCGCATCAATCAAGCGCGTCAGCTCCGAAGCCTGGCTCTTCTTAGGATCGTTCAAATACTCGTAGAAAGCTTTCAGCTTCTCTGGCACTTTTTCGGGAGAGCAGGCTATGTTCAAGATTATTTTATACGATAAATCCTCGATTGGCAAGCCTTTTTCGACATCCCATGAGCGGAAAAAATAGACAGCTTCATCCCTGCCAAAAGGGTCCTCGGGGCAGATGAAGATGACATAGCTCGGCTTAAGTTCTTCGTAAGAATGTCCCTGCTCTAGAAAATCCAAGTCGATATTGGACTGATAGTAGCGCGCACGTTTTGCGAGAGGTTTTTTCCCCGGCTGCATTTCGATATCGGCCCAGAGGTTCGAGCTTTCGACGAAAGCATCAAAACGCACGCCGTGCACATCTGCTCCAAGCTTCAGCGTTTTCTGCGTTTCCATGCTCAGATTTTCGAGAGCATCTGTCTGCCCCGAAGCGTTATCACTTGCACTGCTTTCGCTCACATCTCCGTCTGCATCTTCTTCAATTTCGGAGTTATCAACAAACGGATTGTCCGATTTTTTAATGCGAATCGCTCCAATTTCCTCGTTCGGCAAAATCATTTCCAAAATTCCACGACAAATTTTCGGATTTCGCATAACATTCATAAAAATGAAGTCGTTCGTGAACGGTCGCAAAATCTGTGAGGAATCAACGAACTCTTCCGGCTCATAATGTTTTTCTTGCTGCATACAAATTCCTTTCCAAGAGTTACGCTCGCGCGACAGCGCACTCTTATATTTAATAAAGAAATAACGAATTACCATGGTGCACATACAGAATCTGTAAGATAATAATAGCATAATATGGAAATAAATACAATACATATAATGGAAATACACCTGAGAAAATTCCAACGGATTCCGACAAAATTCGACAGAGGAAAGTCAAAGAATATTGATTTTGTTTTGCAAAAAATACGCAAAATGGAGGACGGTATATGCTTCTTGAATTTAAGACGAAAAATTATAAATGCTTTGTAGAAGAGGCCTGCTTTTCGATGACAGCGGCACCCAAGCAAAAGGGATTGGACTACAGCTTGATGAAAGTAAAGACAAAAGGGAGCAAGGAAACGAAAGTGTTGAGTTCTTCTGTTATCTATGGACCGAACGCTGCAGGTAAAACAAACATAATCGGTGCAATGGATGTGCTGCGCGCAATTGTACTGAGAGGCAACATTCGCAATGCAGAGGAAAAAACATCGCCGAACCCCGCAGTATCAATGTTGGAACTGATTCCAAACAACAAACAGACAGATCCGAAGCCAGTATGCTTTGATGTTGAATTTTACGAAGAAGACCACGATGGAAATAAATTAATCATTCACTATGGATTGCAGATTGCCCTCGGAGGCTTCCTTGAAGCAGAATACCCACGTAAAATTCTTTTTGAAGTTTTGGATGTCAATGGTGAAAGAGTGTTTGAACGCACAAATGATTTGACAATTAAAAATTTAAAGGTAATTGAGAAATACTTATCAGAGGTTGCAGCACAAAACAAAGAAAGTGCCGGAGAAATTGCCGAAAACAGTTTAAACTCGGAAGAACTGTTTTTGACAAATGGATTCAAGCTGATTTTCTCACCAAACCTCACGAAGCTGATTCTTGATTGGTTTAAAAGCGGTATATGTAGAAAAAACTACAGATAAAGCCGCAAAATTATTCGGGATTAACTCCAATGCAGTCGGCTATGTGATAAATGAAGACGAGCCGGAGGCGAAATTATCCTCCCTTTTCCACGATGCGAAGAATCATAAAGCAGCCGCCATTGCCGCAGATATCTTTGAATCCTACGGGACAATACGCTTTATCAATATGTTTCCGCTTGTAATCAGAGCCATGCAGACCGGAGGCACCTTAGTTGTGGACGAATTCGACGCGTCAATTCATCCGATGGCACTTATGAGTATCATCAATGTCTTTCATAACGATGATGTGAATGTGCATCACGCACAGCTCATTTTTAACACGCATAACCCGATTTTTCTGAATTCCAACCTGTTCCGCAGAGACGAGATCAAGTTTGTTGAAAGAGACGATGATACCCATGAAAGCATGCTGTATGCATTATCGGATTTCGGTACAACAGGAGATAAGGGCGTTCGCAAGCATGAAGACTATATGAGTAAATATTTTATCAGTCAGTATGGGGCAATCAAGGACATTGACTTTACCCCAATCTTTGAAGAAATCCTATCAAACGAAAAAGAGGGATAAATATGTCGAAGAAACTGTGAGAAAAGACCCGGTAAAACATGCAAAATGCTTGAATGTGACACAGAAAGTAGAAGTCTATCATTTCTTTGATTATGAAAGTGATGAGCAGACTCATGTCAATGCTTTCATGAGTGCCATGGATAATATGAAAAAGGCAGAGAAAATTGGCAAGCAGATTACATACAAATCGGGATACAGCAACTTTACTTTCGATTTGTGGATTGTTTTGCATATGGCAGACAGCAATGCTTCCTATGCACATCGAAAACAGTATCTCGTGCCGATTAACCGTGCATTTGGTGAAAAGTTTGCGAGCATGGAGGAATTTATGCAGAGCAATCAGGATAATGGATATACGCTTCACCAATATAAAGGATATCACTTCTATAAAGAAAATCCATCTTTAGAATCGTGGAAGGCAATTGAAAAAATTTTAAAAGATTGTGGCTTGATTTGAAAACCAAAAATTCTTCCATAACTCCTAAAAAAATACCACTTTACAATCACCTCAGATTGCGGTAAGATAGGGATGTA
>ULWP01000674.1_pt1 | contig 18581 bp, 13 predicted proteins | sample 1960461 | NCBI WGS metagenome assembly ULWP01 (sample SAMEA4835815, study PRJEB28245) | human gut metagenome | biome: gut microbiome; material: fecal sample | place: Denmark | collected 2008
GCATCTCCACTATGAATTTCTCTCCCTTGTCATTCTCGCAATATACGTCGAAGATGGCTCGGCGGGCATCCACGCGGTCACCAAGTTGTTCGGAGTTGAGATAAGTTACGTCCTGCACGTTCTGTTCGCCATGGAACATGGCGTTCAGGAAGCTGATAAGCAACTCCTTGTTGAACTCAGAACCGAACAGGCGCTTAAAGCCGAAATCGGTATGTGGATTGATGTATTTCTCTGCCATAATGCTGCATTTATTATTCAATCAGCAAATTTACGGAATTTTTGATAATTATCCAACGGTCATGCCTGTATTTTTGCTTTTTGAAATGTTTTACTTCCTGCAGTTCCTGACATACAAAGTGTGCGGTCTATTAAGCAGACTCCCTGTAAAATCTTCAACTTTGTGGTGGAATCAACAACCTACCGAGAGTTTCCGAAAGACGCTGCTGAGTTTTGATTTGCCAGAAATTTATTTATGATGTATGGTCGTAGATATTATATTGCTAATAGCCATCCGATAAAATGTTTGATGAGCGGCGAGTGATTCTCTTTTATGCTCCTGATTTTTGTTTCAATTATGAAGTTCTTTATGCGGAGCCTGTAATCGGAATTGTGTAGCAGAAGCCATAACTCTTCATCGATGTATGCATATTCTACATTCTTTCTTACCCAAGCGGTAGATGGAGAGGCGGTTCGTGTTTCAGAGTCGTTGTAAAAATTGAGATGCCAAAACTCATCTGTTTGCAAATAATATAATGGATAAGTGAGATTTGTTTTCTCACTTTGTTGGGCAATTATCGTATATTGCTCGAATATGTCGTTGTAAATTCTTTCCAAGTCTTCGAAAATAAATCTGTTATATCGGAAAGTCCCGTTTTCAATTCCTCTTATTATTGAAAGAATGAGGACAGGCTTAGCGATTTTCTTTATTCCGCTTCGTTTGATACTGCCTTGCTTCATGTCTTTTATTTTCTTTGTATAGAAGTCAAAAGCAGATTCATAATTAAAAAAACGAATGATTTTATTATTCATAGGTCGTCGTATTTAGTGCAGATTTTATATAATTCAACCGCAAATTTACACAATTATCATTAATCAATTCCTTCCGTCATACCTTATTTTATATATAGCAATAAAAAACACGTAGATAAATTAACAGATTGAAGAATTTATTATTACTTTTGCAAAGCATTACATCCGCAGAAAGCCCGAAAGGGGAGAAGCGGGCGGGTGCTACTTATTGAAAAGAGCGTTTATCTGACGCTTATTCTTTGCGTGTCCTAACTTCGCAACTTAAGACTTATTCGCAAAAGGATGAGACAATGATAGATGTTCACGGTAGGTGTATTGTATCCTATCGTGATTTGTTGTATATATACTGTCATTGTATGTATACGATTGGTCGCGTATGGGAATAATATATCCATACGTGGGCTTTCTGCATTGTCCTTCTCTGCGAATAGGGCAATGCGAAGGCCTGGACACGTGGGATGGGCAAGGACTGAATCCCCACGTTTTTCTTTTTTTATAGGTATATCTGATTTTTTTCGTTCCGAGATTTGGGAGATTCTATCGGGAAAATAAGGAGATAGAATCAAGTGTACAAAATAACATGGGATAAGGAAACAGGAGGAGTACAGCTTCACTCTCGAATTGTGGAAGGTACCTTAGGTATCTCTCCTCGTCCTGTGTTCTTTGAGGAGCTTGACTTGTTGGGACTTGACAAGTTGGGATGGACCTACCCTCAGGCAGAGGAGCCTATAATGTGGGCCGTCAATAAACAGTATTGGTATCGTGGTGTTCGACTCTTTGATGCCAAGGGTGCTAATATCTATGCAAAGCCTACGCTGGAAATGCAACCCGGAATAGAACCTATGGATCTTGAACCTGTTGATGTCAAGGCTATGCTTCGACGCACGTCCGATTTGATGTTTGTATTGGAGAATGAAGCGATTGAGTTCATTCGAGACACCTATTTGGCTTATGCTAAAGCCAATAAAACCTATGATAAGGCTGAGGCCAACAAGCTTGATTTTGAGGCTATGGCTGAGCGAGTGGAAAAGAAAAGCAAGCAGCGGATGGCCGTTGTGAAGCAAGACTGTGACTCGTTTGATATTATGCCACTTGCTACGGCCGAGAAAGAGGGAAAACGCGTGTTGCTCTCTACCAAGATAGACCGTTTCATTGCAAGCTTTTCTGGTGGTAAGGATTCGCAGGTGGTACTCGATCTTTGTACTCGTGCCATTCCGCCAACCGATTTTGAGGTCATCTATAGTGATACAGGGTATGAGTTGCCTCCCTCTCTTGCGCTCTACAAAGATGTGGAAGCGTATTACAAGCAAAAGTTTCCCTCACTGAGGTTTCTTACGGCTCACAACCATGAGTCTGTACTCAACTATTGGGACAAGATTGGCACACCAAGCGACAATCATAGATGGTGCTGTTCGGTGATGAAAACGGCTCCGCTGTATCGAATGCTGAAAGTGGAAGGAAATGAGCAGGCGCGAGTTCTCACTTTCGATGGGGTAAGAGCGGAGGAGTCTGTAAGAAGGGAAAATTATCAACGATTAGGGAAAGGTAAACATACCTATATCTATAATGCTCATCCGATTATAAGTTGGAATTCGGTAGAGATATTTTTATACCTTTTTGAGCGAGGCTTGCCAGTAAATCCTGCATATCGTAGTGGTAAAGCTAGAGTCGGGTGTTTGATATGTCCATTCTCAACATCTTGGGATGATATGATAATACAAGAAAAATATCCCGATGATTTGCAGCCATTTGTGGAAAGACTTAAAAAATATGCTTCGCAAGTGAAAATCTTAGACTTCGGTCACTTCCTTTCGGAAAGAAAATGGAAATTAAAACCGTTAGGGGATAGAAAACAAAAAATCTCTAAGGTTCAATTCCAAACGGGTGTTTCACCATTAAATTTCATGGTTGAAATAACAGATGCAAAGCATTCTTTTCTAAAGTGGTTGCCAGCTCTTTGCTCTTATTCTATTAAAAATACAAGCAAAGGTTTTGAGGGGGAATTACATTTTAAGAAGAATGTTTTCCCATTTGTAATAGCAGAATCTGGCGGAAAGTCAACCCTTGAAGTTAAAGGGAGCTTGCCTAACGAACTGGTGTATCTTTTAAGACGTTTAACATATAAAACGGCATATTGCGTACAGTGTGAGGTGTGCGAGGTTGATTGTCCAACAGGTGCTCTCTCAATTGTGCCACAAATAACTATAGACAAAACAAAATGCATTCACTGTCATAAATGTTTTAATACACATGACCGTGGATGTGTAGCTGCGGATTGTATACGTATGATAACAGATTCAGAAAGAAAAATAAACACGAAGATTCAAGGATATAAAAAATTTGGACTTCGCGATGAATGGGTAGATGAATACTTTATTGATCCCGTTGAGTTTTGGAAAGATAATACCTTGGGAACAGCCCAGGTAGACTCTTTTAAAGCATGGATGAGAGATGCAGAAATTACAGATCAGAAGAATAATTTAACTGAGCTGGGTACATTGATGCGAACCATTTATGCAGAAAATCCTTCTTTGTTTTGGGAGATAGTTTTTATAAATCTTTCCTACAATTCATACATCGTAAAATGGTTTTGTAATAATATAAAGCCTAATCAGGTTTACAATGGAAAAATGATTAAGGAGGAGATTTCCAACGAAGGTTTTTCAGGTTCTATTACAACTGTGGGTAATGCAGCCATTGCATTATGTGATATGATGAAGAAAACTCCAGTTGGCGGCGAATGCTTGCAAGGCATGGATTTGGGAAGAGAAGGACTTAGACGGAGTGAGTATGATGATGTGAGTATTGAAGCTGTAGCTTATTCTATATATAAAATTGCAAAAGAACGTGAGCTTTCAATGCTAAGGGTTTCTGATATGTATAATAATGAGGCGGAACATGGCATTTTCAAGGAATTTGGAACATCAAAGCAGGATCTTCTTAGGAAACTCAGAACAATTAGTGCGGAAAGTAACCGTGTTTTGGTTGCAGAACTAACTATGGGTTTAGACCACATTACTCTTCGTAATGATTTGACTCCTATGAAGGTGTTAAAAGAGCTAACAAAATAAGATGAGAAATGTGCTTCTGTCAACATATGCAGACATGGTGCTTTCTGTTCACACAGGATGTGTAAATGGTAAAATAGCAGTGTCAAAGCCTCTTTATTTGATAGCTATAATGGAGGCTATAGAGTTTCAAGTCTTGAATGAAAACAAAATTGACTTGTTCAATGTGTTTGTTCGTAAGAGATTTGGTCAATTATATGAACAAGTCAACGGAAATAAAAAAGGATATGAGATTTCTTTTTTTGTTCGACCGTTCTTTCATCTTGACAGTGCCATGTTTTATCATCTGATTTGGAAGCAAGGATTAGAACCTCCAGTTAAAGCAGTGACCCCTTCAGCCAAATATCTCCGAGAGAATTTGCTTTATGCGAAGTTGGATGATGAGCTATGGGATTTATTACAAGATGCTGAAAATAGAGAATACCTAAAAAGAAGTATCATTGAACGATACCTAACTGAAAAACTATAAAACGACAATCATACGCTTATGGCTACTAAGTATGACGACATCATAAAGCTTCGTGGCGGCAAGGCTGCATACGATATAGCTGAAGAGAAAGAGGGTGAATGGATTTCATTTATCCCTAATGAGCAGTTTAACAATGTGTTGCGCACTGTTATAAAAAGTGTGCGTGGAAACGACATCGATAACCACAAGAGTTTTTGGATTAATGGCACATACGGCACGGGAAAGAGCCATGCTGTGGCAGTAATCAGCCACTTGCTTGGTGACGAGGTGGACAAGATCCGCAACTGGGTTGACTATGAGTACAAGGATGCTAAGTTTGCTGCTATCCGCCAGGCCATATATTCGCTTCGTGAAAAAAAACGCTTATTAACGGTTAATGTGTATGGCTTGGGCGCAATGACCCATCCGGGCGACTTGGCTCTTGTGCTTCAAAAAGCAGTAACGGAAACGCTCCACAAGCACAAGATAAATATAGCCGTGCCGACGGATTATGAAAATTATATTGAGCAAATCCGTCAGAATCCTGAGATATGGAATCATTTGATAGAAACGCATACTGCCCTTTCGTCTGTAGTAGCCGACAGCGATCAGTTGGTAGAAAGCTTGTCGACAGGCGATCTTGGCATTTTCCATCGTGTAAGCGACACGCTGCGCGAGGCTCAGCTCGATATTCGTCTTAATAACGACAATATAAAGCAATGGATTACTGAGATACAAGACCGTCTTGCAGAACTTGGGACTTACAATGGTCTGCTCATCGTTTGGGATGAGTTTACCGATGTAATGACCGACGCCATTGGAGTTCCTGTGCTTAAGCAGTTGCAGGAAGTGGCGCAGAAATTTATGAATGAGGACAGTAATTCTTACATTTTCCTCATCTCACATCCGTCTGCCTTTAATGGAGTAGACTCTGAACAGCTGAAGCAGACAGATGGTCGCTATCACCGAATGAAATACAATATGGAGTCGGTGTCGGCGTTTAAGATTATGTCGCGTAAGTTTGATATCCTTGACAAGGAGCGCCATACGCAATTGTGCCAGCATTTCTACACGATGAATCCGCAATTGCTTGACATCTTCACGGCAACAAGCAATGATCAACAATCTACTCGTGAGGATCTGTTCAACCTGTTCCCCTTACATCCAGGAACCGCTAATCTTGCCACCCATTATGCTACGGTGGTTGGATCATCAAGCAGAAGTGTTTTCGAGTTTTTAGGCCAGAACGACTCTATACGAGAATTCCTTGACAGTGAGGAATATTTCCTGAACCGTGATACTATCACCGCAGACTATTTGTGGGACTATGTGTTGAAGGTGTTCCAAGACGATGTCACAAACTATGGAGCCGTAACAGAGCGTTACAACTCCTATAAGCTGCAGGTTAGCAATGAGGGCGCTGCCTACTTCGCTGTATTTAAGGGAATATTGTTGCTCAACGCTTTCAATAATGTTTCTGGAGAGAACAACAATGGTTTGGTTACTCCCTCGGATGATAATATTCATGCTCTTTTTGCAGGAACGCGTTACGACGATCAGGTTGATGTGGTTCTGCAATGGTTTAATGAGCAGGGTATTATTCAGCGTGCTCCTGGTGGCTTGTATTCCGTTCAGTTCTCCGCCTTGCCATCAGGAGAGATTGAAGAAAAGAAGAACGAAATGCGTAATGTGCAATTTAAGTTTACGGAACAAATTCTTGCTTTTTCGGACGCAGCGGAGAATAGCTTTAGAGGAAAATTTATGCAAAGAGTCATACGGCCTTATGACTTTAAGTTTTTCTCAGACCATCAGAACGAAGCTGTGTTACGAAGTCAGATAAAAAACGCCCGTAAGGAAACCAAAACGAGTGCCTTGTTCTTTGCACTGCTGATGGCGCGAAATAACACCGAGCTGGGGGTGCTTCGTAGTTTTGCGGAAAAATGCGCAGAGGATGAGAGCGATAAGGACTTGAAGAATATAGTTTTCCTTGTGTTCGACGAAGTGCTCACTGATGCTAAGTATGAGCAGTTTATTGAGTATCAGGCAAACTATGCCTGCGCTAGTAGCCATGGCTTTATGGACCAGCAAAAAGTGCATCGCGACCATGCTGTATCTATGGTTAAAGAATGGATGGACAGCATTCTGCGTAGTAATGCTATTGTTTATATCAATGGGGAGGAAAAACAACCAGTGTCGGTGAAGCACCTGTCAAGCATTGTCAATAGTGTGATTGCGCCGATCATCTTCCCGTATGGCCCCGATGCTTGCGAGTTGTTGAGGCAAAAAACGCCATCCACTTTCTGGCGCCAGCAAAACTCAAAGGAGATAGTGCGTACGTTCCTTTTCGCAAATTCAAAGGGGGAGCTCGCTACCATTACCGCACAAATGCGTCCTGTGCAATATCTCATACAGGAGTGTCTAGATGATAATCTGGCGTGGAAGAGTGACGTGCCTGAGAATCATCCGTTCAAGGTGGTCTATGATAAAGTGCAGAATATCATTAAGTATGCAGACAAGAGCCTTCCGTTTAATTTCGACGACAAGTTCTCTGTTCTGCAAAAACCGCCCTACGGTCTTTACGGAAGTTTTGCTGCCATGGCTATGATGGCGTTTGCCTTGAGACCATGGGCCAACAAGATTTTCGATATGCAGGGTAAGCCACGCGATAAGAACGCCCTGATTGACGATATCGTGTGGTTGTTCAAGGTGTGGGACGATAAGAAATCGAGCAGTAAGCTTAATTTCAAGTTTCAGACTCCTGAAGAGGGAAAACTGTGTAAGGACCTCGTATCTCTCTTCAAGCTAAACAATAAGAATAATGATTATTCGGATGTTACAAGTCTGAAAGACGCTCGTTATGCCATTACGGCAGAGTTTCTTGGCAAGAAGGGTTATCCGCTTTGGACGGTAAAGTATGCCTCTGAGGCAGCTTTTGCAAATCTTCCTGTGATTATAACAATTACGAAAGATGAGAAAAAGCTGATAGATAACATCGTAACCATTTGCATGGAGCGCGACTTGCGTAATCCTGCTTTGGTGAAAGAAACGATAGACCTTATTTCGGATTTGCGTTATGAGATGAAAAACATCCTCAATGTGGATGCAGCCTTCTCTGATGGTTTTAAAAACTTCTTGATGCAACTCGACTTCATCAATATACAGGAGAGCGAAGTGGACGAAGTGAAGCTTTTTATAGAGCAGAACTTACAGTCTACTGTGGGATATTGGACGGAAGAGGAAGTGGAGAAAAAAGCTTTGCAGTGGAAATCGTCAAAGACGCCAACTCCGCCACAACCACCTGTATATCCGCCATTGCCTCCAGTTCCACCTGTGTATCCACCGATGCCCCCTGTAGACCCAGACGTAATTGACCAGAAGCGCAAGCAAGCCAAGATGCACATTGCAGATATTGTGTCTATTGAAGATGCTAAGGCATTGCTATTCAAACTCTGTGATGAAGGTAATGAATGGTTGTTGGACAAGATAAATGAATAGTCTATGTATAAGGAGTTCGAATCATTGGAAGACCTTTATCAAGAGTTAGAGGTCGACAAGAATTGGACGGGTGCGGAGAGTTCTCTCCGTAACCGCTATCCAATACGCTTTGTGTTGTTCGAAAATTTCGGTGACTTTGGTGAATTCGTTCAAGTATGCCAAGATCATGACGTATATGTACAAAGCATAGAAAAATGGATGAAGGACGGACAGGATGATTTGTTGATAACATATTCGCAACTTGCAGATTTGTTCAAAAGTTATATCAAGAGCCTACCGGCAAATGACTTTGTCATAGCCCCGTTTTCTGAAATTACAAGATTCTATGACAATACGCATTATGCGGAATTCGACTCTTTGTTGAAGACAATACGCTTAATCCAATCGCCCGAAGAGGCACAACGTGAACATCAGCGCATCTATGTGCCACTAATTGGTATGCAGAGTAAGGTGGGCAAGTTCAAGGATGATCCCAATATCCATATCTGGGAGTATCACTCAAAAAATGAAAATGACAACTATGAGCTGATATTGACATGCGGAACGACTTATGGAGTGAAAGGGTTGGAAAGCAAATACACACTATGCAAAGATCTGCGCCAATGGATAGCCTTATGGAAGAATGTGGGCGCAAGCATAAAATCGCAGATTATATGTTCGTCGAAATGTATCTTTGGCAATGCACACAATGCGCAGCCGGACAATGCTTTCAAATATACGGTATGTGATAATGCATTTGATTTCTTGAATAAAGGACTTGGACTTGATTTCGATAAACTGTATGTCAGAGAAGAAGATATGCCCTATTGGGAGGCGTTGGCATCAAATATAGACGTGACGGATTTTGATTTTGATGGTTTCGTAAATCAGAAGTTCAATGCTTCGAATCTCACCGAAGATACCACCTTTGTGCAGACATGGTTTGAATTCAAGGATGAATTTTCGCGTTGGCTCCTTAAAACATATTCAATATGGAAGAGCGATGTGAGTAGTTATCTGATTAGGGTATTGGAAAAAGTCTGTTCGCTGAGCACTTCTGAGTTGTTCTCACAGATTGCCACACAAATATTTCACGAATCGCTTGATGAAACCAGTCTACAGCAACGCTTGTCGCTGCTTAAAGAAGCAAAAAGACTGAATGTTCAGATAACGGCTTTGGCGGAACAGGAGCTGAAGGCGAAGTTGTCTGCAATGGCGGCAGACCCGGAACGTGGACCGTTATATGCGATGAAATATATGACGCCACTCACATTTTCAGAGCAATGTCTGATGATAGAATGGGTGGGACAAGGGAGAATAGAGAAGAACTATATAAAGACTTTGTATCCAGAACTCTATAATTATCTGACATTGCCTAATGTCCAGACTGAGAATGGAAACAACTGGATAAATGGATACTTCCAGGAGTATTGTTTGTCAAAAGTGGCAAACAGACCAACTGAAAGCTTGATTAACCAGCTGAAAGAACACAATGCTTCGCAACTCAGTTTTGAGGCATGGCGTGACGGCTTCAAGACTGTCAAGACTTTATTGCATCATCGCAGCGATATAGATCTTTTCTATTGGATTGATGGTCTTGGTGTAGACTGGATTCCATTTATCACGAAGGTTATAGAAAAACATAAAGTAGACGGGGTGTTCTTGAATGAGGTATATGTGGCAACAGCGGAACTTCCGACTGTCACTTCTGTCAATAAAGAAAAATTGTTGGAACTGGCTGGTGATAAGCTTGAAAAGATAGGCGACATAGACAAGTTTGCCCACACGCAGAAAAACTATCCAGCCTATATTACGGAAGAGTTCCACCTGGTGGAGAATGCCATCTCAAGGGTTCTCTCACAATATAACGGAAAGAAGATTGCCTTTGTTGCAGACCATGGTATCAGTTATATGTCACAGTTTGGTGTTGGCTTAAACCTCGCAGGAGTAGAAACAGATCATGCCGGACGCTGCGGGCGTTGGCTCAAGGGAAAAGTTCCGACAGACAACAACTACGTCGTCATAGAAGATGGGCATACTTTGTGTTCCTTGAACAATAATTCGCTATCAGCCAAGACATCAACAGGGCTAGGCGCTCATGGAGGAGCTACTCCAGAAGAAATACTCGTGCCTATTATAATAGTCTCCAATCAAAAAAATGCAAGCGTATATACGGCAAAATTACAATCAAATGAAATTGTCGCAACGACACCTGTTGTCAGATATATAATTATGGGAATAAACAGTATCGACACGCCTGTTGTTTTATATAATGGCGTGGAGTACGCTCTTCATAAAGTCGATGGGGATATATATGAGAGCGAACGACTGAATCTCGTCGACACATCGACAAGAATAACCTTGCGTATTGGAGATTTCAAGCAAACAGATAATCTGAGCATAAACACCGGTGCTCAGGAAGATGATTTATTTGGATTTTGATTATGCAGACAAATATCATACATAAAGTTAGAGAGCAGTTTGCCTCGATGGTTATTTATAAAGATCCGGCTTCAACCAACAGTTTGTTTGCCGGGCGCAATCTTCCTTCTTTCGTGAAGGACTTCATTCTCAAGCGTTATATTAATGAAGACGGTTCTGTGGATCGTGCCGGTCTGACAGGATTTCTTGACATGGTGATACCTCAAAAGCAGACAGAGGTAAAAGATCGCTTGGCTTCTGGAGAAGAATTGACATTACTCACACGTTTTATCATATATATAGATTTGGTGAAGGATGTACGCAGATTCGGTATTCCGGATCTCGGCATCAAGATAAACGAGGGGCAGATACCGGAGTATGTTTATAAAAAACATCAAGGAGAACTCGTGGATGGAGAGAAATGGGGTATTATCAAGCTTTCTGTGCTTCCGGATAATGACGGAAAGAAGTATCATGTGGAGATGGTTGATTATAAACCTTTCAAACCTTACCGTAGCGTAGATATTGATTATCTGCGTAATGCCCGTTCTGCTTTCTCCACGCAGGAATGGATAGACTTGTTGTTGTCTGCTATGGAATATGAGGCTGACGGCTTTGAAACGATGACCCAGAAGATGGAGTTTCTGACTCGCCTTCTTATTTTTGTCGAACCGCGTTTGAATGTTATAGAACTTGCTCCTAAAGGAACAGGTAAGTCTTTTGTGTTTGGTAATCTTTCAAAGTATGGCTGGCTTGTTAGCGGAGGAAAAGTAACGCGCGCTAAGCTCTTCTATGATAAAGCCAAACAACAGAATGGTATTATCAAGAATCATGATTTTACCGCTTTTGATGAGATTCAAACTATTATTTTCCAGGAGCCTGCAGAGATACAGGCTGCACTAAAATCATATCTTGAATCGGGTAAGACTACGATTGACAACAACGAATTCAGTTCGGAGTGTGGTTTGATGTTGATGGGAAATATACCCCTGAATGAGCAGCGTAGACCTTTGAACTATAGGTATTTTGATTCGTTGCCTCAGTCGTTTCGCGAGTCCGCGTTGCTTGACCGTTTCCATTGTTTTATTGAAGGATGGCATCTGCCTCGTGTAAATAAAGGTATCATCTATAAAGGGTGGACATTGAATGTGGAGTATTTTTCTGAAATTCTGCATTCTCTTCGCACGCAAAATACCTATGGGTTGTTGTTTGATGAGTTGGTAGGATACGACAAGAATGCTGATACACGAGACTTTAATGCTGTCAAACGTATGACTGTTGCTTATATGAAACTACTATTTCCGCATTGGACCCATGTTGATGATGTTAATATGGATGACTTTGATACATATTGCTTACAACCGGCAATACGCCGACGTGGCATAATAAAGGAACAGTGTCATTATATAGATGTAGAGTTTAAAACAATTATGCCAAATTTCTGGATAAAGAAAGACTATGCAAAAAGCAATATTGGTGTTGACGGAAACTGATTCATTTAAAGGATGGTCAAAATCCGAAACTTGAGTAATTATTGTTATGAAAGATAGATATATTGGAATAATAAGATGAAAAGGAAAGAACAACTTGAAAAACTGCACTTAATAAACCTCTGTGTCGCAAATCTCACAGTTACGTGTGATATGGGCTTGGAGTTTACGACAATGACAAGTCAAGGTGTATCAACTCAAATGGGTAACATAGGTCAATGGCCTTGTTTCAAGGTGCATATTGACGATGGGGTGAGCGATATAATTAAAAGGCTGGGTAATGGTGATAATGTTGGAAATGAATAAATTCTATCAACTTCATTCGGCAAGGCTATGACTACTTATAGTAATTACATAGAAAACGAATATTCCTTTGATGATAGTAAAGCAAATGAAATTGTTGACATTCTTAAAGAGAAACTCTCTCGGTTGAAATGTAGTGGGCGCGATTTCTATGTGTACGCATCTACCGAAGACTGGAATATGATTTTGGAGGTGTTTGCTACAGAAAGTGAACTTGAGAGCTATTTTGTAAGTATATGGGGAACTATTGATGAAGCTTATGATACAATGGATGATGATGAAATATCGGAATGGTATGATATTGCAGAAGAAAACGGATGGAATAATCTACCGTTACATACAATTGGAGATATAGAATAGTAAATGTATATTTTCACAAGATAATGATAATAATTAAGCACAATTTCAAACCAGCCAAGTTCAAATGGTTGTGGGCTAAGTATGTGTATGCAGGAGATTTATCTAAACATTGTACTGCATGCATTAAGGGAAAGTATAGCAAAAAGTTTAGTGGTACATCAAATAAGGATATGATAAATCAGACGGTTTTGTTTATGGATGAATACCCTAAAGAATTTTATGATGCTATATATTTTTGTGGCGTAGTGAAGAAAGGGTATCTTAACAAAAATCCTCAGAAAAATAACTATCCACATAATGTACATTTTGCAGTAATACCTTGTAAAGGAAAATCTGCAGTATGGAATTTTGAAGAGTGGCATGTCGAAATCGAAAACGGAATAATATCACCGATTCCTTCACAAGAAATGCTTGATGAAAAATTCTTTAGAAAACCATATGACGAACATTTTTATACTTGTCGTATATTTCGTTGGATGGTTGGGTTCTATTACCCGCAAATGTTGTATAAAAACAAGGATTAATGTTCTTGGTTTATTTCTTTAAAGGAATTGCTTTCCTTCTTCTATTTCTTTCTTGAAGAAGATAAAAGGATGATATAGAGATTTAAGATTTATAGCAACAAATTTATCTATTATCTATGGCCCAATCACAGATTATGTATAAAAACAAGCCCCATACTTTTGCCTTAATAACAAAAGTATGGGGCTTGTCCTTATTTTAACCCAAATGACAGATTTGGGTTTAAGTGGTATTACTTAACCTCTATATTCCTCATCACCTTAGCCTCCTGTTCTGGAGTAGTCTTTGGAATGGTGATTGTGAGGATGCCGTTGGCAACGCCGGCACTGATCTTGTCGCGGTCTACATCATCCGGCAGAGTGTAGCTCTGCTCGTAGTTGCCATAGGCAAACTCGCGGCGCAGATAGTGTGTGTGGCGAGACTTGTGGTTGTCTCTGTTCTCCTCCTTGTGTTCCATCTTGTTCTCGATGGCAACATGGAGAAGTCCCTCGTTGGTGACGTTAATGCGCACCCATTCCTTTTCCAGTCCAGGAACTGCCATTTCCATAATATAATCTTCGGCTGTCTCCTTCACGTTGAGTGCCGGAGCAGTGGTGTTGCGTTGCGGCATCAGCTCGGTGTCGGAAAGTGAGTCATCAAAGAAATTGTCTAACCAATTAGAATAGTTGTTTCTGCGAACCATCAACATAGTGAATACCTCCAAATTTTATTTTTCTCGTCCTCCCTTCACCATGCGGATCCGTCGGGACTTCTGATTGTTGTTTTATGTTTTTTTGCCTCAAGCTTCAAGGCTTTCGGCTTTCATTAGGGCATATCGCAACATGTGTGCCAATGGCTTTGCAAGGGTTGGTGTCTGACAATTTGTACGTTTCCAGACCCGTAAACATGAAAAAATGTCAGAATAGTGTCATGGTAGAGCAAAGGGTTTCTCTATTTTATACATATTTAATATGTCTTTTTGTTTCGTGTTATTCTGTTTTTATATACTTTTGCATCTATAGAACCATATATTAAAATAAACAGGGACTATGGAGAAAGAAAAGATTTCAGGAAAACTTCCTTCTGAATGTACTACGATTATCGTGGGGGAGGAACAGAGTGTGGACGGTGCGAGATATCTGTGCCGCTCAAGTGATTTCGACGCTTTGATGGCTATCAACGTGGAGGTGCACAGGGATACTGATGACGGACAGGAGGAATTCGTGGCGAAGGACAGCAAGTTCCGTTGTCCGTTGCCGAAGAAAGCACTCGGCTATACCGGTCTGCCGGACTATACATATCCGGGAGAGTGGGGTAGCGCCGGATATAACACGGCAGGAGTGGGAATGAGTTCCACGGAGACTATCTTCAGCAGCGAGAAGGCTCTTGAGGCTGACCCGTATGTGGAGGACGGACTGGCGGAGAACTGTACCTACAACATCGTTTTACCTTATGTGCATACAGCCCGCGAGGGCGTGGAGAGACTGGGAGCGCTGATTGAGGAATACGGGTCGGCGGAAGGTTTCGGCATCGGTTTTATAGATGCCAAGGAGACCTGGTATCTGGAGAATGCCGGCGGACACAGATGGCTGGCGTGCAGGATGCCAAAGGACAAGTATTTCGTGACCGGAAACCAGAGCCGCTACCGCAAGTATGACCCGGAAGACAAGGAGAATTACCTGGCATCGGCAGATTTGATAGAGTTTGCAGAGAAGAACGGGCTGTATAATCCTGCCGACGGTGATTTTGATTTCCATGAGGCTTATTCGAGAGACGAGAAACTCGATACTACATACAACTATCCGCGTGTGTGGGGACTGCAACGGATGTTCTCGCCGGCTATAAAGAATGATGTGGAGAAAAACACTTTCCCCGTGTTTGCCGAGGCTGAAAGGAAAATATCCCTTGCAGACCTGCGCAAGGCTTTCCGCTTCCACTACGACAATACCGACCACGACCCTTATCTCCACTCCAACGGCAAGGAGCCATACCGCCCGGTAAGTATCTTCCGTACTACGCAGACGCATATCATGCAGGTGCGTCCGGAGCTGCCGACGGCTATCGGCGAAGTGACATACGTGGCGTTTGGTATGGCAGACCTCAGCGTGTTCATCCCTTTCTATCAGGGAGCTACAGAGGTGGACGAGAGGTATACATATCGTGCCAATAGCGAAAGCGACGACTATTCCGCCTATTGGACCTTCCGCAAGATTGCCGCCCTGGGTATGACAGACTACAACTATTTTGCCCCGATAATAAAGAAGGCATATCTTGAACTTGAGACTGAGTTTGACGAGACGCAGCTGAAGATAGAGAAGGAATATCTCGCCACATGCAAGGAAGCTCCCGACAATGCCGTTGAGGCTCTCACGGCTGCCGGCATCGCCATGCAGAAGCGCGCATACGACTTCAGCAAGCAGCTGCTCAACACTCTATTCACCCATCTTACGAAGAAGGTGCAGGAGGAATACTTGTTTCATGGAGCGTAAAGATTGAATTGATATTTGTGATAAACCCAAAACGGTCATTAGGACGTTTTACTTTATTTTTTTATGACTGCTTGCAGTCTTTTGCTTTTTATAAGGTGTATTTTGTCCGTTTTTAATTCGCAATAGCTCGCTATTACTCATTAAAAGCCAAACAAAATCCACTCTTCTAAAAAATCAAAATCCAAGCAAGCCCTAATGGCCGATTTGGGATAAAAGGGAGTGCCCATGGGTACTCCCTTTGTCTTCCCGATCATACGTAAACTTTTTAGGTGGGAAAGTTTGCCCAAACAAAACAATAAACAATGACAAGGACAACCGGCATTTCATGAATAAAGCATGGACTTGTTATTCGTGAAGCATGGACTTGTTATTCGTGAAGCATGGACTTGTTATTCATAAAACATAGACTTGCTATTCGTAAAGCACAAATTTGAAATCTCTAAAATACAGACTTGTAATTCGTAAAATATTGACCTCGGATTTCCCCCCACGCCGTGGGGAACAGAACCCCCTAATGTGGGGATGTCTTCCCCCTGGCGTGGGGGAAATATGGGATGCCGAAAGGCATGATACTTCTGTGATACTTTTCTGTAAAATATCCAGAAAAGTATCATCGGGTTAAGTCGTTAGTCTATAGTGTTTTAGGGGCTTGGCGGTGGCCAAGAATGATACTATGATACTTTTTTTGAGGAAAATGTTTTATGTGTGTGTTGTTGGTTACAGATCCTCATAGCGAGGGATGTCGCTAAGGAAGGAGTAGGAACGGTTGGTATAGTCGATTTTGCAGCAGTAGTGGCTGATGCCGTTGCTCACCACCAGATAGTCGGCGTGGAGTAGGGTGTTGTAGGCGAAGATCTGGTTGAAGGTTTTCTGAGAGATGGCTATCGACGGCGCTTTGTATTCTATTATCATACGCGGCTTCAGATCCCTGGAATACAACACACTGTCGCAGCGCAGCTTCTTGCCGCCGATGGTCAGTTCCACCTCGTTGGCAAGGAGGGCAGTGGGGTAGCCCTTGTGGTCGGCAAGGAAATGGATGAAATGCTGGCGCACCCATTCTTCGGGGGTCAGCGCTATGAATTTCCTGCGCAATACATCGAGGATATACTGTCTGCCATCTTGCTGGCGCGTTTTTATTTCGTAAGGAGGTAGGTTTAATCGGTTCATTTTATTAATTTTGCAATCAGAATGCGTCTTGCTGATATCGTTGCCATGACACGACAGGACGGTTGGCCCATGACGGGAGACTTCATCCTTGTGAGACGATGACCCGCAAAGGCAGCGGCTCGTGTCTATGGCAATGCAAAAGTAATGATATTTCGTGAATCTCAAAATATGAGATGTCGGAAAAGAGCAGTGATTGACCATGCTTCAAAATTCCGTGTTCACGGGAATGGTATTGGCGACGAACAGTTTGATGGCATTCTTGAGAGGGTAAGGATGTTTTGTTATTAACATTATTATACAAATAGAAAAATGTTGCAGCGAAACTGATAATGTATAAAATAGTTAAAAATATAGTATGGCTGAGAAAACAGCGACAATGACTTTTGAGAGCGTGATGTCGGATCTGAAGGCCGGCAACTACGCACCGTCGTATCTGCTGATGGGGGAGGAGGCTTACTACATCGACCAGATTGCAGACTTCATTGCGGAGCATGCGATAAAGCCCGAAGAGAGAGATTTCAACCAGCAGATAGTGTTCGGAGCCGATGTGACGGGAGCCCAGGTGGCAGACATGGCGAGGAGCTATCCCGTGATGGCAGAGAGGCAGGTGATAATAGTGAAGGAGGCGCAGAACATAAAAAACTGGGACCAGCTGGAGCGTTATCTGGAAAAACCGGCAAAGACGACTGTGCTCGTGGTGTGTTATAAAAACGGTACTATCGACGGACGGAAGAAGATCCTGACGAGATTCAAGAATGCGGGAGTGGTGTTTGAGAGCAAGAAAAAGCGAGACTACGAACTGCCGCTATTCATTGAGGCATATCTGAAAAAGCGCACAAAGGTGACGATAGAGAACAAGGCGGCGCAGATGCTTGCCGACCATATCGGGGCAGACCTCAGCAGGCTGACGGGAGAGATTGACAAACTGCTGCTCTCGCTGGAAGAGGGAGACACGCGCATCACGCCGCAGATGGTGGAGAAGAGGATCGGCATCAGCAAAGACTTCAATGCCTTTGAACTGAGAAGCGCCATCGCAGCGAAGGATGTGGTGAAGGCGAACCTGATATTGAAATATTTTGACAGCAATCCGAAAACAGGCGGGGCGTTCGCGCTGATACCGGTGATATTCTCGTATTTCCAGAATCTCATGCTTGCCTACTACGCTCCCAACAGACATAATGATGCCGAGGTGGCGAGATGGCTCGACCTGCGCGGACCATGGGCCGCCAAGGAGTATATGCTGGGAATGAGAAACTACAGTGGTGGGAAAGTGATGCAGATAATAGACAAAATCCGTGAGGCTGACACCAAGTGCAAGGGGCTCGACAATCCGAATACTCCCACCGGCGAGCTGCTGCAGGAGTTGATTTTCTTTATCATGCATTGAGCAGGGAACAGAGAATTTTCTGCCAGAAATGGTTACGCCTTATATATATATATGTCCCCTCATCACCGTTTTTGGGTGGTGAGGGGATGCTGTTTTATGGTATCTGCACCCCGAAATGATGCGTTTTTTTACATTTTCGGTGCAGATTTTGTAAAAAGAAATGATTTTCACGAACATAAATTTTATCCTTATTTCCGCTTGAAATCAGGGTTTTGCGTGATTTTTCCTATCATGAGAATAGCATGATTTTGACATTACTTTCCCCTCGTTCGGAATCCTTTTGTTTTTGAAAAAAACGACTCTGAAAATGACTTCAAATTCAGCGTTAACAATTGTTTTGATATATCTTTGTGAAATTCAAAGATTTAAATTTTAAAACATTGAAGTTTAATTTAGTAAATGTGATTTATACATTTGAAAACTTGAATACATTTTATTAAATCA
>ULWP01076660.1_pt1 | contig 18412 bp, 17 predicted proteins | sample 1960461 | NCBI WGS metagenome assembly ULWP01 (sample SAMEA4835815, study PRJEB28245) | human gut metagenome | biome: gut microbiome; material: fecal sample | place: Denmark | collected 2008
CTTACATTTTTGTAGCCATTTACCATTATTGCGTACATTTCCTTTCCAAAATTTACATCCTTATCTTACCGCAATCTGGGGTGATTGTAAAGTGTGATTTTTGGTTTTGATGGGAGAATTTTTAGGCGGTTTGCCTTTTTGCTTTCGCCTGTCGAATTTTGTCGGAAATTTCTCGAGCTTAAATCCCATTATATTCCTTGCATTTTATTCCATATTATGCTACTATTATCTTACAGATTCTGTATGTACACGCCATGGCAAGTCCGTTATTTCTTTACTGAATATAAGTGTTAGGCTCTTACATTCGCCTATCTACTGGAAAGGACGGCTTATGACCGAAAACAAGAAGGATAACTCCATCTATGATTCTCCCAATTTTCTTCCGTTTACGAATGACAAAATCTTTATGAATGTAATGCGAAGTCCGAAGATTTGCCGCGCGCTTTTGGAACTGATTCTGCCGAACGAAGAAATCGGAGCCATCCGCATTAAAAAGTCCGACAATCCGTTTCTCGATAACTCTGCGATTGATGAAAAAGCAGACGAAAGCATGAGCATAAAAACGCAGAAAACGCTGAAGCTCGGTGCAGACGCACACGGCGTGCGTTTTGATGCCTTCGTTGAAAGCTCAAAGCTTTGGGCTGATATTGAGATGCAGACGAGCGACGGTTCAGAGCTTGATATACGCGCAAGATACTATCATGCCAACATGGATTTGGACTTTCTTGAACAGGGGCAGCCTTACAAAGATCTCAAGCCGAGTTATGTTATCTTTATCTGCACCTTCGACCACTTCAATATGGACGAGCCTGTCTATTTTTTCCGCTCGTGGGATGTGGAAAAAAGCTTGCCTCTAAAAGATTTATCGTATACAATAATGTTGAATACGACATGCTCTCCGGAAAAAGTTCCGGAGGCACTGAAGCCTTTTTACGAGTATCTGAATGACCCAAAGAAAAATCAGGCTTCGGAGCTGACGCGCATGATTGACGAGCGTGTCAGGAAGTTCAATTCAAGCGAATGGAGGCAAAAATACATGACATTCGAGTATATTTTGAATGAGCAAAAGCGGGAAAGCGAAGCCATTGGATTTGAAAAAGGACGCACCGAAGGTGCTGCACAGAAGCAGCGCGAAATTGCGAAAAACCTGAAAGACCTCGGTGTAGGTACGACTGAGATTATCAAAGCAACCGGGCTTTCCGCCGAAGAAGTCGAAGAATTATAAACAGCCCCTTTGTATCTGAGGGTTCAGGTAAGTGAACTTTCACGCTGGAAGAATTAGGCAATTCCCACCAAGTGCCTCATATAGACCCCCTTTTCGTGTATTTTCGCCTGTTTAACACCCCTTTGACCACGTTTTCCGCCGGATTTATGCCATGCTTTTACCCTTTTCAAAAATGTCATATTTTGGAATGTTGAAATTTCAACGTTTTTCTATGGTGTCGTTTCTGTTATTATTTTACAGAAGCATCTTTTCTCCTCCAAGAATCCCTCGGATACACGAAGCACCCCTTTATAGAAGCTGCCCTTCGTGTAAACGCTATTTCCGGCTCCGTAAATAGCACAGATCTATGAAACGTAATCCTATACAAAAAGGGCTGCGCCCTAACGGTTATTTTCCGTTAATGCAGGCAGCCCTTACTTTTTTCTATTCTTTTATCCCATCCACTCGTCAGCTCCCACATCCGTTCCGAGTCCTTCGCAGGTGTAGCACCATACGATCGTATCGCCGTCCTTAAGGTAATAAGAAGAACAGCCGTAATTCGGGAACCAGTCGTTGACCTTATACATCCAGCCGCTCTGCGGGCCGCCGTCAAACTCGTAGAGATAATTGATTCCTTCTATGTAGTAGGAAGCGTACAGCGGTGTATAGCTGAACTCAAGCTGAATGTCGTTGTTTCTGCAAAGCGTGTTCAGTGCATCGAAAACTGTGTTGTTCGTCGTGCCCTTGTAAGTCGTCCGCTCAAGGATGACTCCGTCCTTCGGTATGTAGTCCTTGATTGCCGGATTTTCTAGTCTGTCCATATCGTTTGACAATGTGTCGCAACGGATTTCGAGCGTAACCGTTACCGGTTCTTCCTTCTCCGGTCTCAGTGCTGCATTACCTCCGTTTGATGCGGTCGGATCGTCACTGTTGTCAACCTTAATGTCTTCGGCATCAAGGTCTTTTTTTTCTTCTTCTGTGAACTTCAAATCCGATGCCTTCTTGCCTTTATTGGAATCCTTGTCCTTTTCGGCCTGTGCCTTGTCGTCCGGCTTTTCTTCCTCCGCATCCTCTTTGCCGTCGTTTTCGTAAACATCCTCGCCTGTGCCGATGACGGTGTTGCCCTGTCCGTCGGTGAGCTTGGCGTCCTTATTTTCTATGCTGAGTCCAACAATTGCAGAAACCGCAATCACGCAGACAAGCGCGATGAGTGCGTATTTGCGAACCCGCTTTCTTTTCATTTTTTTGACTAATTCGTTTTGTTCCATGCTGCCATCCTTTCTTGCCCCATTTTGATTGACCTTTGCTTCCTATTTTATCATATTCTTTGCATAATTTAAACACATTTTTCATCTATACTAAATACCACGAAATGTGATATAATATTTTATCAAAATATGCAGAAAAATGAATATTAAAATATACAGAAAGGAATCGTGGAATCATTATGTCAGCTTTTGTTACATTTGAACATGTCAAAAAGACCTATAAAATGGGAGAGGTCACGATTGAAGCTCTGCGGGATGCTTCTTTTGAAATTGAAAAAGGGGAAATCTGCGTTATCGTCGGTCCGTCAGGGGCGGGCAAGACTACGCTGCTCAATATTCTGGGCGGGATGGATTCTCTTACGGAAGGTCATGTTTTTCTGGACGGTGCAGAGATTTCAAAATACAACGCAAGGGAACTGACCACCTACCGGCGGTACGAAATCGGTTTCGTTTTCCAGTTCTATAATCTGATTCAGAACCTGACGGCACTCGAAAACGTTTCCCTCGCCGCGCAGATTTGCAAGGAGCCCATGGATGCCAAGGAGGCTCTGATTAAAGTCGGGCTTGCCGAAAGACTTGACAACTTCCCTGCACAGCTCTCCGGCGGTGAGCAGCAGAGGGTTGCGATTGCCCGTGCACTGGCGAAGAATCCGAAACTGCTTCTGTGCGATGAGCCTACCGGTGCACTCGACTACAATACCGGCAAGGCCATTCTCAAGCTGCTTCAGGATACCGCGCACGAAACCGGCATGACGGTTGTCATAATCACGCATAATACGGCTATCACTCCGATGGCTGACAGAATCATCCGTGTCAAGAACGGCATGGTTTCGTCCGTCGAACTGAACGAGAACAAAGTTCCCGTGGAAACAATCGAATGGTAGAAAGGCGGTGCATGCACATATGAAAAACGCCATGAGAAAAACTACACTTCGCGAAATCAAAGGAAGCTTCAGCCGCTGGATTGCAATCCTTGCGATTTGCATGCTCGGTGTCGGTTTTTTCTGCGGACTGAAGGTCTGCAAGGAGGCATTCATCCTCACCGGTGATACCTTCCTAAGCGACAACTGCTTCTATGATTACGAATTGATTTCGACGCTGGGGCTTGAAGAAAAGGATGTTGCGAAATTTCAAGATCTTGAAGGCATTGCAAAAGCCCGCGGGAGTTACTCCTCCGATGCGCTCTTTCTGATTTCCAAAGACAAAGATGCCGCGGACGGTTACGATGAAGATGTCGGTGAACGCGTTGCCAAATTCCACGCACTCATCGACGATATGAATACGCCTGCCCTCTCATACGGCAGACTCCCGGAAAAGCCGAACGAATGCGTCGGCGATGCAAGGTATTTTCTTGAATCCGACATCGGCAAAAAAATCACTATCAGCAAGAATAACAACAAAGACACGAAAGATTTGTTTGCCTATGATACTTACGAAATCGTCGGGCTTTGCGAGTCCCCGCTTTATTTGAACTTTGAGCGCGGCTCGACATCGCTGGGAAACGGAAGCGTGGCAACTTATCTTTATGTGCCGGCAGACGGCTGGGACAGCGAAGTTTATACGGAAATATATGTGACTCTCGAAAATCAAGGCGTCATATACAGCGACGAATATAAGAAAAACGCCAAAGCGATGGAAAAACCTCTCGAGTCCGCACTGGAAACATGTGCAAGCAGCCGATATGACGAGATCCTCGATGAGGCAAACGGAAAGCTCGACGATGCACGCAAGGAACTTGCCGATGCAAAAGCGGAACTGAAGAAAGCAGAAGACAAGCTGGCGGACGGGCAGAAAAAAATAAATGACGGTCAAAAAGAACTCGACAGCAACAAGAAAAAACTTGACGATTCCGACGCTGAGCTCAAGAAATCGCGCCGGGAGTACGAAAAGTCCCTTGCCGATTACAACAAGCAAAAGGATGACGCCTATGCACAGCTTGCGGCACAAAAGGAGCAGATTGATGCGGCTGCCGGCACGCCTTACTACGAGCAGTATCTGTCACAGTACAATGCGGCAAAGGCGGAAGCCGACGCGAAATTCGACGCAGCTGCGAAAGAACTTGCCGCAGCGGACGCAAAGCTCACTGCCGGCGAGAAGGATGTAAAATCCGGTTATGCCAAGCTTGCCGACGGGCGCAGGGAGCTGGAAACCTCCAAGCAGGAACTTGCCGACGGACGCAAAGAACTTGCCGACGGCAGGAAACAGGTTGCAGACGGGCAGAAAGAACTGACGAAAGCCGAAAACAAGGTTGATGACATCGAGAATCCGAAGACCTATGTTCTCGGCCGCGATACCAATATCGGATATGTATGCTTCGACAATGATACGAGCATCGTAAACTCCATAGCAAAGGTCTTTCCGGTCTTCTTCTTCCTTGTGGCTGCACTCGTATGCATGACCACGATGACGAGAATGATTGATGAGCAGAGAACGCAGATAGGCGTTTTGAAGGCTCTTGGATACAGCAGAGGCAAAATACTCGGCAAGTATGTGTTTTACTCTGCAAGTGCTTCGCTCATAGGCGGGCTTTTGGGATTTTTCGGAGGATCTTTCCTCTTCCCGGGCGTAATATGGACAGCTTACGGCATGATGTACGATTTTGCGGATTTGATTTATGTAATCAATCCGCTCCTCGGTACATTATCCATTCTCGCAGCAGTTGCTTGCTGTGCGGGCACGACGATTTACTGCTGCTATGCGGAACTTGTAAATGTTCCTGCTGAACTCATCCGGCCGAAGGCTCCGGCACTCGGAAAGCGTATTCTGCTGGAAAGAGTTCCGTTTATCTGGAACAAGCTGAAATTTCTGCACAAGGTCTGCCTTAGAAACATTTTCCGTTACAAGAAAAGATTTTTCATGATGGTTCTCGGAATCTGCGGCTGCACGGCTCTGCTGATTACGGCGATGGGGCTTTCCGACTCCATTAAGAACATCATTTCGGTTCAATACGACGAGATTTTTCACAATGACTACACCGTGACTTTTGATCGCGGAATCAGCGCAAAAGAAGAAGGCAAATTCCTTGATGACAACAGCGAATACATTGACAAAGCCCTTTTCCTGAATACTTTGTCCGTGGATGCGCATGTCGGTTCACAGGTCAAATCCATCAACATGGTGGTCGCAGACCCGTCCGATCCTGTTTCGGACTTTATCACCCTCAAAAACGAGGAGGGGGAAATTGCTTATCCCGGCGATGGGCATTGCGTGATTAATGATAATTTGGGGCAGACTCTGGGACTTGAGGTCGGAGATGTGCTGACGGTGTTTGACAGCGATATGCGGGAGATGGATCTTGTTATCGATGCGATGTGCGAGAACCATGTTTATAACTATGTATATGTTACCTTTGATACATATCGCAAAGTCTGGGGCAATCCGGAAATCAACACAGCATTCGTAATAGGACCGCATTCGGAAGACGGAACGCTTGCAAATCCTCATGAACAGGGTGCTAAACTCATGGATGCTTTCCATGTTGCTTCCGTAAGCATCACGCAGGATATGAGAGACCGCGTCAACAATATGATGAAGAGTCTTGACTATATCATCGCTCTTGTCATGGCTTGTGCCGGAGCACTTGCGTTCATCGTGCTGTACAATCTTACAAACATAAACATTACGGAGCGAATCAGAGAAATCGCGACAATCAAAGTGCTCGGCTTCTATCCGGGTGAAACCAATGCCTACGTTTTCAGAGAAAACTTTGTGCTTACGGCAATATCCGCACTCGTGGGCATTCCGGTCGGCAAATGGTTCCACAGCTTCGTCATGGACCAGATCAAAGTTGATTTGCTCAGTTTCGACATTCATATAGAGCCTGCAAGCTATCTCATGGCTGTAGCCTTAACCTTCCTGTTTGCACTCATTGTTAATTTTGCAATGTACTTCAGGCTGGAAAAAATCAATATGGCCGAATCGCTCAAATCGATCGAATAGCAAATAAAAAACAGAGGAGAAATCCTCTGTTTTTATTTGCTGTTGTTTCTGACTTTCAGAATTGCTTCAAGATAGTCGGCAACCCATGCCTTATCATTCTCAGACAATCGGTTTGCCTTTGAAAATGCTTTCGAGAGCGGTCCCTGTTCATCCGGAGTCCCGAAAATCGGGTAATCTGTGCTCGCTCCCAAAACAATCGAAAGTTTCTTGAGGGTGTCAATTCGCGTTTCGTAAACACCTCTTTCTATCGCAGAAATGTGGTTTACGGAAACATCCACCATCTCTGCCAGCTGACTCTGTGTATAACCAGCCTTCTTTCTAGCTTTCTTTACTCTTTTACCAAAATCTTCTGACATTTATTTTGTACCATCCTTTATAGAAATTCTACATAATAAACATAGAATTTACCACGCATAAAACATTTTAAAGCTATAATTGTTTTATAGTATTTCGTAAAGGATGGTTTTATTCGTTAATAAATTTCTTTGATTCGACCTGTCTTAAACGCTTCAACCAAATCGTTAAGATCTCCGATTCTCTCGACGAAGTCCCTGCCTTGGTCTGTGTCGATGATCAGAAGCCGCTCCGGCATCGTTTCGACGGTCTTCATGACCGGCGAGTGGAAGATTTGGGTTCCGTCCGGCATGAGCGGGCTGTAAGGCTTATGCTCTGCAAGCGCCATAAATCTCGAATTGAAGATGAAAGTATATCCTGCAATTCCCGTCTGCTTCTGATACGCCTTTGAAATTCCGCCGTCGATTACATAAAGAAGCCCTCCTCCCTTGATCGGGGATTCTCCGTCCTTAATCTTAACCGGAACATGACCGTTGAGAATTTTCGCGGTACGCGGGTCGAGTCCGAACTCTTTGATAATCTTCTCGCAGTAGGATTTTTCTTTAATGTATGTGTAATACGGCTTGGTGTATTCCTTGTGGGAAGTTTTGTCCGCAATAAAAAGTCTTTCGAAGGTCGTCATCTTCTCTTTTCCGAAAAGCGGTGAACTGCTTCCGAGCCATAAATACCACATAATATCGCCGGATCTTCCGATTTCTCCGGATTTGTTCGGTGCGAAATATGCCTTTCTCACCTCGTCATCGAGATAATCCATCAAGGCTTTTCCTGCAAGTTTCACGCCGTTGAGTTCCACCTCTTCAAACTCACCGTTCTCATCCGTCGGGATGCATCCGTGATACAGAAGGTTTCCGTTTATCTTTGTGTACAATGCCCCGTGGCTGTAAAGGAATTTTATATGTCTTTGAAGTTTCTCGGAATTGAGGAAAGATGCTTCCAAAGCCTTAAGCATTTCCTTTTCTTCAGCCGTAAGTTCGTACGGATTCTCCGGATTCAGCGTCGGGAAATTCGTATCGCGCAGAGGCCATGCCTTTCCTTCTATCTCAACCGTGCCCGTTTCAAAGTCAATCTTATCAAGCAAAAGACGTTTTTCCATCTTGTATTCCGGATGTGCCTTGATTCTCTGCCCTTCAACCTTGAACTGGCAGATTGCGATTGCCTTATGCATTCTTGCCGCAAGATCCTCGTCCACCGGGTCAAACTTGTTTGTATCCAGAATATGCGGTCTGAAAAATTCACACGGGTCATCGCCGTAAAACTTCTCCGCAAAAGACGCAAGCGGTCTCAGGTTGATTCCGTATCCAACCTCAAGCATATCGAAGTTATTGTAGCTTATGTTCATACGAAGCAGGTTCGTTATGCATGCCCAGTTCCCCGTTGCTGCTCCCATCCATACGATGTCGTGGTTGCCCCACTGGAAATCAACATCGTGATACCCCATGAGGAAGTCCATGATTTCATCCGGATGTGCACCTCTGTCAAAAATGTCTCCTATAATATGGAGCTTATCCACCGCAAGGCTGCTGATCGCCTCTGTAAGCTGAATGATGTATTTCTCCGCAATTCCGCATTCCACGATGGAACTGATAATCTGGCTGTAATAATGCGCCTTGTTTTCTTCATCGTCAGCATGCAGAAGTTCATCTATACTGTAATCCATGTATTTTGGCAGACGTCCACGTACCCTTGAACGCGTGTATTTTGTCGATACCGATTTACATATCGTAATTAAACGATACAGTGCTGTGCTGCACCAATCATCAAAGTTTCTCTCGCTTTTTTTCCTTCTGGCGATTTCCGCCTCAGCATTATATATCAAAGCTGCTAGGTCGTCCCTGTCGCTTTCGCTGAGGACGCTTCCGTAGTGCTCGTCGATTTTTGCCTTGATCGTTCCCGATGCACTCTTAAGCATATGTATAAATGCTTCGTGTTCTCCGTGAAGGTCGCTGAGGAAATACTCCGTGCCCTTCGGCAAAGCCAGTATCGCCTTGAGGTTTATGATCTCGGCGGAAGCTGCCATGATATTCGGATAGTCCTTTGATAATCTTCTTAAATACTTTAAATCTGCCATTATGGTTCCTTTCCCGCTATAAAAAATATGTGCTGTTTTATTGCCATTACTATAATACAATGCCGACCTCACGAAATCAAGAACTAATCTAATAAACTTCCGTCCCTGAGTAGTAATGCTTCAAGATTTCTTTGTAACCGAACCCCTCCTTTGCCATTCCGTTCGCCCCGTACTGGCTCATTCCCACGCCATGGCCTGACCCGTTCGATGTAAAGGTAATCGCGGTATCACCGCCCTTTGTCTTTCCGAAACCGATCGAAAAAAGTGCCGAACTCAGTCCTAAGGCGTTTCTGACTTCCGTCCCCTTTAAAACAGCACTTCCCGCCTGCATTTTGTCGACCCTTCCTCCGGCGGTTCTTGACAGGATTTTGATGTTTGTCTGCTTGACTTCCCCAAAATTCTTTGCAGGGTAGGCCTTGACAAGTGCGGATTTGAATTCTTCCAGCGTAAACGATTTTTCCTCGTTTCGATGCGTTGCTTCGCTTTCGTACGGACTTGATACACTTACAAGATATGGCAGTGCACTCACAAATACATCTTCCGAATTTTCGGTTTGTCCCCCGCTTGAAGAGAAAAACAGCGGCTGCATAACCGGTTTTCCGTCGTAGTAGAGAATTTCCCCCTCTGTCGCCTCACATGCTGCCTGAATCTTCTTAAAGCCCTCCTCTGAACTCGCCCAGCCTTCCGGATGGCAGTCCTTAAGCTCCTTCTCGGTCTTATACACCTGGCAGTGGGTTGACGAACAGATTGGCGCAGACGGATGCGAAGCCGGCTTCTTCTGCTCGTATTTTTCTATCTTTGCAACCGCAAAGGTTCTTGCAGCAACCGACTGTGCTTTTAACGCTTCACTCTCGAAGGTGTTCGGCATTTCACTTGCTGTCACGCATGCCACATATTCCTCAAAATCCACGCTGACCGTCTTCTCCTCGTTTTCCTTCCAGACTCTTATCTTCTTCGGAAGTTTGATTTTATTTTGGAGATAGGCGATGTCCCTGCTTTTGATGTCGCCGACTTCATCCTGTGTATCCGGCAGACTGCCGAATGCAAGGACAGCACCGAGCGGGATGGCTATAAAAAAAATCAAACACACGGCAAGGGTTTGTACCAGAATTTTCATCTTCCCTGCTTCCTTTCTTTCTATGTCACACTATGAAAATTCTATGCAAAAAGACGGGGTATGATTCCCCGTCTTTTGGTACTTGAAATTATATTTTTGTGATGCTTGCGCCGAGTTTCTCGAATTTCTCTATAAATTTCTCATAGCCTCTTTCGATATGATAAATTTCGGAAATCTCCGTCTCTCCCTCCGCAACAAGCCCTGCCAAAACAAGTGCCGCTCCGGCTCTGAGGTCGGTTGCCATAACCTGACAGCCCCGCAGTTTTGCGTTTCCGCGGATCACAGCCTTGTTTCCCATTGCCTCTATGCTTGCTCCCATCTTATTAAGCTGAGCAACATGCATAAATCGGTTTTCAAATACGGTTTCGATTACGGTACTTGACCCCTCAACCGTAGCAAGATAGGTCATGAACGGTGATTGAATATCGGTCGGAAATCCCGGATAAGGAAGAGTTTTGATGTCGGTCGCCGTATGCGGCCCCAAATCTCCCCTTACAATCATCTCTTCGTCCCCCACCTCTATGCGTACGCCGCATTCGCGCAGCTTGGCAATGATCGGTTTCAGATGATCCGGTACAACATTTGTGATGTGAATTGCGCCTCTTGTGATAGCCGCCGCAAGCATGAATGTTCCTGCCTCGATACGGTCAGGAATTACCGTGTGCTTGGCTCCGTGAAGCTTGTCCACACCTTCAATCTTAATGGTATCGGTTCCGGCCCCTTTAATCTTGGCTCCCATTTTGTTCAAAAAGTTTGCTAAATCAACGATTTCCGGTTCCTCCGCCGCGTTTTCAAGATAGGTGGTTCCCTGTGCGAGGACTGCCGCCATCATGATATTTTCGGTTGCTCCCACACTCGGAAAGTCAAGATAGATCATATCACCGATAAGACCCTGCGGTCCGGCAACGGCTTCCACATATCCCTCTTCATTGTTCACAGTTATCACTGCACCGAGTGCTTCAAGTCCTTTCAGATGCAGATCAATCGGTCTTGCTCCGATTGCACATCCTCCCGGCAGCGGAATGCGTGCTTTTCCCTTTCTTGCGAGGAGAGGCCCCATTATCAAAATGGAAGCCCTCATCTTGTTCACAAGTTCAAATTTTGCTTCCGTTGAGGTGATATCATTGGTTTCTATGGCCAAAACATTTTCTTCAAGCTCCGTAACTTCTGCTCCGTGCGATGTGAGTATTTCCTTCATAAATGCCACATCACGAAGCATCGGAACATCTCTGATGATGCACTCTTCCTCAGCCAGCAGTGCCGCAGCCATTAAAGGCAGTACGGCGTTTTTTGCACCGCTGATAAAGACTTCTCCTCTCAGAGGTCCGCTTTGTTTAACAACATATTTAGCCAATTTCAGCCTCCGTCAGCCTAGAGATTTTTCATTTCCTGCAGACATGCCTTGCATACCTTTTTGCCTTTTACGTTAACAACGTCCTTTGCGTCTCCGCAGAAAATGCATGCAGGCTCATATTTCTTAAGCATGATGTAATCTCCGTCTACGTAAACTTCCAACGCGTCGTCTGTCTTGATGTTTAAGCTTCTTCTCAGTTCTACCGGGATAACAACTCTTCCCAATGGATCTACCGGTCTTACGATTCCTGTTGCCTTCATAATTAAATACCTCCAAGTTCTTAAAAATTTATTTTTTTTTCTTTTGCTTAGCTTTTTTTGTTTCTGATTCGTCGCCGCTCTTTTTCTTTTTTAAAATTCCGAGCAAAGACGAGCCTGCATCGATAATATGCGTCGCAGCTGCTATGCTGCTCTGGTTCCCCCTCATTGCGTCAACCACTTGTCCTACCGTATCGCCGATTCCGTCTACAATTCCGTCTACCTGTTGAACTCGATCAGCAGCAACCTTAGTCATAGTTTTGGTGTCACCCAAAATCGCATCCATCCGCTTAAGGCTGTCTATCAGTTTTCTGATAAGCACTATGATGTAAATAAGCAGGACAATGACCAACAAAGCAATTACCGTAAGCAATATGCCTTTTAATGTTATTGTTACTGTCATACATACCTCCTTTTTCTAAAATAGGCTTTCTCTTGCCTAGATATTATTATAGCCCAAAAATGGAAATAACTGCAACATCTTTTTTGATTTTTTGCATATATTTTTTGTAAATAATCGGAGGATGTTTTTATGATGAATTATATTTGGGCGATTTTGTTCCTCGCCTCGTTTGTTTATGCCTGTTTTGCCGGCAATCTCTCCGCTTTCGGTGCCGCACTGATGGAAAGTTCACAAAACGCAGTGACCTTCATACTCAGCCTTGCGGGCATCATGGCAATGTGGAGCGGTCTTATGAAAATCGCCGAAAAAACAGGACTGATCAACAAACTTTCAAAGGTGCTTCTCCCCTTCACTTCCCTGCTCTTTCCCAAGCAAAAAGATCCTGAAACATTGTCTTACATAATCATGAGCTTCATGTCCAACATCTTCGGTGCCGGCAACAGTTCCACCGTTTTCGCCCTACGAACCATGGAGAAACTCGATGAGCAGAACTCCCATCGTGAATTTGCGAGTAACGATATGTGTACCTTTGCGGTTGTGAACATGGCATTTGCCCCTTTGATCCCCGTTGTAACCATTCAGATGCGTGAAGATTTGGGCTCGTCGGACCCCTACTCCATCGTTCTGCCGTCCATCATCACGGCAGCCGTAACGATTCTGGTTTCCGTTTTCGTCTGCAAAATACTTGAAAGGAAGGGCTCCTCACGATGAGTTCCGTTTTTTCCGCAATCTCGGTCGGTTTTCTTCCGGTGATGGCTGCCGTAATCATAGCATACGGCCTTGCAAAAAAGGCCCCTGTGTACGACTATTTTATAGACGGAGCCAAAGAGGGGCTTAAAACAGCAGTTGACATTCTCCCGTTTATGATTGGAATTTATCTGGCTGTAAACGGTCTTACCGCCTCGGGACTTATCAATTTCATTTACCTTGCGCTCCGTCCTTTCTTCAATTTTTTCGGTGTCCCTGTGGAGCTTCTTCCGCTTATGTTTCTGCGTGCAATTTCCGGAAGCGGTTCCTTTATCATCGTTCAGGACATTCTGGAACTCACAAACCCGGATTCCTACACCGGGCGTGTGGCATGTGTGATGTCCGGTGGCTGCGAAACCGTAATCTATGTTTTGGCACTGTACTTCGGAGTCACGAAAGCAAAAAAATTGAGGCATGCCCTCGTAGGCGGCCTCATCGGATATATGACCGGAATCATCGTATCTCTTATTATATGCAATTATATCTGATTATTTGTAGCATTCCCTCAGACTTTCCGTGTAGGTTCCGTCCTCCTTGTAAACATAAAGCGGATCCAGGAAGCGAAGCTGTCTGCCGCCGCCTTTGACATAGTGTAACAGGACGATGTTCGGCGCCTTCCTGAGATTCGGACTTACGAAGCAGATTTCCTTCGGTTCCAGTCCGTTATCACGCGCAAAACAGCATAAATCCGCAAGCCTTGAGGGCCGGTGTACCATGAACAAATCACCCTTCGGCTTCAGCAACGCCGCCGCACACAAAAAAAAGTCAACAAGTCCCGCGGTTGTCTCATGCCGTGCTATGCTCTTGGCACTATTTGCACACTTGAGGCCGCCTGTGCCCGGCATATACGGCGGATTGGAAGTTACCATATCCACCCGCCCGCACAAATGTGCGAGCTCATGCCTTACTGCAGTCTTAACATCACCGTTATAGAAGCTGATTCTGCTCTCAAGTCCGTTCATCTTTGCGTTTCGCACTGCTCTATCGTATGAGTCTTCCTGTATCTCCAGCCCTGCAATCATATCGGCATCCGTCTTCCATGAAAGGATGAGTGGTATGACTCCCGTTCCCGTGCCCAGATCCACTGCCTGCCGCACGGGTCCTGATGCGTGCTTTGCTGCAAAATCCGCGAGAATTACGGCATCTACGCCGTAGCAGAACTCGCTGGGCTCCTGTATTAACTTTAGATCTCCGAATCCGATATTATCAATTCTTTCTGCCATCTTTACACGACTAGTCCTTAATGATTTCTTCCATTTCCTTCATGGTTTCGGCATCCATACCTTCAAAAAGATTTGCGTTTTCCTTTTCTCTGCGGTCTTTGTGTCGTTCAACCCTCTTTATTTCTTCCTTCTTGTAAGTGTAAATGTCCGGTGTAAGTTTTTCCTCAGTGCCGTCTTTTTTGTCTTTCTCCATGATGAGCCTTACTCTTACCTTGTTTTCGAGTATGTTTGTGTCAACAACTCTTGCCATGCCGTCCGGTGTCTTAATCTTTTCACCCGTATCCGGCATTCCTCTGCGAAGCTCCATGTATATGTCGTTCTCATACTTGAGGCAGCACATAAGTCTGCCGCAGATACCCGAAATCTTTGCCGGATTCAGCGAAAGGTTCTGTACTTTCGCCATCTTAATCGAAACAGGTTCAAAATCGGACAGCCAGCTGTGGCAGCAGAGTGCGCGTCCGCAGCTTCCGATTCCGCCCATCATCTTCGCCTCATCTCTTACCCCGATCTGGCGAAGTTCGATTCGCATCTTAAATACCGCAGCAAGATCCTTAACGAGCTCACGGAAATCAACTCTTCCGTCAGCGGTGAAATAGAATATAATCTTGCTGTTGTCAAAGGTATATTCAACATCGATCAGCTTCATCACAAGACCGTGTTTATCAACCTTTTCCTGACAAAGCTTCAGTGCTTTTTCTTTCTTTTTGACATTTTCAAGGTGCCTCTTGTAATCATCATCGTTGGCAATCCTTACGATTTTTTTCAGCGGCGATACGATTTCCTTTTCGCTCACCTCCGATGTCTCCATCGTAACCGTGCCGAACTCCATGCCTCTGGTCGTTTCGACGATTACATTATCACCTATCTTCAATTCAAAATTGTCCGGGTCAAAATAGTAAACTTTTCCGGCAGTTTTGAATCTGACTCCTGTAACTCTAACCATAAATTCCTCCAATTTTTATTATCATGTCTTTTATCGCATAATTGTAATTTACGTTTGCGATGATGTCTCTCCTTGCTTCCTCAATGAGCTCGATATAAGAAAAAACATCCTCACTCCTCACAAGGCGTCCTCTTTCATCATCACCGATTACAAAATTGCGATAGATTTTTTCCATACCGTCAAGCAGTTTGAAGGCATCTTCTCTGTTTTTAACATACCCGGAAAGGAGCTTTTTCAAATAAAAAAACTTCTCATTTTCCAAAAGCGCATTGACCATTTCGTTTGCGCCCTCAAATCCGCTGTCGTCCGTGCGGAATCCCCCGAGTCTGTACGAAATGCACCTCGAGCGAATGGTCTCCCGCAAGTTCTCCTTATTCTCGCTGAGAAGCAGGATAACCGCGTTTCCCGGCGGCTCTTCCAACGTTTTGAGCAGCCTGTTCTGGGCTCTTACGGTCATCGTGTCCGCATTCGCAATGAGCGCCATATTGCGTTCGCCGGTGGGCTTTGTTTTGAGATTTTCCTGCAGAAGCGCAATGTCCTTATCTTTCACGGAAATCCCGTCAGCCCTTACGATGTAAAGGTCCTCGGAATTGTCATGGTCAATCTTGCGGCAGCTTGCACACACATCGCATCCGCTTCCCGGTCTTTCCCGGCAGCACAGTGCTTTCAAAAAATCCCTCGCAAACCTCTCTTTATCCGTCTGCGTATCTCCTTCAATGATATAAGCATGCGAAACATTTCCCGAACGAATTGCGGCAGAAATCCGGTTTATTAATTTTTGATCCTCTTTCCAATCCGCTAACGACAAATCCGTTTCCTCCATCTAGCCTATTATTTCTTCGAGCTTGGCGTAAATTTCTCTCTTTATTTCATCAATGCTGCCCGACGCGTCGATTCCGTAAATCCGCTCAGGATAGCTCTTTTCGAGTTCCAGATATCCCTTGTAAACTTCCATGTGGAAGGCTTCTTTCTCCGCCTCAAGTCTGTCCTGAAGTTCCTCCTTAATCCTATGCTTGCCAACTCTCGGATCAAGTTTCATAAGAAGCGTCAAGTCAGGGATGCATTCGCCTACGGCATACCCGTTGATTATCGTTACCGCATCACCGAGCCTGCGCCCATAGCCTTGATATGCAATGCTCGAATCCACGAAACGGTCGCAAAGCACAACCTTTCCTTCCGCAAGCGCGGGGCGGATGACCTCTGCGACATCCTGCGCGCGGGCCGCCGCATAAAGCATCGCTTCTGTCATGTAATCCATCTCTTTGCAGTTTTTGTCCAGGATGATTTCACGAATACGTTCACCGATGGCGGTGCCGCCCGGCTCCCTTGTAAAAACAAAATCAATTCCCTTTTTTCTGAAAAATTCCTTAATGTTCTCGATTTGTGTGGATTTTCCCGAACCGTCAGGTCCTTCGATAGAAATGAAAATGCCTCTGCTTAACGGCTTCATTGCTGTGCTCCTTTTCGTTTTCTCGATTTGATCTATCTGATTTCGTCTACCAGTTTTTTTAAAAAAAAGTAAATAACAATCGCCAGCGGAATACAAACCAAAACCGCCAAGCAAATCTTTGCAAATGTCATATTCGATTCCACCTTTCTTTCGGATTGCATACATAACTTATTATATCATATCTCCGCGCGCTTTTGAAGTGTTTTAATCGCAAAAAAGGCTCCTTGCGCCGACGGAAAATAACCGCTGCTCAAGAAGCCCCTATTTGTCATTCTGCCTTTTTAATGCGATAGGAAAGAATCCGATACCTGCCGTCCTTCTCCTGTAAAGTAAGTACGCTTTCGCTCCCCTCATCGTCAGGAGCACTTTGCAGGACAACTTTGCCGTTTTCTTTACTGCCTGCTACCGGTACAAAGATTGCTCCTCCGGCATCGCTTGTTGTGTTCAGATAGCGGTCGATTTCCGGTACATATCTTCCCTCCTGCCATGTCGGAATGTCCTGAATCCGAATGCCGGCATAATATTCGAGACCTTTATTCAGTTCCTGCGGGTCAAAAAGTCGAACCGGAGTCGGCGTGTCTATCATCTTCATGTCGCCAAAGGTCTGTTTCCATACCGCTGAATCAAGCAGCTTCTTTTCCTGTTCCTCGGTCCATTCGAAGCATTCCGAAAATGCAGGATAATACCTCAGAAATTGTTCCAAATCCATCTCTTCCGGCTTGTCGTACTCACTGCTGAAATAGCAAAACAAAGTGTTCGGATTGAAAGCAGAGGCATTGTTTCCCATAGATATTTCCGGCTCAAACATTTCCGCCAGTCTATCCAATGTTTCCTGTGAAAGACTGCCGTCTTTTTGGCTGAGAAGAAAATCCCAGCTTTCCAGTTTCAAATGATATTCCTTCTCCACCAGCTGTTCATATACTTCGTTTTCTGTCTTAGCATTCACAAGTGCTTTTCGAAAAGCCTCCTCGCCGCCGTAATTCGTATAGTCAAGTTCCGAGACTGCATTATAATTATTGACGGCAACATTGATTACAAGACTACCCAAATTATCAGATTCCGTTTCAAACAGCCCCGGCATAATCTCAAGTGTCTTGGTAAAATCTAGTTTATATCCACTTGGCAGCATCTTATCTTCATTAATCTCAATTACAAGTTCGATGCTCTTAGCAATTTCTCCCATTTTACTCTCATCAGCAGACAGTAAATCGTCAAAATCGATGCCGTTTGAAGCCAAAATATTCTGCAGACCCTGATTTACCGCAATTGCACAGATTAAAGCCCGGTCGTCCGGTATCACCACACTGTATTCATTCCCTTTTCGCGTGATGGATTCACTCTCCGCAGCAGCTTTCATGCACTGCCTCAGGTTTCCAAGCATATCAAAACTTCCGGAAGACGCCGGTTCTCTGTAATAAGATGCAACGACTGTCTCGATGCGCGTATCCGTCTTTCCGTAGTCAATCCATTCCCCTCCCAGTTCGGTATTTTTTTCTCGCATATACATGTGCAGCGATTTGTCACGGCTGCCTTCACAATAGAAATCAAGCTTTGTTTTTGATTTTTCTTGATAAGAACTTCCAGGATCCCATGTTTCCATGGTCATGGTGCTGAGAATTGCAAACGGCTCCTCTGTTTGCTGCACAATTACCGACTCCGTGACCATGATATCTTCAGATGACCCATAGCAAATCTGCGATTTACGTTCCCCTTCAAGGCTGCTCTCCTCAAGCAGGTTTTCGTATGCCTGTGTAATTGTCTCATGGTTTGCCTTATGATTTCGACCCGGCAAAACAAGTACGGCACATAAACAAACGATAATAACTATAACGGCAGCAATTATCACAATACTCGTCTTTGTTCTTTTACTCATATCCGCTCCCCCCCTTTACAACCTATACAGAAACAAGTCATCTTCTTTGACTAAATGATAGCATAAGGGCAATAAGGTGTCAAACGGAAATGCTGCCGGCACATAAAAAAAGCGCGCCTCAAGTTAACATGCGCGCAGTTTTTTATTTCGATCTTACCTAAATCAAGGTAATAAAAAAACCGGCAACGTCCTACTTTCCCAGGCAGCTTCCC
>ULWP01055844.1_pt1 | contig 18114 bp, 12 predicted proteins | sample 1960461 | NCBI WGS metagenome assembly ULWP01 (sample SAMEA4835815, study PRJEB28245) | human gut metagenome | biome: gut microbiome; material: fecal sample | place: Denmark | collected 2008
ATTACTTCAGAGGTTCTGGGCGAGTATTGGCTTTCGTTTATAACGGGCTATTGGAACGAATACGGCATCGCCCGCCGCAATATGGAAAAGGGCGTTATGCCTCCTCTTTGCGGGGATTTGCAGAACCCTTGGAAACATTCCAACGGGGCGTGGATAAGAACGGAAATCTGGGCTACGCTTGCCCCCGCTTATCCCGACCTTGCGGTGAGATTTGCCATCGAGGACGCGAAAGTCGATCACGGTTTCGGCGAGGGGACGTATTCCGCCGCATTTGTAGCGGCTCTTCAAAGCGCGGCGTTTGTAGTCTCCGATTTGAGAAAACTGATAGAAATCGGGCTTGCGAAAATTCCGTCCGATTGCCGTACCGCAAAAACGGTAAAACTTGCGATCGATTGTTACGACGGCAAAAAGACGTGGCTCGAAGCGAGAAACGCAATTCAGAAGGAAAATGCCGATATCGGCGACGGTTGGTTTCAGGCTCCGTCGAATATCGGGTACGTCGTCATAGGTTTATTGTACGGAGAAGGCGATTTTAAAAAATCGATGCTTACTGCGCTTAATTGCGGCGACGATACCGATTGTACGGCAGGTACGGTCGGAGCGATTTTCGGGCTTATGCACGGTACGAACGGAATCCCGAAAGACTGGCGCGAATATATCGGCGACGATATCGTCACCGGTACGATAAACGCCTGTCTGTCTTTTCCGAGAGTTAGAACTTGCGGCGAATTAACGGAAAAAGTCGCGTCGCTTGCGCCGTCTGTTTTGAGATTTAATCGTATGAATGCCGTCACGGTTGAAATCGGCGAAAATTCTTGTTATACGGACGATGAAATCGCAAAATTTTCTCTTCCTTACGGGAAATGCGAAGAAACCGATCTTATGCGCGCGTCGCTTTTTACGCTTAACGAAAATACTTTGCAGAAAAAAGTCGGAAGCGTTACTGCGATTATCGGTTGCAAAGAAGGCTTTGAAATTGCCGCCGCAGAGGAAAAAACGCTTGAAGTAAGGATTTTAAACAACGTAAAAGCCTACGGAAATTTACCGCACACGGTGAGAGTCAAATTGTGGCTTCCGGAAGGATTTACGGCGGATAAAACGGAATTCGATATTTTCGCGCCGCATTGGACGCCTTTTACGTTAGACTGCATCTCGGAAATAAAAGAAATAAAAGTAAAAGCGGGAGAATCTATACGGGCAATCAATGAAATAATAGTTGAAATTCGTGTTTTGGACGGCTTTGCCCGCGAATTTATTCCGTTGACGTTTATTTCAAAATAAAATCGGATTAAAGAAACAGGGAACGATGAAAAAGACACTTTGTTTATGCTTAGCGCTTATTCTGATATGTTTTACGGGTTGTACAACTACGGGCGGCAGCGGCAGCTCGCAGTCCGAAACCGTTAACGGCTCGGAAGGGCATGTTCACGAATATTCTCTTGTAAAGCCTAAAAGTCCCACGTGTACCGAAAAAGGAAATTCTATTTATTATACTTGCAGTTGCGGAAAAATATTCGCAAAAAAGGGAGCGATATACGTAGAAACAACGCTTGACGCCGTAACCTTGAAGATGAAAGGGCATAATTATGAGGCGGAGAGGATTTCCGATGAGTATTTTGTGTCGGAAGCGACCGAAACGACGCCGCAGGTTTTTGCGAAGTCATGCGTTTCGTGCGGTAAAAAGAGCGAAAACGATACTTTTACTTACGGAAAAACACTTAAAGAGTATGAAGAGGCAGACGTCGCTTTATATCAACCGAATTGTTTTACAATGAGTTTATACGACGCCGCAAACTGCGTTTACGGTTTTACTTGGAACACCGGCGCGGAACCCGCCAGACCGATATTGAAAATTAAGGATAAAACGAGCGGTGAAGAAAAAATCGTTCGCGCGGATTTTGTCGCGGCGGATTCTCTGAAAACGGAAAACGGAGCCGATACGGCAATAAAGTATTATTCCTGTAAAGCAAAGATAACGTTAGAGCCGGATAGCAAATATATTTATTCGGTGGGAGACAATTATCTGAATGCGTTCACGGAAGCAACGGAGATAAAAACCGTAAATCCGTCGGAAACAGGGAGCTGGCGATTTATTCACGTCAGCGATTCTCAGTCCGAAGGCAACTATAAAGACGGCGGCATAGGTACGGGAAGAGATTTCTCGCGGGTGTTGAGTAACGTAAGCGCATTATCGGACGTCAGATTTATGGTTCATACCGGCGACGTCGTGGAATACTCGAAATACCAAAGTTATTGGGATAATATGCTTAACGACAATTTTAAATACTTGTCGAAGCTCCCCGTGATGGCAATATCGGGTAATCACGAAACGACATATAAGTGCGGTAAAAACGAAACGTTTAATCGTTTTTATTACAATATACCGAAACAGGAAACGGATCTCGGATTTTATTATTCTTTCTCATATGGTAACGTCAAGTTCGTTATGCTCAATACAAATCGTCTGAACGGTACGAAACTTACCGACGATCAGTATTTATGGATTGAAAACGAACTGAAAAACAAAACCGAAAAATGGACTGTCGTCGCTATGCACAATCCTATGTATTCGGTAGGGAAATGGGGGTCGGATTCGGGTAAAAACACAATCGCGCTTTCTCTTGCAAATCAGCTTAACGAACTTTTTGTTCGCAATAAAGTCGACGTTGTTTTACAAGGTCACGACCATATGGTTTCGCGCACTCATCCGTTAGGCGCGGACGGGAAAGCGACAAACGAAAACATCGAGAAGATAGGCGATATTCAATATATAAAAGACCCCGCAGGCGTAATATATGTCATGAACGGTCCCGCAGGCGATCAGGCGCGGAGCGAAGTGTATAAGCACGACGATTCGCTCTATGCGTATGCGAGAGTTTCTCAGGCAAGTTCATGGGCGGAGTTCGTAGTCGGCGGCGAAACGCTTACCGTAACGGTAAAAACCGCAAATTCGGGTGAGGCAAACGATATTATTTCCTGGGGAATTAAAAAATCTGCTTAGCCGATAAAACAGGAGAGGTTAGATTTTGCGTCTTTTTATAATGCGGATCACGCGGGGCGTTGGATTTTTGAATGAATTGCAAATATCAGGAATTACACTATAAAAGATCTGCAAAACGCAATTGAATTCACCGTTGCGACAAGTTGTTTGAAACACCTTATCGAGAGCGATAATATGGGTTCGGTGTTTCAAGTGGAAGCCCTTGCAAACGGCAACGCCTCCGGCAGAGTGCAAAGATAAAATACCCTATCGATTCATATCGGCAAGAACAGTGAGATAACTTGTATCATCGTTAAATAAAATATGAGGAGAAACGATGATAATAAAAGACGAAATAAGAACGACTCTCAGCGATATCGGATTTTATTACGCTAATATCAGGAGTTTTCAGAATGCATTAAAATCGGATTTATTGCTCATGCCTGACAGCCTTACGGACGTTTTATTGAAACGATAGTCGGGACATGTGACAGCTTTGCGAATGGTTGTATTGAAGCGATAATAAGGTTAATTCGGCGACGACGAGCGGAATCGATGATAATTGCCTTTAAAACTCGTTCGGTATGGAACGTTTGGCTTTGTGAGGGGTTGTTCCGTAATATTTTTTAAATAGTTTGTGGAAATGCGGAATGCTTTCTATTCCGATCTTATCGCAAATTTCCCGTATAGTGTAGTTCGCTGCCGAGAGCAGATAATGCGAATAGTTAATTTTCAGTTCGTTGATTTTTTCGGTAAGCGTAACACCGTAATTATCCTTGAATTTCTTGCTTACGTACGACTTGTTGTATCCGAGATGGTCGTATACTTCGTCTATCGCGTTGAAATGCGCGAAACACGCCGTCAGAATCATATTGCATCTGAACATAAATTCGTTCTTGAAGTCGTTTTTCCCCGCACATGATATTATTGCGGGACCGAGCAGATTTACAACCATGCAATGATCGTATTTTTCCATTTTCTCGATGTTTTGCGAGGATATATACGTCGATGTGTTTTCCTCAAAACTTTCCATATTGCTTTTCGAGAATTTATATTGAATAAAATATTCCTTATTTAATTTTTCCAATATTTCTTTATCTACAAAATTACAGCATTTTTCGAATAGCGCAGGCGAAATCATATTATCTCTGTGAAAGCAGGTTTGCCCGGGAATCCTTTTAAATTCATGCGGAATAAACGGTGCAACGATAACCGCGTCGCCTGTTTCCATAAGGAATTCCTCACCGTGTATTTTATGATATATGCTGCCCTCTTTTATGTAAAAACATTCGTAAAATTCGTGCGAGTGCAAGTGTTCGTCGTTTGACGACGTGAGTGTCGTGCTGAAAGGCAGTCCGGACAAGTTTAAAATCTCCATAGATTTCACCTCGAAACATGTGTATTTGAAATGAGTATATGTCATTTATTTTTAAAAGTCAACAAAAAAAACAAATAAAGAGAACATTAAAACAAAAAACAGATATTGAAGATTTTTTTATAAATGATAAAATATAGTAAGTCGATTTATAAAAAAGTTTTAAAAGGCAAGTATTATAAGAATTATCGGCGACGAAAGATTATAGAAAAAACAACGAAAAACCCGAATTCGGCGGAAACAACCGTGAGATATATCTTAAAGCCGACGACAAGCGGGATTATTCCGACGTTTTGCCTTTCTATAATTCCCGTCAACAGTGCGCCGATATGGAAATTGAAATACATATGCGGTTATATTGATATGGAATTTATCGAAGAAATAGTTAAAAACGGCGAAAGAAGCGAGTTTAAGGCGAAACCGTTCTGGTCGCTCAACGGCAAACTCGAGAAAGATGAACTTTCGAGACAGATAGAAGTTTTTAAGAAAATGGGCTTCGGCGGGGCGTTTCTTCATTCGAGGACGGGGCTTAAAACCGAATATATGGGCGAAGAATGGCTTGACGATCTGGAGTTTTGCGTGGAAGAACTCGAAAAGCGCGGAATGGAATCCTGGCTTTACGACGAGGACAGATGGCCTTCCGGAACTTGCGGCGGAACGGTCGCAAAAAAGAAGGCGAACAGGCTGAAATCCATTGTTTGCGATATTTCCGACTGTTCCGACGGCAAAACATTCGTCAAGCCGAAGAGGTTTATCGCTTTATTTTCGGTTTTGTTCGACGGAGATCGCCTTGTTTCGTATAAAAGAGTAAATTCCGCCGAGGAAATCGTCAAGGGTGAAAAAACGGTATATTTTTATTGGGCATATATGTTACCGTCAGATTTTTACAACGGATATACGTACATAGACACACTGAATAAAAACGCCGTGAAGGATTTTCTGAAAAGCACGCACGAGGTTTATAAGGAGAAATTCGGTGAAAAATTCGGAAAAGAGATAAAAGGAATTTTTCAGGATGAAGTAAATCGCGGTCCGCTTTTCAACGGATTCGTTCTCGGCGATAAAGATTGTCTGAAAAAAGTGCCGTATACTTACAGGTTGTTCGAAGAGTTTAAAAAAATAAAGAAGTACGACCTGAAAGAACGTCTGCCCGAATTGTATTTCCGATACCTTGGAGAAAATTTCTCGAAAGTCGCGTACGATTTTGTAGACGTTCTCATGCAAATGCTTCTCGCAAATTTTACCGTGCCGTATGGAAAGTGGTGCAAAGAAAACGGGCTTATCGTTACGGGGCATGTTCTGCATGAGGATACGTTGTCCTGCCAGACGACGATGATGGGGAGCGTAATGCAGTATTATCGGTATATGGACTATCCCGGAATCGATAATCTCGGCTCGTGCAATTATTGTTACGAAGTTCCGAAACTTGCGGCGTCCGTCGCGAAGCAGTTTGGCAAGAAGTTTGTTTTATCCGAAATGTACGGTGTTTCGGGGTGGAGAATGTCGTTGAACGATTATAAGCACGACGGAGACTGGCAGGCTTTTATGGGGATAACTTTCAGATGCCCGCATTTATCCTGGTATACGATGAAGGGCGAAGCGAAAAGAGATTGTCCCGCATCGATAATGAGCCAGTCCGGCTGGTATACGGAATATAAAGCCGTGGAGGACTATTTTTCTAGGCTCGACGCCGTGTTTTCGTGTTGCGACGAAATGACGGAAAATCTGATAATTCACCCTGTCGAATCGGCATGGGGTTTATCTCGTTATGGCGGATATGTCGATTATTTCGGTGTTACGGACGACGAATATAAGCGGCTCGAGAAAAATTACAAAGATCTTTTCGGTATGATTCAAAAATGCGGACTCGACGCCGATTACGGAGACGAGGGACTTATAGCCGAATCGGGACGAGCGGAAAACGGAATGCTTTACATCGGGAAAAAGGGATATAAAAGAGTTGTCGTTTCGGGGCTTGTTACGATAAGGAGTTCCACACTCGCTCTTTTAAACGAATTCGAAGCGCAAGGCGGAGAGGTTTTGTTTGTTTCGGAATTTCCGAGATTTATCGACGGAATCAAGGTTACGGACGACAGGTTCTCGGGACGTAAAATTTTGCCGTTAAACGAAAAGATTTTATTCGACAAGCTGAAAGAAACCGATTTCCCCGTGAGGGTTTCGCCGCTCGGATGCGGAGTGTTCGTAAGGCGGTTAAAAACCGACAAAGGCTATGTCGCCGCGTTTTTAAACAGCGATAAAAAAGTCGGAATAACGGTAAAAATCGCCGTTCCGACAAAGAGAAACGTCGCAAAGTTCAACCTTCGGAACGGTCGCGTCGAACCTTTAAACTTTATTAAGACGGACGAATGCGTAACGTTTGAATATTCGTTTGCGGGCGGTGAAGAGTTGCTTGTTTTCGAAACCGATAGTCTTTACGTCGCCGAAGAAAAAGCAAAGAAAAAGGAAGTTAAAATCGAGCGGAAAGAGTTCGACTATTCGCTCGGCGAGGACAATTTTCTTCTTTTGGACAACGCGAGTCTTTATTGCAACGGAACGTGGGACAAACGCGGCTACGTTCTCGGAAAAGACGATAAATTAAGACGAAAATACGGGTTGAGCTTAAGGTCGGGCGAAATGATTCAGCCGTGGTTCAAAGAAAAATTCGATAAAGAAAACTATAATCGTAAGTATGGCGTTCATGCGCTTAAATTCGAATTTTTGCTCGAAACGACAGAAATCGGGGAGATATTCCTCGTTGCCGAAACCGATATAGAAAAAGCCGAAACGTTTATAAACGGCGAAAAGTTTAACGGCAAATGGGAAAAAGGCGACATAGACAATTGTTTTTTGAAAAGCGCGATAGATTCGAAAACGTTTAAACCCGGACTTAACGAGATAGTTATAAAGTTTGATTTTGAAGAAAAAATCGACCTCGAAGCGATTTATCTGCAAGGAAAATTCGGCGTTAAACGAGGCAAAACGGATTCCGTCGTAAAGCTTCCCGAGAGGCTCGGAATCGGAGATATAGCCGACGCGGGCATGCCGTATTACACAGGAACCGTGGAATACGTTATAGAAGTTCCGAAGGGCGTTTACGACGTTTGTTTCGACGAAATCGGCGGCGCGGCGGCAGTCAGAGTGAACGGAAAACTCGTCGCTTTCGCTCCGTTTATCGCGACGGAGATAAAATCCGACGGCAAGTTAAAGATAGAATACGTTTTCGGGCGGAACAATTTGTTCGGAACGCATGTCGGAGATAATAATTCGAGCGGGAAAAGTTTTGTCGCGCAGGGAATGAAAAAACTTCCGAAAATATATTTGAAAGAAACAAAAGAGATATAAATATGGAAAAAATAAAAATAAAAATAGGCGAAAGTTTCAAAACGGCTTTTTCCAACGACGCAGGCGTATTTCAGGACGGCACCGTGCCGCTTTACAGAGACGTTGACGGAAAATTATGGGGAATGATGCATTCGGACGACGAGGGCAGAAGCTGGAAATTCGACAGATGGGTGCTTACGTTCTTGCGGCTTTTTTTACGAACGGCGGCTGTTCGATATCGCAAACGCATCGGCAAAGGCTCTGTAATCGGTTTCGACAATCCCGATAGGTTTCTCATCGGGACATATATATCTGATATGAATATATATCAAATTTGACATGAATATATATCATGAGTTTATATCCTTTGTTTTTAAAAGTCAACAAAAAAACAAATGAAGAGAATTTTTTAGTAAAAATAGGATATTGATAATTTTTTTATTTATGATAAAATATTATTATCGAAAACTCATAAAGGAAGGAATTTATATGTTAAGCAAAAAAATCAAAAGCTGTTTTTTATCCCTTTTCGGTTTTATTTGCGCGATTTGTTGTTGTGCGACAATTGCTGCGACAGGGAATAGAAACTTAAGCGTCAGCGCGGCGGAAGGCGTTAAAGAATATACCGTAGGTACGGTGTCGTTCCACACTCTCTCGAAGAACGGCGAAATTTACGTTTTGTTTTACGACGGCGAAGGCAACGAATGCGATTTAGGTTATACGAAATGGGTTGTTCCCGATACGTACACCACGAAATTCGAAGAGTATCTGACGATAAACGATAAAAAAATGTCGGAAGTCGACAACGTTACGATTCAGGGAATGGATATAAAGAACGCTCTTTGCATAAGGGGATTTTATCTTTCAGAGGGCGGAACGATAAAAATACCTAAGGATGCGGTTTTCGAAAATGCTTCGGCAAAACTCACTTTCACCAGAAACTATACTATTACCTGGGACGGAGAAAAGTATACGGTGGAAGCGGAACATCAGGAAGTTGTTTTCCCCGATTATGTCATGGAAGAAGGCATGCTTTCGGATTTTACCGATAAATCCGTAAAACGCCTCGGCGGGCAGGATTATCACGACGCCGTACCCGATAAAGCGGGTTGGGATACGAATTATCATTCTTTCTTCAGAAGCGGTTTCGTGAGCGCGGACGATGCTCCGGAAGGTTCGACGAACGGCGGTTATAAATTCGAATGGGATACTACCACGGGTTTGCTTTATCCGTCGATCATGTTCCGTTTCAGAGACGATATTCCGTTTAAAAGCGACGACGAAATGGTTTTCAGAATTTATTTTTCCGAAACGCTTGATAAATCGTTCAGCTTTTGGATGACTTCTTCGACAAATCCGAGAGTGTGGGAAGCGGAAAACATGGTGAGCGGACTTACGTTGACGATGGGCGGTTGGAATGAAATCCGCGTTCCCGTCGGCGATTATCTCGGCAGAGACGGCAAAATCGCTCCGATAGCGTTCACGCTTGCGTACAATCAGAGTTTCGGACCGAACGAGGACGTTCCCGGAGGATATCTCTTATTCGATACGGTAAAACTCAGAGAAAGCGTGAAAGTCGTAGACGAAAATTATAAAATATACGATATAAGCGAAATAATCCCTTTAAGCGGAGAGAAAACTTACAGCGGCGAGCTTGATTCGTACAGCGATACTTTTGATTATAATAAAGATTGCAATATCGCGTTTGCGAGAACCGACAAAACCTTTACCGGCATGAAAGTCAAAGTTAAGGTAAGCGATTTAAGCAGATTCTCTTTCTATTTCGTGCTTAACGGAACGAATAAATATTTTATTGACGGCGGCGTATTCTTCTGGTTCAACAACGATTCCGTTCTTATGGGAACCGCGACCAAGACTTACGTCAGCGAACCTTTGCCGGAAAGTATCCGGGCAAACGAAGAGTTTACCGTGGAAATGACTTGCGCTCCGTATTACGTTGACGGAATAAAGGCAGGTAATTACGTCGCTCTTAAAGTCGGCGGAACCGAAATCGGAAAGGGTTGCTTTGTTTCTAACGCAAGTTGCAACTTCGGCGGTTGGACGGGTTTATATCTTCATAATACGATGAAAGGCGTAAACGTGACGGTTGCTCCCGTAACGCAGGCGGCAGAACCCGCTATTTCGCTCGCTCTTTCGACGAGCCTTAACGCGACGAGCGTCGCAGTTGGCGAAAGTCTCGGAACCAAGGTTAAAGTAACGGGTAAACTCTATAAGGCGGACGATATAAAATACGTTATCGTATCCGGCGGCGAATATGCGGAAATCGACGCCGACGGGTATATAACGGGCAAAGCGGACGGAAAAGTAATCGTGAAAGCGGTTGCGACGAACGATTTCGGAACGTTTTCGAGTAACGAAATCGAAATAACGGTCGGCAAGGGCGAAGCGCCGAAGAAGAAAAAAGGTTGCGGCTCGTCGGTCGAATCGGGTATTTTCGCTATTCTCGGATTGGCGGGGTTAGCGACGATCATGATAAAAAACGCAAAGGAGAGTAAATAATAGTATGAAAAAATTATTGACCGCCGTCATAGCGAGTATAATGGCATTCGCTTGCGTATTTTCGATGACGGCATGCGGCAACAAAAACGGCGGCGACGGCACGTCGGTTAACGTCGATAAAGACGTGATGAAAAATACTTACGGCGACTGGACGGGCAAAACCCTCGAGATTTATGTGCTTGACAAGGGAATCGGAACCGAATGGGTTAACGACGCGGTGAGAAATTTCAATGCGGGAACGGGCGCGAAAATAACCCCGAAAGCCGATGAAACCCTGAACGAGTCATTGGCGACTTTCCTCGACGCGAGAAGCGGCGCGGACGTGTATTTCAGTTATGCGTCTCAACTTCAATGGGTTCAATGGGCTAAACAAGGTAAAATTCTCAGCCTTGACGATGTGGGCTTCAATTATAAGGAGGCTATTGAAAAAGTCGGAGTTATCGATGGCGTAAGGTATACGATGCCTTATACGTTTGCTCCTACCGGCTTTGTTTACAATCAGAATTATATAAACGAGATACCGTCCAACGGCGAGTTCGAGCAAGGTAAATTTCCGTCGACGTGGCAAGGGCTTCTCGATATGTGCGATTCCGTAAACGAGAAGTGGAATAAAAAAGCTCTCGGGCAGAAAGTTGTTCCTATGAGTTACGGCGGATCGGTCGGAGATATAAGGTACATTTTCCTTGGCGTCTGGGCGCAGATAGATCCTGTAGGTTTTAAAAATTATTGGGAACAGACAACCACTTCCGTTGCGGGAGACAGCAATAAAAATCTCCTCGTAAACGACGGCGCAATAAAAGCGGTGGACAGCGTTGCGAAACTTCTCAACGCTAAAAAGAACGAACAAGGTAATTACTATCCGTCAAACGCTTTTGCCGATTCCACAAGCCATTCCAATCTTACGGCGGAACAGAAATTTTTGAACGGTCTGTCGGTGTTCACCATTTCGGGATCCTGGTTTGAAACCGAAATGAGGGAACATATCGAGGAAGGCGAATATGATTTTTACCATTTCGCACCCGCTCCGAAGGTCAATGCGGACAATCCGACGGCTATATACATGAATTCTCCCGCAGAATTTTTCATGGTTGCCGCAAACGGTAAGAACAATAACCCGCAACTTGCTAAAGCATTCCTTAAATATATGGCAACCGAGGAAAGATGTCAGACGTTCCAGTCTTATACGGGAACTCCCGTCGCTCTGCAATACAGAATGAACGTATCGACGTTGTCGAGATTTGCCAATGAAGTCGCGGGGTCGTTAAACGGCACGACTTTGGCTGTTGCCGCATCCGATCAGATTGCTTCGCTTACGGGGGCTATCAATCTTGACTTAAATTCTGCTTTCAAGACGGTTGCTACAACCGGATATACCTCCGAGCTTGCGAAAACGACTGTTGAAGGCTTGTACAGAAAGCAGGTGGAAAACTGGAACGATTTTATGAAGTCGTTCGATGAAGAAAGTTAAGGGCAATTATGAATAATAATGTAAAAACCAAACAAAACGCCGGAATATCCGTAAAAACGAAAAAGATGATTTTCGTATACGGGTTTCTGGCGTGGCCGATATTGCATTTCCTTGTGTTCTGGTTCGGCATGAACATCGGCACCTTTGCAGACTCGTTTTTCGAATATAATTTAGCCGGACAACGCAGTTTTGTGGGGTTTGAAAATTACGTTACCGCATTCAAGATTTTCTTAGGTAGAAAAGATAACGGAATAGTCAACCATTACGCGCTTTTAAACTCGTTGTCGTTAATTCCGTTATCTCTTCTCATAAACCTGCCGTTAACGCTTATATTCGCTTACGCGATATACAAAAAAGTGTTGTTATACAGATTTTACAGAATAGTTCTGTTTCTGCCCGCGGTAATTTCCGTCGTAGTTCTGTGTCTCGTTTATCGTATGGCGCTCGATAACTCGTCGGGAATAATAATTCAGTTTTTAAGGCTTATCGGGCTTGGAGGAGACGGAAGTCAGTCGAACACGGGTATAGTTCCCGTCGGCGGTTTTCTCGGCAACGACAAAACGGTGTGGGGGACGATTCTCGTTTTCAGCGTATGGACGGGCGTAAACGGAAACCTTGTATATTTCAGTTCCGCCATGGCAAGACTTCCGCAAAGCGTATTCGAAAGCGCGGAGATTGACGGTGCAACGCAATTAAAACAATTCGGCAGTATATGTATACCGCTTATATGGCCTACTATCACGACATTGTCCGTAACTCTTGTTGCGGCGGTGTTCGGCTGGATGATGCCGTCGCTGCTTCTTACGGACGGAACATCCGAACGGGCGAGTACGTTGGGGCTTATGATAACGGTTTCGGTCAAAAACGATTCCACAAACACCGTAATAAATGCGATAGGCGTTCTGGTGGCGGTTTTCGGCTCGGCAATCATTCTTACTTTCCGTTATTTCATGAGCAAAATCACAGAGGAGGTAGAGTATTGATGAAGATAAAATATTCTGCCGGCGATAAGGCATTCCGTATCGTATGCTTTATAGTGATGGGCATTTTCGCTATCAGTTACATAACTATCCTTCTTTACATGGTATTCGGCTCGTTCAGAACGACCACGGCGTTTTCGCAAAAACCGTTTAACTTTTTCGATATTTCGATCAGCGCGATTAAACGAAACTATACAAAGGCGTTTACCTATAAAGTAGGCGGGCATACGGCAATGCCGCAGATGATTTTAAACTCCCTTATATACGTCGGAGGAACGGTTTTATTATCCGTGTCGGTTCCCGCTATTTCCGGGTATATCGTCGCGAAGTATGATTTTAAAGTCAAAAAATTTATAACAGGTATAGCTATAATTACTTTGGTTGTGCCAACGATAGGATCTGTTACGATGACGTACAGATTTATGGAAAGTCTGCACTTGCTCAATACGTTCTGGGGAGTATTTCTGATGAGTGCCGGAGGCTTCGGATTCAGTTTTCTGCTTTTTAAGAACTTCTTTTCGGCAATTCCGTGGGAGTATGCAGAAGCGGCTTTTATCGACGGAGCGGGCGATTTCAAGGTGTTTGTAACCATCATGTTCCCGCAAGCGACGCCGATACTGTTATCGCTCGGCATAATGAATTTTATAAGTTGCTGGAACGATTATTATACGCCGTATCTGTTTTTGAACGATTATCCGACGGTCGCTTACGGGTTGACCGCGATAATGTCGAAATTCGAGGCGAGCGTTCCGATAGTTTTTGCCGCGCTGACGTTTTCAACGATCGTTGTTCTGATTTTATACGCTGCGTTTTCTAAAACGATTATGGAAAGTATGTCTGCGGGCGGACTCAAAGGATAAACTTCAATAGAAGGAAATAGAAAATGGTAAAAAGAATACTCGGTATAGGTTTGGCGTTGACTTTCTGCGGACTTGCCGCGGCAGGTTGCGCGAAAGGCGACAGCGGAAACAAAAGAACGCCGGTAGTGCTTCCCGATTATGAAAGTATGCAGTCCGAACCGCTTACTCTGAGCGGGTGGGTTCCTCCCGAAGCGACGACAGAAGCATACCGAGATTATAAAGAAGCCGGATTTAATTATGTATTTGTCGGCGCGATCGGCTCTGCGGAAACCGATAAAGTTCTGGATATCTGCGATAAACTCGGAATAAAGGTATTCGTAAACGTATATAAAGACCTGGCGGCAATGGACGTTACCGTAGAAAAATACAGTAAGCACGTTTCGTTTGCGGGGTATAACTTCGACGAGCCTGTTATTTATAAAAACATAATCAACTTTAACTACGGAATTATCGATATCGCGGAAAAAATGAAACCGATACATGAGAAATATCCCGACGTCGAACTTTTAATAAACCTTAACCCGACGGAAAGCGTTGATTTGAACTGGGGAACTCCGAAGTTTACTTACGAGGAGTATCTCGAGGCGCAGAAAACGTATATAAATTCCATTTATAAAGACGGAACCGCACATAATTGGCTGTCATGCGACAGTTATCCGATATGCTACAATCCTGCGGCGAAACAGCAGTATTATTTAAAGACGAGCTGGCTCCAGAATCTTGCATATCTTGCCGAGACAAAGAGAGATTGCGAGTTTAAACTGACGACTAATTTCTTTATTCAGGCAATGGCTTACGGAACGCCGGACGGATTACATGACAGAAAGCCGACTTACGAAGATATAAGAATGCAAGCGTATTCTTTGCTTGCTTACGGTTTCGACGGCATTTCCTATTTCTGTTATACCACGCCTCCTTCAGGCGGAGAATTTCAGGATTATCAATATGCCATGATCGGTCGCGACGGCAATAAAACCGATATTTACGAAGCGGGCAAAGCCGTCAACGAAGAACTCAGAAGTTTCGAGAAAGTTTACAAACAGTTCAATTCCGGCTGGCTCGGCGTTTGCCCCGTTTACGGAACGAACAATACAAGCGAGGACGAATTCTATTTCAATAAGTCCATGGACGCTCTTGCGAATCCTTTGGAGCTGAAACGTTTAAGCGAACTGAAAGGATTTGAAACCGACGAGGATGTGATTATCGGTTATATGAAAGACGGCAGCGGCAACCCCGGGTTTATGGTTGTAAACTATAACGATACTTCCCGAAACAAAAAGGTAAACGCGAAGATGAATTTCGGCGATTATACGCAGGCTCAGGTGTATCGTAAAGGCAAAAAAACAGTAGTCGATTTAAAAGACGGCATGCTTGACGTTGCGCTGGACGTCGGCGAGGGCGTATTTGTGATTCCATGTTCATGATCGCGGTTTTACAACGTCCGCAATCGGCAAATTTTAAATTATAATAAAAAAACAGGTAATATGATGTTAAAAAAAATACTTAGTATGGGTTTGGCGCTGGCTTTCTGCGGGCTTGCTTCGGCGGGTTGCGCGAAGGGCGACAGCGAAAACAAAAGAACTCCGATAACGCTTCCCGATTACGAAAACATGCAGTCCGAGCCGCTTATAATCAACGGCTGGGTTTCGCCTCCGCCGACAACGGATGCATACCGCGAGTATAAAGAAGCGGGGTTTAATTACATTTTCATTATGGGGCAGAACGCGGGTGCGGTAGGATCCGAGAAAATGGAGAATGCACTCAAAGTTTGCGACGAGCTCGGCATAAAAGCGTTCGTCGACATATCGAGAAATCTCTCGGCTATCGACGCCACTATCGAAAATTACAGCAAACATCCGTCGTTCGCGGGGTATAATTACGACGAACCCGTAATATACAGAAACACCATCAATATGTCCGACGGTATCGTAGATATCGCGGAAAAAGTAAAAGTTATGCATGAGCAGTATCCGACGGTCGAATTTCTGGTTAATCTGAATCCGTCGGAATGCGTTGATCTTAACTGGGGTACGCCCAAGTTTACTTACGCCGAATATCTCGACGTGCAGACGACTTATATCAATTCGATTTATAAGGGCAGTTCGTTGCATAACTGGTTGTCTTGCGACAGTTATCCTATCTGCAACAATCAGACGTCAAAACATCCGTATTATTTAAAAACGAGTTGGCTTCAGAATCTTGCCTATCTCGCCGAAATAAAAAGGGACAGCGAAGTTAAGCTCACGACGAATTTCTTTATTCAGTCGATGCCTTACGGAACGCCTGACGGAATGTACGACAGAAAGCCGACTTACGAAGATATAAGGTTGCAGGCGTATTCATTGCTTGCCTATGGTTACGACAGCATTTCGTATTTCTGTTACGCAACCCCGAACGCCGTAGGCGAGTTTCAGGATTACCAACAAGCAATGATCGACCGTGACGGCAATAAAACCGACATTTACGAATCGGGCAAAGCCGTCAACGAGGAACTCAGAAGTTTCGAGAAAGTTTACAGACAGTTCAATTCCAACTGGCTCGGCGTTTGCCCCGTTTACGGAACAAACAACACAAGCGAGGACGAATTCTATTTCAATAAGTCCATGGACGCTCTTGCAAATCCTTTGGAGCTGAAACATTTAAGCGGTCTGAAAGGATTCGAAAGCGATGAAGACGTGATTATCGGCTATATGAAAGACGGCAGCGGTAATCCCGGTTTTATGGTTGTAAACTATAACGATTCTTCCTGGAACAAAAAAGTAAACGCGAAGATGAATTTCGGCGATTACACGCAGGTTCAGGTGTATCGCAGAGGAAAAAAGAGCGTAGTCGATCTTAAAAACGGCATACTTACGCTCGAACTCGAGGTCGGCGAAGGCGCGTTTGTTATTCCATGCTCGTAAAAAGGAGAAAAATGAATCGTTTAATAACAGATATTATCCTTACCGCATGGTATCCGCCTACACCTACGGAAGCAAATTTCAGACAATATAAAGAATGCGGATTTGATCGTATCTTTTTGCTCGGAGAATATGTGGACGGCGCGGGTACGCCTAAAATGGAAAAAGCTCTCGAAATGTGCGATAAGTTCGGCATCAAAGCTTTCGTAGATATATCCGGAAGGCTCGATTTAATGGAAGAGTGTATCGATGAATATGTGAAACACCCGTCTTTCGAGGGATTCAACTACGACGAACCCGTAATATACAGAAATACGTTGACTAAAATGGACGGAATCGTCGATATTGCGCCCATTGTTGAAAAAATGCATAAGAAATATCCGACGGTTGAGTTTCTTATCAATCTGAACCCTACCACTTCGGTAAAGTTGCCGTGGGGTACGCCGCCGTTTACTTACGAAGAATACCTTGAGGCTCAGGAAAAGTACATAAACGATATTTTTGACGGATCCGAAACAACGAACTGGCTTTCGTGTGACGATTATCCTATTTGTTACGATCCCGAAACCGACAGACGTTTTCTGAAAGATACATGGCTGAGAAATATCGAATATATCGCGCAGGCGAAAAAGAACAGCAGATACATACTGAAAACGAACTTTTTTATACAGGTTATGCCGTATGGCGTTCCCGAAAATCTGCACGACAGAGTGCCGACGTATGAAGATATTTCGTTACAGGCGTATACGCTTCTGGCTTTCGGTTTTGACAGTATTTCTTATTTCTGTTACGCAACGCCGACGGCTGCCGAATTTTCCGAACATCAATTTTCGATGACCGATCGGAGCGAGCAAAAAACGCAGACATATTTCTGCGGACAGAAGTTGAACGGGATTCTGAGGAAACTGAACCCGATATATAAGCGGCTGAAAAATAATTGGCGGGGCGTTTATCCTGTTTATGGCGATAACGCGGCGGAAAGGAATGTTTCTTTCGGGCTTTTAAAAAAACCGCTTGCCGCAAGCAATATAGACGAAATGGTCTCGGCTCGTTCCGACGAGGATATTCTTATAGGATGTTTTAAGGACGAAGACGGCAAAGCCGGCTATATTGTCGTAAATGCGGGCGATACGTTTTCCGCAAAGAAAGCGAAGTTTTCCATACGTTTCAAAGAAACGAACCTTGTTTCCGTTTACAGAAACGGAGAAGAAGAAATCGTTCGGTTGACCGATAATAAATTTAACGGCGATCTGGACGTGGGCGAGGGAATACTTATTCTCGCGCGGTAAAATAAATTTTATGCGGCTTAATGCCGATAAAAAATAAAAATCAGAAAGAGAGGAAAAAAAGATGAAAAAGATTATAATTCTTTTGATTACGATCGTTGTTGCATCGATAGCGATGGGCGTAGTTACCGGTTGCGAGTTTGATGGCGGCGAAAGCACTCACGAACACAAGTATGCCGACGCGTATACCTGTCACGACAGAACGTGTACCGTAGAGGGGTGCGGGCATGTCGAAAAGGCTACTACGGCGCATAAGTTTGCGGATGAATTCACTTGCCACGACAGAACCTGTATGAATTGCGGAAGCGTTGAAAAGGCTACAACGAAGCATAAGTTCGCGGACGAATTCACGTGCCACGACAGAACATGTACAGACTGCGGAAGCGTTGAAAAGGCTACCACCGAACATTCCTGGGGAGAGTGG
>ULWP01044959.1_pt1 | contig 17431 bp, 20 predicted proteins | sample 1960461 | NCBI WGS metagenome assembly ULWP01 (sample SAMEA4835815, study PRJEB28245) | human gut metagenome | biome: gut microbiome; material: fecal sample | place: Denmark | collected 2008
GTGTTGATGACCACGCCTGGCGCACAAATGACGGTGGCACGGCTTTCAGCCGATTTATATTGCAAACACCCCGTATGCCGTTCGTTGCTTGCAACGAACTAGCGATTGCTACGAAGTCAATCGCGTCAGAGTGTCCCCACGCGGAGCGGACGCCGTGGATTCCCTTTTAAGGGGGAACGGCGGTGTGGGCGCGACGCGTAAAGCAACACATCCTGTGAATGTGTTGTAGCCAAAGCGAACGAGGCGGATTGCATTGCAAACGCCGAAGTCCAAACACGTGAGGAAGGGGGACACTGCATTTAAAGTTCATGCGCTCGAAGCATATGTAAAGATGGAAAAATAAATTTTTTGAGGTATAAAACTATGAAAAAAACCAATAAATTTTTCGCAATAATTGCGGTTTTGGCACTTGTTTTGATTGTGTGCGTATCGTTTGTCGCATGCAACAATAAAGAAGATGTTGGTACGGTTAAAAAAGTGTCGGTAAGATACGTTGCCGACGGTGCGGCGGCGGCAATGTTGCTTTCCGGAGGACAGGTTGATTTTATCGTCGTCGGCGAACCTGCCGCAACAGCTCAAACGAAGAGGCTTTCTCTCAATGCCGAAATGAACATTCAGACAGAGTATTCAAAAGTAAGCGGAGCAACAAGTTTTCCACAGGCAGGCATATTTGTAAAATCAGCGCTTGCAAGCGACGAAGCTTTTGTGAAATCGCTTTTTGAGGAATTGGCAGCCAACAAAGAGTGGGTTGCTCAAAACAAAGCAAGCGTAACCGCAGAAGCGAAAAAAGTATACGAAAGTGCAAATTTCCCGGCTATTGCGATTGATAGATGTGCAATTAACGGTGCAAAACTTACGGAAGAAAGCATGCGAGATATAATGTTGTTCCTCTCAAACGTAATGCCGAAAGATAGCAAAGGCAATTCGATTGATTGGACTACAAACAAATCAAAGATTTTCGATATTCCAACAAGCACAACGGAAAACAGTAAACAAATAAAGTTTTCCGCACCTGAGGGGACTCCTGCGCTTGCTATGCTTACACTTGCGAGCAATGGTAAAAAAATAGCCGATTATGATGTCGAATATAAGGTTGTCAATCCTGCAAATATAGCTTCCGAAATGGCAACGAAGGCAAGCGACGTAGTAATTATGCCTGTCAATGCCGGCGCAAATCTTATAAGACAAGGGGCAGACTATAAACTCGTAAGCATTGCTGTGGACGGTAGTTTGTATGTTGTCGGAAATACTGAAAAAGGCGGTCAAATCTCAATGGACGACCTTGTGGGTAAAAATATTGCGTGTATAGGACAAACCGGTGTCCCCGGACTTGTTTTCCGCTATATTATGCAACAAAACGGCATTGAAATCGAAACGAAGTGAAAAAAATAAACGTTGACAAAAAAGTCGCAAAGCGGCTCATAGAAAACATCGTATATCCGCTTATTGCATTGGGTATCGTGCTTGCCGTGTGGGCAATTTGGGCAAAAGCAAAGGACAATCCTTTGGTGCTGCCAATGCCGTCGGCGGTGCTTGCAAGATTTTTTGCCCTCGGCGGCGAAAAAGGATTTTGGGCAAGCGTCGGCTCAACGCTTTTGCGCACGCTCATTTGCTTTGTAAACTCGTTTGCAATCGCAATGTTGCTTGCGGTGCTAGGGGGAATTTTCACGCCTTTGCACAGGGTGATTTCACCGATTGTGTCATTGTTGCGCTCCGCTCCGACGGTGGCTGTGATCCTCGTTTTCTATGCGTTTATGTCAAGCAATCAAATGGCGATAGCGGTCGGATTTTTGATTGCGTTTCCCATTATGTATTCCTCGTTCTATTCGGCGATAGTCGGCGTTGACAAAGACCTTTTGGAAATGGCAAAGGTGTACAAAGTCAAGCCGTGGAACGTGGTGCGGAGCATATATTTGCCCTCGATTGCGCCCTGTCTTTTCGACACGAGCAAATCAACGCTTTCGCTTACGCTCAAAGTGGTTGTGGCGGCAGAGATTCTGGCATGCGTGTCAAAGAGCATAGGCGGCAAAATTCAAACTGCAAATTCGACTTTCGAGATTGAATATCTGCTTGCGTGGACGCTTGTTGCAATCGTGTTCGGTTTTGTACTCGAAGGCGTCGTGGCGATTTTCAAAAAGGTGTGGGAGGTGTCAAGATGAGAGATATTTGCGTCAAAAATCTCACGTGTTCATATGAACAAAAGACCATATTCGACAACTTCGACGTCACTTTCGAGCAAGGCAAAATCAACGTGATTTTGGGAGGAAGCGGCGTTGGCAAAACTACACTTTTAAACGCTATCGCAGGCATAAAATCATATGAAGGACAAATCGAAGGTTGCGAGGGCGGAGTGAGCTATATTTTTCAAAAAGACAGGTTAATCCCATCGATTTCGGTGTATAAAAATCTTGATTTGATATTAAAAGGAGTAGTAAAGGATAAAGCGGAACGCAAAAGAATGATTGAACAAACCGCCGTCGACCTTGAAATTTCCGACGTTCTGAAAAGCCTTCCGAGCGAGATAAGCGGAGGGCAGGCGCAAAGGGTGAGTATGGCACGAGCGTTTTTGTATCCGTCCGACGTCATGCTATTGGACGAACCGTTCAAGGCACTCGACACCGCGCTGAAAACAAGGCTTATAAAGCAATTTGCGGCATTGCAAGAAAAGAAAAATAAGACCGTTGTTTTCGTCACGCACGCAATCGACGAGTGTTTGCTTTTGGCAGACGATTATTTCGTGTTTGACGACGCCCCCGTCAAAATAGTTTTGCAAGGAAAAATAAACTCAAAAAAGAGCGAGCGCAAACTTACCGACAAAGCGTTGGAAGAAACAAGAAACTCGTTGCTTCAAGCAATAGTTTAGAGATATTAAACATTAAAATCCCATTAATAAAAATTGCCTGTCACGATTGCTTGACTTTTGCGTGCGCAGTTTATATAATAAAGAAACTTTATATCATATTCGCGTAACTTACTGGCGCGTGTGGGTATAGAAAAACGAGTTAGGAGAATCAAAATGAAAGAAGGAATCCATCCCGATTACCATGACGTAACTGTCGTGTGTGCATGCGGAAACACATTCCAGACGGGTACAACCAAGAACGTCAACGAACTTCGTGTTGAAATTTGCTCCAAGTGCCATCCGTACTTCACGGGCAAACAAAAACTTGTTGACACCGGTGGACGCGTCGACAAATTCAAGAAGAGATACAATCTCGACTAACAAGAAAAGGAAAATGCAGACACGTCAGGCGTGTCTGCATTTTACTATTTCACCCGACAAATTATGGAAGATAAGAAATCGAAAAAAGTCAAAGAGCCGAAACCTAAAAACGTTATCGACAGAAAAACCAAAATCGTGCGCAGAACGAACATCGGAGGTCAAGCCGTGCTCGAAGGCGTCATGATGAAAGGCACGCGCTCGATTGCAACCGCAGTCCGCACTCCCGACGGCGATATTACCGTTGAGAGCAAGTACACAAAGGACGCAAAACAGCGCAATGCTTTTTTACGTTTGCCGTTTGTTCGCGGCGTCGTAAATCTTGTCACACAACTTTTTCAAGGCACGGGCATAATGATGCGTTCGGCGGAAGTTTACGGCGATTATGCCGAGCCGTCCAAGTTTGACAAGTGGGTTGCCGACAAGCTCAAAATCAATCCCATGAACATCCTTATGGGCTTTTCTGTGGTGCTCGGCGTGCTGCTTGCGGTCGGTTTGTTCGTGTTTTTGCCAAACTTCCTTGCGTCGCTTGTTTGCGACAATATCGCCGCAATTGCGTCCTCGTCGCTCAAAAGCCTTTGGTACAGCCTTATCGAAGGCGGTTTGATGCTTGCGATTTTCATTTGCTACATTCTGCTTGTCACGATGATGAAAGACGTGCGCAGAGTGTTTATGTATCACGGAGCGGAACACAAAGTCATCTCTTGCTATGAAAGAGGACTCGATCTCACCGTCGAAAACGCAAAACATATGCCCAGAGAACATTCTCGCTGCGGAACGACATTTTTGTTTTTCGTGATTGCGGTCAGCATAATGGTGTTTGCGCTGGTCAATTTTATGCTTGAAAAGTGCGGACTCGTCGTGTCCTCCGACGTGAGCGGCGCAAAAGTGCTCAACGCACTCGTAAAACTCGGTTTTAAACTGTTGTTTTTGCCCGTCGTGGCAGGCGTTTCTTACGAGCTTTTGAAACTCCTTGCAAAGAGCGATTGCCTTTTTGTGCGCATACTCCGCGCGCCCGGTATGGCTCTTCAAAAACTTACGACGAAAGAGCCGACCGACGATATGCTCGAAGTGTCCATCACCGCGTTCAAAACGGTGCTTGCAATGGATGAAAATCCGAATCTCGAAGAAAGAAAATTCGATATTAAAGTGCCTTACGGCGTTGCAAGAGCAAAACTTCAAAACATTGCAAAGGACGCGGACGATGCAGATATCGATTGGTTGCTCGTCGAGGTTACGGGCAAGAAGAGAAGCGAACTTCAATCTCTCAAAACCCTCACGAAACAACAGTTCGACAACGCCGAAGCGATTGCAAAGAAGATGTCCGACGGCACACCTCTTCAATATGCGCTCGGATATTGCGAGTTTTACGGCATAAAAATCGCCGTCAACAAAAGCGTGCTTATCCCTCGCCCCGAAACCGAAGAGCTTGTGGAAAAGGCAATTGCCGTCATAAAAGAAAAGAGCGTTGACGCTCAGTGCGACGTGCTTGATTTGTGTACGGGAAGCGGCGCAATCGCCGTGGCAATCGCAAAGAATACCAACGCAAAAGTCAGCGCGTGCGACGTCAGTGTAGGCGCAATCGACGTTGCGCTTGCAAACTCGCTCAACACCGGCGTCAGAGTCGATTTTTCAAAGGGCGATATGTGGAGCGCGGTTGCAAACAAGACGTTTGACGTCATCGTGTCAAATCCGCCTTATATTCCCACGTCCGACGTTGCAAAACTCGATGCGAAAGTCAAGGATTTCGAACCGAAACTCGCTCTTGACGGCGACAGCGACGGCTTGAAATTTTATCGCATAATCGCAAATAAACTTGAAGAGCATCTAAAAGATGGCGGCGTGCTGCTGTTGGAATTCGGCGTAAATCAAGCGGACGATATAAAGAATATATTTGAAAAATACGACGTCGAAATCCTCAAAGATATCGAAGGACTCGACCGCATCGCAGTGGTGAAAAAATGAAAATATCGGACGGCATGATTCAAAAACTCGACAAAATCGAGGCTCGCTGCAACGAAGTGGGGCAACTTTTGTCTATGCCCGAGAATATCTCCGACCAAGAAAAGTTCAAGGCATTGTCAAAGGAACATTCCGATCTGATGCCGATTTGCGAGATATATTCCGTCTACAAAAAGCACAAGAGCGATTTCGAAGATTGCGAGAGTATGGCGGCGGCGGAAACCGATCCCGATATGAAAGCGTTGTTAAAAGGCGAACTCGACGACTTGCGCGACGCACTCGACAAGGACGGAAACGATCTCAAAATTTCGCTTTTGCCAAAAGATCCCAACGAGGACAATAACGTCATTATGGAAATACGCGCGGGCGCGGGCGGCGACGAGGCTGCTCTTTTCGGTACGGAACTTATGAAAATGTACCGCCATTATGCCGAAAACAACCGCTGGAAAGTCGAGGAAGTCAATATGAACTACACCGAACTCGGCGGCGCAAAAGAACTTGTGTTTATGATAACCGGCAAAGGCGTTTGGGGCAAACTCAAATTCGAGAGCGGCGTGCATAGAGTGCAACGCGTTCCCGAAACCGAGTCGCAGGGCAGAGTTCACACCTCGACGGTTACCGTTGCGGTGCTCCCCGAAGCACAAAACGTCGAAGTCAATCTCAACGAAAACGATATAAAAGTGGACACCTATCGTTCGGGCGGAGCTGGCGGACAGCACGTCAACAAAACCGAGTCCGCAATCCGTATGACGCATATCCCTACGGGTATCGTCGTTGAATGTCAGGACGAAAGAAGCCAAATCAAAAACCGCGAAAAAGCACTCAAAGTGCTCAAATCCAGAGTGTACGATTTCTATCAGTCGCAAGCGGAAAAGGAATATGCCGAAAACCGTCGCGCGCAAGTGGGTACGGGTGACAGAAGCGAGAGAATAAGGACGTACAATTTTCCGCAAGGAAGAGTGACCGATCACCGCATAGGCTTGACGCTTTACAATATCGACAAGTTTATGCTGGGAGATTTGGACGAGATGATTTCCGCGCTTCAAATCGCCGTGCAAAACAAAATGCTCGAAAATATCGAGTGACGGAGGGAAAATGATAGTTGAATACAACAAACGCAACCATCTGCTTGAAGAACATACGTACAAACCGTCTTTGCAAGACGTGTCTCGTCCCAACCTGCACAGACAGATTTTTACATATGGTAAAATCCCTAAAATCGCATTTAATATGCGACATGTGCCGATGGAGTGCCCCAAAGAGTTGTATATTTCCGACACGACTTTTCGTGACGGACAGCAAGCTATGGAGCCGTTTAGCGTCGATAACATTGTCGAACTGTTCAAAATGTTGCATAGGCTCGGCGGCAAGAACGGAATTATAAGACAAAGCGAGTTTTTCCTTTATAGCGATAAAGATAAAGACGCCGTAAAAAAATGCCTTGATTTGGGATATGAATTTCCCGAAGTTACAAGTTGGATTAGAGCAAACGAAAAAGATTTTGAGCTCGTAAAGGAATTCGGCATAAAAGAAACCGGAATTTTGGTGAGCTGCTCGGATTATCATATTTTCAAAAAAATGAATATGACTCGCCGTCAGGCAATGGACAAGTATTTGTCCGTCGTAAAAATGGCACTTGACAGAGGAATCGTGCCTCGTTGTCACTTCGAAGATATAACCAGAGCGGATTATTTCGGATTTGTCGTTCCGTTTGCAATCGAGTTGATGAGACTTTCAAGAGAAAGCGGAATCCCGATAAAAATTCGTGCGTGCGACACTATGGGGTATGGCGTAACTTATCCGGGTACCGCAATGCCACGCAGCGTGCAAGGCGTAATTTACGGCTTCCGCTACTATGCGCAAGTGCCGAGCGAACAGCTCGAATGGCACGGTCACAACGATTTTTATAAGGCGGTTACAAATAGTGCGACCGCATGGTTGTACGGGTGTTCGACCGTCAATACGACTTTGCTCGGAATAGGGGAACGCACGGGAAATACTCCGCTTGAAGCGATGGCTGTCGAGTATGCGTCGTTGAGGGGAACTACAAACGGGATGAATCTTGAAGTAATCAGCGAAATCGCAGACTATTTCGAGGATGTAATGGGTTATCGCATTCCCCCTCAAACGCCGTTTGTAGGAAAAAACTTCAATGTCACAAAAGCAGGTATTCACGCCGACGGAATGTTGAAAGATCAAGAAATCTACAACATTTTCGACACGCAAAAGATATTGGGAAGAGCTCCGAGAGTCGTGGTGGATTCTTTTAGCGGCCTTGCCGGAATCGCATATTGGATAAACTCCTATTATGAATTGCCCACCGAAAACAAAGTTCAAAAATCCGATGATATCGTGGTAAAAATCAAAGAGTTTGTAGACAAAGAGTATGCGTTAGGACGAACTACGGCCATCAGCGATAAAGAACTCGACACAATGGTAGGACTCTTAAATCCGCAAATTCATGCGTTTTTTGAGGCAAAGCACTGAAAGGCTTTTTGCCGGCGTTTGAAAAAAGTGCGCGGATTTGAAAATTGCGGGTTGAAATCGGATAATATTTTATATATAATAGAATCGAATATAATATAAGCGGAGGTGCTTATGATCAAATTTATAACGGGTGCCAAGGGCACCGGCAAAACCAAAATCATCATCGATATGGCAAACGACAACGTCGCAACAGCAAAGGGCGACATCGTTTTTGTGACGGATACGGACAGATATATGTATTCTCTCAATTACAGAGTCCGCATGGTCAACGCCAAACAACTCAAAAGAGGCGACGCACCCGTGAGCGAAGAAGCGCTTATCGGTTTTATAAAAGGTTTGCTTGCAGGCAACCACGATATCGAAACTCTTTATATCGACGGTGCGCACAGAATGCTCGGCAAAACCGTTTTCGAGATGAAAGACTTCTTTGACGATATCAGAGAAATCGCAAAAAACACGGACACCAAATTTGTGATTACCGTGAGTGAAAACGAGGAAAATTTTCCTGAATTCATTCGCGAAAAATAAAATATGAAATACACTTGTACCAGAAACTCCAAAATAGAGATTTCTGCAAGCGAGGCTATCGTAAAGGGCATATCGGATGACGGCGGACTTTTCGTTCCGTCGTCATTCCCGATTTTAAGTCTTGCGGACATAGAAAATCTCATTCCCCTCGATTATCCCGAACGTGCGGCGAAAATCTTGTCTTTGTATATGGACGAGTTTTCCTTCGAGGAACTTTTGGGCTATGCGAAAAGAGCGTACAATCGTTTTGACGACGATTCCGTTTGCCCTCTGGTAAAAGTCGAGGACGGACTTTATATGCTCGAATTGTGGCACGGCCCGACTTGTGCGTTCAAGGACGTCGCGCTCACGATTTTGCCATATCTGCTCACCGCAAGCAAAAAAAAGCTCGGACTTGACGAGCAAACTCTCGTTTTGACTGCAACAAGCGGCGACACCGGCAAAGCCGCGCTCGAAGGATTTAAGGACGTCGAAGGCACGCACGTGCTCGTGTTTTATCCTGCATACGGAGTGAGCGAGATGCAACGTATGCAAATGATCACTCAAGAAGGCTCAAACGTTCACGTTTGCGGCATAAAAGGCAATTTCGACGACGCACAAACGGCGGTCAAGCGTATTTTCAACGACGAAGAAGTCGTAAAACGTCTCAAAGACAGCGGCATCGCAATGTCGTCCGCAAATTCTATAAATTGGGGCAGGCTTGCTCCGCAAATCGCTTATTATATCTCCGCGTACTGCGACCTCGTGGACAGCGGAGAGATTGCGCTCGGCGACAAGATAAATTTTGCCGTGCCTACCGGCAATTTCGGCAACGTGCTTGCAGGCTATTACGCCTATCGCATGGGCTTGCCTGTTGAAAAGTTTATCGTCGCATCCAACGCAAACAATGTCCTCACCGACTTTTTCAACGACGGAGAGTACGATATAAATCGCGACTTTTTCAAGACAATGTCGCCGTCCATGGACATTTTGGTGTCCAGCAACCTCGAAAGACTTATTTACGAGTTGTACGGCAGGAACGACGAAAAGGTAAGGGAAGTTTACGACAGCCTCAAAAAGACGGGCAGATTCGAGATAGATTTCGATGAAGTGAACGTTGACAAATTCGTCGCAGGCTGGGCGGACGAAGAGGACACCAAAAACGCGATAGCAACGTTTTTCGACCTCGACGATTATATAATGGACACTCACACCGCCGTTGCCGCAAGCGTTTATAACGACTATTCTTGCGAAACGGACGACGAAACGCCCACCGTAATCGTGTCCACTGCAAATCCGTACAAGTTCCCCGTTGATGTGCTCGGCGCGCTCGGTTCAAAAGAAAAAAATCCGTATAAGGCGATAATAAAACTATACAATCTCACTGCGCTCGAATGCCCGGATTGCATTTTGGAGCTGGAAGAGGCAAAAGAGATTCACACCGACGTCGTTGATAGAAAGGACGTCAAAAACGTGGTTTTGGACGTTGCGAAACAAATGACAAAATGAAAATCGAAACGCAATATCCGTTTTGTTCGTATCGAGAAGAAAAGGCGTTGCGTTTTAAGGATAGTTTAAGACAAAGCGTATATTATTCAACAAAGAGGCAACAAAATGTTCGGATACGTGATACCCGATAAACTTAATATGTATATCAAGGATTTCAACGTATTTCAATCCTTTTATTGCGGACTTTGCAAAACGCTGGGCGAAACGGGAGCGGAGTTCACAAGGCTTTGCACCAACTACGACGTGACATTTTACAACGTGCTTTTGCATTCGCTCACAAACACGCCCGTTCAGTTCGAGCGCAAACTTTGCGCCTACAACGGCAAGAAAAAAGTGGTTGTAAAAACCGACGAGCTGTCAAAAAAGATTGCCGATATTGCCGTTATGCTTGTCTACTACAATGTCGAGGACGACGTGTACGACGGCAAAAAATCGCGCGCGATAGTCAAAGGTATGCTTGCTCCGCGCAAGAAAAAGGCGGCGAAAAGGCTTTGTGAAATCGACAAAATCATGCAAAAAAGTTTTGCGGATTTACGCGCGCTCGAAAAAGAAAAGTGCGACAGCATAGACAGAGTTGCCGACACTTTTGCAACGCTTATGCGCGATATGACAAGACGTCTTATCGAAACCGACGACAATATCGATACGTTTTGTTACAACCTCGGACGCCTCATATATTTGCTCGACGCGGTTGACGATGTTGAAAAGGACAGCAAGTCAGGCGAGTATAATCCGCTCGTTCTGAATTACGGCAAATGTGCCGAAAAGAAAGATTATCTTGCAAAAAACGCAGACGAACTGTCGTTTTTGCTCAATTCAACCTACAATAAGATGGTTGGCTCATACAACGCAATGGACATAAAAATGTACGAGGGCGTGTTGAGCAACACCATTTACCTTGGCATAAAAATGCAAGTGGAGCGACTGCTCAAAGGAGACGACAAATGCCGATTGACCCGTTTGTGATTCTTGGCATAAGCAAAGACTCATCTCAAAGCGAAATCCTCGAAGCGTACAAGACAAAACGTGCGTATTGTCAAGAACACGTTTTCGACGAGGGCGACCAAGGCGCGCAAGCGGCGCGCATGCTCGGTCAACTTGACGACGCATATCAACAAGCGATGGAGCTCTCCCACGAATCCGCAACGGTTTCTGGCGAGAGTGAATCGTCTTTCGAGTCCGTACGCGACTCAATTCGCAACAAGGACGTTGAAGGCGCGCAACGCGCTCTTGACGAAATATCCTATCGCGGTGCGGAATGGCACTACTATCAGTCCATCGTTTTTTACGAAAAAAACTGGCTCAACGACAGCAAAAAGCAACTTGAAATGGCAATCCAAATGGATCCGTCCAACGACAAGTACTCTCGCGCTCTCGACAACCTCAAAAAGAAAATCGACGGTTCGCGCCCCTATGACAAACAAGGCGAAAAGGGCGTTTACGGCAAGTCCGACCAAACCTCCAACCGCACCTACTCCCAACGCGACAGCGACGTTGCCGACGGACTTTGCACCGCCTGTCAAGCGCTTTGGTGTGCGGATTGTTGTTGCGAGTGTATGGGTGGCGACCTCATTCGTTGCTGCTAAAAAGTCGCTATTTGCACGTGATACTGCGTCAGACATCGTTTTTTCACAAGTCACGTACGACATAGTACGCTCCTTGTTCAAAAAGCGACGTCTTCCTTGTCTGCCGCACAAATATCGACTTTTTACAAATTCAAAATAGGTGGATGCTGTGTAGATGCGCTTTTCCGCAATTCACAATTTAGTGCGTTCCTTGTCCAAAAGTGAGTTCTTCCTTGTCATTCATCCGAATATTGCTTTTTGCAAAGTCGCTATTGGCACGTGATGCTGCATTGTATATCGGTTTTGCAAAAACACTATAAAAATCTATGAAACGTAATCGTATAAAAATTTCACGACAAGAGGCGGTGTACAGAGTTGCGCTTGCAGGCATAAGCGCGGCGGTGGCGCTTCTTATGGTTTGGCTCGGAGTTGTGGTGAGATTCAGCACGATTGCGTTTTTTATTGCCGCTTCGGTTGCGCTTATGGTGCCGCTGTCGCAAAAGTATTATCTGTCCTCCGTTTTGGCTTACGTCGTGTCCGCAGGGCTGTCGTTTGCGGTGGCGGGTGACGTGTTTTCGGTGATGGGTTACGTGGTGTATTTCGGGCCTATGGCAATCATTTCGGGCATAATGCTTAACCATAGCGACAAAATCATTCGGTGGGTTCAGCTCATTGTCAAAATCGTTTACATCAACGGCGCGCTTGCGCTTTTGTATTTCGTGTGCCACAACATCGTGCTCGATTCCTCAATCGTAGACAAAGTGCAGTACTGGATGATTGCGCTGTTCGGAACCATAATACTCGTTGCGCTCGATTACGCATTGCAGTTTATCTACAAGCGCATTGCGATTTTGGTTGGCAAAGCCTTGCGTAAAAACGAGAGGCGCACAAAACGACGTGGCGACGAAAACGACGAGGACGACGACAGCCATCCCGACGGGAACACTCCTTTTGACGAGTTCTCGGATTCAAACGATTGTGATTTTGACAAAGAGAACGACCGAAAAAACGACGACGACAATTCCGATTCCGAAAAGTAAGATTAAAAGCGCGCCTTCGGGTGCGTTTTTAATAATCGTTTATTGATATGATATTAATATATAAATATATAATACATATCCCGTAAAAAAGGGGAAAACGAAGTGCGGAATGAAAAAATATAAAAATTTTCAAAAAAAGTATTGACAAAGGTATTCGTTTATCGTATATTATGGCTAACAAGAATTATTATCAATAAGAAATCAAAATAATTCAAAGGATAGCATGACGAAGAGGAACACGATACAAAAAGAAGTGGTTGCAAGGATAGTCAAGGACGCATGCAATCACCCTACGGCAGACATGGTGCTTGCCGAGGCAAAAAAAGAGTTGCCCAATTTGAGTTTGGGCACGGTGTATCGCATCCTCAAAGACATGGCAAACGAAGGCGAAATAAGGGAAGTGACATGCAAAGACGCTCCGTCGAGGTTTGACAAAACGACTATGAATCACGGACACTTTCAATGCGTCGAGTGCGGCAAGGTTGAGGACGTGTTTTTCAATCTCGACAAAATCGACGAGAGCATAGTGGATTTCGGCGGCAATCTAGTGCTTGAAAGCCAGCTCTTTTTCAGAGGTATATGCAAAGATTGCAGGAGGAAGAAAAAATGAATTTACTGTTTAAGATAAGCTACGGCTTGTACACTCTATGTGCCGGAGACGGCGGCAAGGAAAGCGGTTGCATTATCAACACGTTTGCACAGCAGACCGCAACTCCCGAAACGTTCAGCGTGACGCTTAACAAACAGAACTTTACGCATGAGCTTATTGTCAGGAGCGGTGAATGTGCCGTTGCAGTGCTGTCGCAAAAGACGGACTTTGATTTTATCAAGAGATTCGGAATGCAATCGGGGCGCGACACGGACAAGTTCGAGGGCATCGAGAGCGTCGTTGCAAAAAACGGCGTAAGAGTTCCCAAATGCAAGGGCGTACTCGGATATTTCGCACTCAAAGTGCAAAAAAGCATAGATATGGGTACGCATACGATGTTTGTTCTGGAGTCTGTTCAGACGCAGAACTTTGCGGACGACGGCGACGCATTGACATATGACTATTATCAGACGTTTGTTAAGCCCAAGCCGCAAGCAAGTGCCGACTCAAAGGAAAAGTGGGTGTGCAAAATATGCGGATATGTTCACGAAGGTCCGCTTCCGAGCGATTTTATCTGTCCGATTTGCAAGCATCCCGCAAGCGATTTCGAAAAACTTGAAACAACCGCCACGGCGGAAAAAATAGAAGATATTAAAGGAGAAAAAACTATGGCAAAATTTATATGTCCCGTATGCGGATACGTTCACGAGGGCGATTCGGCACCCGAAAAATGCCCACAATGCGGTTGCCCCGGCAGCAAATTTATCAAAGACGACGGATCTGAAAAGGTCTGGGCGGCAGAACATGTGATCGGAGTCGGTCAAGGCGTCCCTCAAGACATCTACGACGGATTGAAGGCAAACTTCGAAGGCGAATGCACCGAAGTCGGTATGTATCTTGCAATGGCAAGAGCCGCACACCGTGAGGGATATCCCGAAATCGGTCTTTACTGGGAAAAGGCAGCCTATGAAGAAGCAGAGCATGCTGCAAAATTCTGCGAAATGCTCGGCGAACTCGTCAGCCCCTCCACAAAAGTAAACCTCCAAAAACGCGTTGAGGCAGAAAACGGCGCAACCAGCGGCAAATTCGAGCTTGCAAAACGCGCAAAAGAAGAAGGACTCGACGCAATTCACGACACCGTACACGAGATGGCTCGCGACGAGGCTCGTCACGGCAAGGCATTTGAGGGACTTCTCAACCGCTATTTCAAATAAGAAACGACAACGATTGAAAAACAATCGACAAACAACAAGGAGAAACAACTATGAAATACGTTTGCATATGCGGTTATATCTATGACGAAGACCTCGGCGACGAGGAAAACGGAATCGCTCCCGGCACGAAATGGGAAGATGTCCCCGAGGACTTTACCTGCCCGATTTGCGGACTTGGCAAAGACTCGTTCACGCAAGAATAAGACATAATTTACAAAGAAAAATCGGCGAGAAGAACACCTCTCGCCGATTTTTTTATGTTAATTATTCAACATCGAGATTTTTGTACAAAAACAAATCGTCGTCCAAAAACTCAAGCACAGTCATTCCGAAACCATTGGCAATCATCATCACGGTAGAAAGCGTAACGGTTTTGCTTTTTCTATTCAAAATCCATTGCATAGGTCCGTGTTGTATGCCCGATTGCTGTTCCAATCGATACTGTGTCATATTCTTTTGGGTAAGGAGTTGCAAAATTCTAGTTGCAACCGCATCGTTGACAGTCATTATCTACTCCAAATTATGAATGAATACTTGCATAATTTAGTATATATTGTCAAAAAAATATTTTAAGAATGTATACATTCCTATCGATTGCCTTTTTTCTTACATGCGATAAGGTGCAACAAAGAGGTTGTGAATATTGCCAAATTAGGTAATATCACAAACAACGAAAAATAATGAAAGAAAACTCGATGAGAAAATTTGCAGTATTTTGCATTCCTATTCTTTCACATATTTAATGCTTGTTGGTAGACTTCGTTTTTGGGAATGCCTCTGTCTTTTGCAACTTGCTTGACAGCGTCCTTTTTGTCCATGCCCAAATCGAGATAATGATTGAGATGCTCGGCAACGGAGAGGGAATTGAGGGGATTTTCGGATGCGACGGAATCTACAATCATCACGATTTCACCTCGCTCCTCGCACTCGAAATTCGCGAGAGAAGTTGTCGTTACGCTCTCGTGAATTTTTGTGAGCTCTCTTGCCACGTACACCGTTCTGTCTCCCAGCACGTCAAGCAACGTCTTTGCCGTTTTTGTCAAATCGTGCGGCGCAATGTACAAGATTATAGGAAGCCCCGTATTAGCGCATTTTGACAAAATCGACACTTTATCCGATGATTTTTCGGGCAAAAACCCCAAAAACGTAAATCCGCTTGCTTTTATTCCGCTGAGCGCAACCGCAGTTGCGAGGGCGGTAGGACCGGGGACGGTTTCCACTTCTACGCCTTGCGAGTGGCACTTTGCGATCACTTCCGCACCGGGATCGCTGATGGACGGCATGCCTGCGTCCGTGATTATCGCAACGTTTTGACCGCGCTTTATCATCTCGATAAGGCGATCCGAACAGTCCTGTTCGTTGAATTTGTGATAGGCTACGAGCTTTGCGTGAACGTCGTATTTTGCAAGGAGGGGCAGAGAGTGGCGCGTGTCCTCGCAAGCTATAACGTCAACGTTTCTGAGCGTTTCGAGCGCACGAAGCGTGATGTCCGACATGTTGCCGATAGGAGTTCCGACAATATAGAGTTTTGCCATTATTGGTACATCTCCTTGTAAGTTTGCGTGTAGTTGCCCTCTTCGTCCATGACGATAAGCGTGTGAGTTTTAAGTCCGACTTTGCCGCCTTTTCTTGCCTTGATTATCACAACGTCCGCTTCCGATGAAAGTTTGGGATAGACGATTGTCATTTCTTTGGGTTCGAGTTTGGATTGCACGAGGGCGCAAATAAGCGGTGAAAGCCTGTCGATTTTCGAAACGAACCAAGCGTCGCCGCCAAATCGCAAAGCGTAGCTTGCCGCTTTGGCAAAATCGGACAAAGTTGCGGTGCTCTCTATCCTTGACAAATTCTTCTTTGTGATTTGCTCTCCTTGAAAGTAGGGCGGATTGCAAAGCACTTTGTCGAAACTTTCCGCTTCGACAAGATTTTTTATGTCCTTTACGTCGCCGGTTATTATATCGAATATGCCTTCGAGCCCGTTGCATTTTGCGCTCTCTCTTGCCAGATTCGCAACGGAGGGTTGAAGCTCTATTCCGACGGCGGCGGATGCGTGTTTTTTGACAAGTGCAAGCGTTGCCAAAATCCCCGTTCCGCATCCCAAATCAAGCACCCTGTCCTCTTTTGCGATTTTTGCCGTATTTGCCAAAAACACCGAGTCTTGCGAAAACGCATAGTCGTCGGTGTCTTGCAAAATTACGTAATCGTCGATGTCCAAAGAGGTGGGGTAGACCATCTTATGCTCTTACGACTTGGATTTTCAAAGTTTGAGTGACTTCGGAGTAAAGGCGAAGCACAACTTCGAATTCGCCGAAATCGCGGATGCTGTCCTTGATTTCGATTTTCTTTTTGTCCACGTCGAAGCCGAGGTCTTTGAGTGCGTTGCTTATCATTTCGCTTGTGACCGAACCGAACATTTTGCCATTGTTTTCGCCGCCTTTCGCGCTGACTTTGACGGTGATTTCTTTAAGTTTGTTTGCAAGCTCTCTTGCTTCTTGGCGCTCGGAGGCAATCTTTGCTTCGTAGGCTTTTTTGCGTTGCTCCGCAACGTAGATATTTTGTTGCGTGCCTTCTTGCGCAAACCCTTTTTTGATGAGGAAATTGCGAGCGTAACCGTCGTTTACTTCGACGATTTGTCCTTTTTTGCCCGTGCCTTTGACGTCTTTGAGAAGAATGACTTTCATATCCGTCTCCTTATAAACTTTTGTTGACAATATATTAGCACACCGCCGCAAATTTTTCAATAAAAACGAAAAGAATGGACGATATACGCGTCTTTTTGTGTAAAAATTCAAAAGCGGGGCATACTAAATGCAACAAAACCTCAGGAGGCTATTATGGAAAAAATCAACTGTGCAACGTCAAATTGCGAGCATAACATCAAAGGCGTGTGCCTTGCAGGCGTCATTTCTATCGGCGAAAACGCAAAATGCCTTAGCCGTATCAAGCGCGAGGGCGGACCGCTTGCGCAAAACTTTGCCGACGTCGAAGCGGGCGAGGACGTGTTCGACAAGGACCTCGAAAGTCTGGTGCAATGTGCCGCAGGCGAGTGTGCGTTCAACAACAACGGTCTTTGCGCAAACGCTCAAATCGACGTGAAGGACACTGCGTTTGCAACCAAGTGCAAAACCTATCTTAAAAAATAATTCGACGAGATAGGCGAAAAAAAGACAAAGAAAGTCGGAATATTCTCTCGCGCACATGTTAGAGTTTGCATGGAGGCGAATATGGATAATTCGATAATCGAAAAGCGCGTCGTTTGCGGCGCGGACGTATTTTCGGGCAAAGATTTGATACCTCAAATTTTGCCTAGATTGCGCTCCGTGTTTGAAGAAGGCGCGCTT